>JABLTQ010012246.1_pt1 | contig 26283 bp, 30 predicted proteins | sample 7160101 | NCBI WGS metagenome assembly JABLTQ01 (sample SAMN14651228, study PRJNA627086) | human gut metagenome | isolation source: feces | host: Homo sapiens
CCGCAGGCCCGGCGGCGCAGCCGCCGAAGCGGCCCACCGGTCCGCTTGCCCGCCCAAAGGGCGGGCGGCCTGCGGCCCGCCCTGCCCCTTTTTTACTCCCTGCTGTGCCACACGGCGGTGGAGCCGCAAGGCAGGGGGCAGCCGGTGGCGGTTACCGGCAGCCCGATCTCGGAGGAGAAGGTAGTGCCCTTCCCCGCAAATCGCCGGCTGACGGTCGTGTTCAGGATGTATTCCATCACGCTGGGGCTCAGCCCGGTGGTGTAGGAATTGATGGCAAAGAAGAGCGGGTTTTCGGTCAGCACCCCGGCGCACAGCTTTACCAGATCGTACACCGAATCCTCCAGCTTCCATACCTCGCCGCCCGGGCCCCGGCCGTAGCTGGGGGGGTCCATAATGACCCCATCGTACAGGCTGCCCCGGCGGATCTCCCGCTCCACAAACTTCTGGCAGTCGTCCACGATCCATCGGATCGGCTTTTCCCCGAGGCCGGAGAGCTGCTGGTTCTCTCTCGCCCAGGCCACCATGCCCTTGCTGGCATCCACATGGCAGACGGAAGCCCCCGCTGCGGCACAGGCCAGCGTGGCTCCGCCCGTGTAGGCAAATAGATTCAGCACCCGGATAGGCCGCCCGGCTTTCTCGATCTTCTCCCGGAAGAAATCCCAGTTGACCGCCTGCTCCGGGAACAGCCCGGTGTGCTTAAAGCCGGTTGGGCTGATCTTGAATTTCAGATCCCGGTAGCCGATGGTCCAGAACTGGGGGTGGCTGCGATAGATCTGCCAGCTGCCGCCGCCCGCCGAAGAACGGTTATACCGGGCATCGGCCTTCTGCCACTCGGGGCCCTTTTCCGGCCTCCAAATGACCTGCGGGTCCGGCCGGATGAGGATGGTATTTCCCCACCGCTCCAGCTTTTCTCCGCTGCTGGTATCCAGGATCTCAAAATCCTGCCACTGGTCTGCGATGCGCATGGTTTTTCTCGCTTTCTGTCTTTGGTGGTTTCGTTCCGCCTGCGGCGGGGATGGACATGACATGGTTTCTGCTCGCCTATCGGCGGATGGACATGACATAGACTGTTATCGCCTATCGGCGGCGCAAGTTTTACAAAAGATTTTAATCTGTACGCCTGCCGGCGGGGCGTTACTTTTCTATGAAGAAAAGTAACCAAAAGTCATTCAGGGCTGCGCCCTGAAAACCCGGTCGCCCTGCTGCGCTGGATACGGATTCAGATTTTTCGTAACCGAAAAATCTGAATCCGTACTGCACGCAGATGGGCTTCAAAAGTGCCTGCGGCGCATTTTTATCGCCGCTGCGCTGGAGCGCAGAACGGCGAACCACCACCCCTGTCCCCTCCTCAAAGGAGGGGGACTATGGGGGAAGGAACGAAATATTTTCTAATTTGTGGCTTGCAAGGTGCAAGGCCACTGACCCATGGTTATGGTAAGCGGGGCTGGCGGTTTGCAGGAAAAGGGAGGGCGTTCCCCTCCCCCGAAGCGGGGGAGGGTGGGAGGGGGCAGATGCGCCGCGGCACCTTATAAGCACCGTTTAGCCTACGCTCCGGGAAGCCGTCGCTTTGGCTTTCCGGGCGGGGCAAATGGGGCCCCCGCAAGGTCGCAAGACCTTGTGGGGAGAGGAGGACGCACCGCAGCGGGGAGGGCTGCCCGAAGCAAAGCATAGGGTCAGCCCGACTCAAGCGGAGGTTGCGTCCGACGAGCGTCGGGTCTTTAGGGCGCAGCCATAAATCGCTTTTGGGCACTTTTGGCGAGTCAAAAGTGCCACCCCGGCGGTAGCCGTGCAGATTATGATAACTAAAAGGCTTTCCCCACCGGAGGTGATTGCAAATTATCACCTTAACATCCCACCGCAGGTGGTTCGGCCTGCCCCTGTTTTTACTTCAGCAGCTTCTCGCACCCGGCCGCCAGCCGCTCGGCCAGCTCCCGGATGAGGGCAGCGTCCTCGCCCTCCACCATCACCCGGATCAGCGGTTCGGTGCCGCTTGCCCGAATCAAAATCCTGCCGGTATCACCCAGCCGCTCCTCGCACTCCTCGATGAGCGCCTCCATTTCGGGGCTTTCGTGCAGTGCCTCCTTCATATCCCGGTCGGCCGCCACATTCAGCAGCACCTGCGGGGTAATGGGCATCCGGCCCGCCAGCACGCTCAGCGGCTCGCCGGTCTTTTTCATCACCCGCATCAGCTGGATGGCCGAAAGCTCTCCATCACCGGTGGGCATATACTCCCGGAAGATGATATGCCCCGATTGCTCCCCGCCGATGTTATAGCCGTTTTTGCGCATATTTTCCAGCACATAGCGGTCGCCCACCTTGGTGGTCTCGGCGTGGATGCCCTGCTCCCGTGCGAACCGGAAAAAGCCGAAGCTGCTCATCACCGTCACCACGGCGGCATCGCCGGGCAGGCGGCCCTCCGCCTTCATCTGCCGGGCAAAAATAGCGATCATCTGGTCGCCGTTTACCACATGGCCCTTTTCATCCACCGCCAGGCACCGGTCGGCGTCCCCGTCAAAGGCCACCGCCAGGTCATATTTTCCCTCGGCCATCAGGCTGGCCAGGTGCTCCACATGGGTGCTGCCGCACTCCCGGTTGATGTTGGTCCCATCGGGGGCATCGCACAGGATAGTCGCCTCCGCCCCCAGCAGGGAAAACAACTCCTCCGCCGTTCTTACCGCCGCGCCGTTGGAGCAATCCACCAGTACCTTCATGCCGGTCAGCTTTTCCGGCACGGTGGAGGCCAGATACCCGGCATACTGCACCGCCGCCTCACGGTCCTCGCGGCAGGTGCCTATCTCCTCCGGCTCCACCGGGATCATGGGGATATCCCGGTCCAGCAGCATCCGCTCTATCTCGTCCTCCTCGTCATCGGTCAGCTTGTAGCCCTCCGGGCCAAAGATCTTGATGCCGTTGAACTCGTAGGGGTTGTGGGAGGCCGAAATGACCACGCCGGCCGCGGCCTTTTTCTGCACAGTCAGGTAGGCCACCGCCGGGGTAGGAACCACCCCCAGCAGCACCACATCGGCGCCGCCGGCCATCAGGCCGCCCGCCAGGGCCGCCTGCAGCATCTCGCCGGAAAGCCGGGTATCCCGGCCGATGACTACGGTGGGGCGTTTTTCGGGGTGCTCTCCCCGGATGACCTCGGCCAGGGCCATGCCTACCTCCTCCGCCCGGCGGATGGAAAGATCCCGGTTGGCAATGCCGCGGATACCGTCTGTTCCAAACAGTCTGCCCATATCAATTCGTCTCGCTTTCTCAGTTAGTCTCGGTGCCGCCATTCCAGCGGAAATGCCCCGAAATGGGGTGGTTGCGGTGGCAGCGCAGCAGGGCGTCCTCCTCCCTTTTGGGCTGGCCGCTGTTGTGGATGAGGTACGGAATACCGTCCTTGTTGCGCTTGTCGGAGATGATGCCGATGTGGCTCCCCTCAAAGGTCACGATATCCCCAGGCTGCCACTCGGCGATCTCATAGGGGTCGGTGGTCAGGCTTTCGGCATATCTCTCAAAAAACACCCGCAAATTGGGGACCCGGCGGAAATCGATGTTGGGATCGGGCGTGCCCTGCACCCGCGGGTAAAGCCCGGTATTTTCGGCGATATCGGCATCAATGAGCGCCTTGAGGTCGTACCCGGCGTTTTGAAAGGCCCGCCACACCACATCGGTGCAGACGCCCCTGTCCTCCGGCGGGTAGCCCCCGGCAAAGTAGCCGGGGTCATAGGCGGGGTGATTTTCGGCGTCCCGCCGGGCCCCCAGCATCAGGTCGGTGTAATCGTCGATGCCGTCGCCGTCGGCGTCCAGCGGGCTTTGCAGCGTTTCAATGCCGAAATGCTCCGCGGTATAAGTTCTATGGGGCAAAAGATTCCAATAGTCCAGCCCCAGCAGAATAAGCACAAGGGCCAACGCGGCCAAAAGCCACGGCCAGCGGCGTTTTTTCCGTTTTTCCATTCTCATCTCCGTCATCAAATTGCTTTAATGAACCGATCCTGCGGCTTATTTGCGTCAAAGTCACAGTGTCCGCCGGCATCAGCATTGCAGTGTCATCTGAGCGTCTGGCACACCGTCCGGGGCGTCCAGATGGAGGTGGTTATAGGCCAGCCGGGTGACGCAGCGGCCCCGGGGCGTCCGGGTCAAAAAGCCGATCTGCATCAGGTACGGCTCATAAACATCCTCCAGCGTCACGCTCTCCTCCCCCACGGCGGCGGCAAGGGTATCCAGCCCCACAGGACCGCCGGCATAGTTCTGGATGATGGTGGAGAGGATGCGGCGGTCGATGCGGTCCAGGCCGAGGTAATCCACCTCCAGCCGTTCCAGCGCCTCGGCGGCGATCTCCGGGGTGATGACCCCGCTGCCCTGCACCTGGGCAAAGTCCCGGACCCGCTTCAAAAAGCGGTTGGCGATGCGGGGGGTGCCGCGGCTGCGGCGGGCCAGCTCCATGGCTCCCTCGGCCTCACAGGGGATGCCGAGGATCCCGGCCGACCGGGTGACGATCTGGGAAAGCTCCTCCGGGGTGTACAGCTCCAGCCGGAACACCACACCGAAGCGGTCCCGCAGCGGGGCCGAAAGCTGCCCGGCCCGGGTGGTGGCTCCCACCAAAGTGAACCGGGGCAGATCGATGCGGATAGAACGGGCACTGGGGCCTTTGCCGATGATAATATCAAGGGCGTAGTCCTCCATGGCGGGGTACAGTACCTCCTCCACGCTGCGGTTCAACCTGTGGATCTCATCGATGAAGAGGATATCATTTTCATTGAGGTTGGTCAGCAGGGCAGCCAGATCGCCCGGTTTTTCGATGGCCGGGCCGCTGGTAATGCGGATATTGACCCCCATTTCCGCCGCGATGATCTGCGAAAGGGTGGTCTTGCCCAGGCCGGGGGGGCCGTAAAGCAGCACATGATCCAGCGGCTCCCCGCGCAGGCGCGCCGCCTGCATAAAGACCGAGAGATTTTCCTTGACCTGCTCCTGGCCGATATATTCTTCCAGCGTGTGCGGGCGCAGGGAAAGCTCATTATCCCGGTCGTTTTCGGTCACTTCCGGGGCGACAAAGCGGTTTTCCAGGTCCATCTCGTATTCCGGCTGTTTGCCTCTATCGAACATGGTGTGTTCTCCTCTCTTTGGGAGTAGTGGGTGGGGCGGCCGCAGGCCGGCGGCAAAGCCGCCGTAGGCGGGGCGCAGCCCCGCCAAAATCGTCCGGAGGACGATTTGCCTACGGCCGGAACCGGCCTGCTGCAGGGAGCCGCAGGCGCAGGCCCGGCGGCCGAAGACCGCCGAAGCGGACGGCAGTCCGCTTTAGCCCCGCCCGCAAGGCGGGGCGGGCTGCGCCCCGTATCCCGGTCCCTGCACAAATTCAAAGCTGTTTACTTGCCGCGGGTAAAGGATTTGAGGGCCCGGCGGATCAACTCATCCACAGCCAGGGAATCCTCCATGGGGGCGATAACGGCGGCGGCATCGGTCTGGCCGTAGCCCAGCGCCACCAGCGCACTGATGGCCTCGCTTTTAGCGGTATTGTGGATGGTTTCCGCCACGGTGGAAATGGTGCCGATCTCATCACTAAACGGCATGCTAATGTCCTCATCGCTCACCTTATCCCGCAACTCCAGGATGATGCGCTGGGCCAGCTTGGCGCCGACGCCCTGGGCGCGGGTGAGAGCCTTGGCATCCCCGGCGGCAATGGAGAGCATCAGCCGGTCGGGGGCGGAATCCGAGAGGATGGCCAGGGCCACCCGGGGGCCCACCCCGGAAACGCCGATGAGCATCCGGAAGCAGCGGCGCTCCTGCTCGGTGGAAAAGCCGAACAGCTCCATGCCGTCCTCCTTGACCCACAGGTGGGTCAGCAGAGTGACCTCCTGCCCGCGGCCGGGCAGACTGGAAAGGGTATGGGTAGAGGCGGAGCACTGGTAGCCGACGCCGCAGGCTTCCACCACGCAGTAGGTGGGGGCCACCTGGCGCAGCAGCCCGGAAATGCTGTAAATCATGTTTTCTTCTCCTTGTAGGTGATGGGTTTGCCGCGGCGGTTGCCGCCGCGAATCTCCGACAGGGCGGCGGTAGGCAGGCGGCTGCCGCCATTGTGTCCATGGCAGATGGCAATGGCCAGGGCATCGGCGGCGTCATCGGGCTGGGGCACGGATTTGAGATTTAACAGGCGGCGGGTCATTTCCATCACCTGCTCCTTTTCGGCCTTGCCGTAGCCCACCACCGCCGATTTGACCTGCAGCGGCGTATAGTTGAATACCGGCACGCCCTGCTGCTCCGCGGCCAGCAGCAGTACTCCCCGCGCTTCCGCCACGGCAATGGCGGTGGTGCGGTTGGTGGTGAAAAAGAGCTGCTCCATGGCGACGGCATCGGGGCAGTACTGGGTGATGAGTCCCACCATGTCATCGTAGATCTGCCGCAGGCGGGTCTCAAAGGGGAGCTCCGCGGGAGTGGTGATGGCGCCGTATTCCACCAGCGAAAAGCGGACATTATCGTAATCCACCAGGCCCACGCCCACGATGGCATAGCCGGGGTCGATGCCCATGATACGCACGCGTAAGCCCCCTTTCCCGAAGTCCTGTTTTTATCGCATTAGGGCATGGGTTCCCATAATGATTCATCTTATATCGTACCACAAGAACGGATGTTCGTCAATAACAGAGAGCGATTTTTTAAGAAATATTCACAGATGAAAAAAGCGCCGGGCGGGCTGCCGGCATAGCGGGAAGGATGAAGCGGCGTTCGCGCCCTTTTTTGTGAAAGCCGATGATTTTTTGCAGGAAAATTTGTAGGAACGGGAGAATTTTTGGGGGATATGTTGCATTTTTGCTTGTGATACGATTATATAGTAGTGAGGGGGATTGATAATAGAAAAATTTAATGGGGGTGATGCCGATGGTGGTATAACGGCTATGGAGAAATTGTAGAGTAATCGATGGAAGAGGAGACTGCACAATGAAAAAGATTAAGATTTTGTTGCTTGGAATAGTTTCTGTTTTTCTGCTTTTGGGAACTGCCTTTGCCATTGAAGCCACCCCCGCCGACCGAGAGGCCATTGAAAAAGTCTGCCGGCAATACCTGTTGGATTATGATGCAGCATACCTCTTGGGCAAAGAACCTACCACCGATTATTTTGCTCCCGGTTTGGCGGCAGAGTACCAGGCAAAAAAAATGGAGACCATGAAATGGAATGCCACATTAAACCGAGCGCAGGTAGAAATTGATGAAGTAATCGCCGAAAGGCTTACGGTGGAGGCGATGGAAATCGATGGGGACAGTGCAGAAGTATCTGTCGCATGGGTCTGCACCTACCGCTATCAAGGCTATGGCCTTGATTCCGAATATGGGATAGGGTTCTGCTTCCGTCTAATTCGCCAGAATGACCAATGGCTGATCGCTGATATTGCCAGCGGCGATGACTATGATTATGTTCACCGCACCCAATGTGCTGAAAGGTATAGCTTTGCTCCCATAACGGAAGAGCTTCTTGCGAAAATAGATGCAGACATTCAATCCGTCATGGAGAAACAGAAAAAAGAATTAAAAAATATAGAGGAACCGGAAACAGTCTTGGAGCCGAACACATCTAACCTTTACCTTGATGACCTCGATACCAATGCAATGTCAAGTTACGCCTACGATAATGCAAGTAAAGTATCGCCATCTAGCGGTGATGGGATTACTCCCTATTATGACTTTAGCTTAATAACAGGCAATTACGATTGCACGAACTTTATCTCACATTGCCTCCTTGCCGGAGGAGCATCTAAAAATGTTTCTGCTCTAATGGTTGGTATTATAACACTCTTTCAGATCGAACCCCATCGTGGTCTAATGTAAATTATTTACACAATTTTTTAGTACGTAATAGTTCTACGCGCGGGCCAAAGGGGGTAAGTTCAGAGTACCCGGCTGGAAACAGTTTAACATCACTTTATTCTTCCTGTCGGATCGGGGATTTAATTCAGATAAAATACAATGGAGCATCTAATTACGGACACTCCACAATAGTAACCGGCAAAAACCTTTCACAGACTACTATCCTCATTACATCCCGAACAAGTCAAAACAGTTATAATAAAAGTGCAGTATTAACCGAAGTATATAGTTCCAATGCAGTTAAAAGTTACCGTCTTGTCGACTTAGAAGGCAACTATACCGGCTAGTTTGCTTATCACAAATCTGGATTAGTGAAAAAATACAACATAGAATCCAAGTCCCCATGCGGAGCCCTGCGCTTCTTGCTTCACAAAAAGAAAAAAGACGCCCATATAGGCGTCTTATTTTGGTGGACGATACAGGACTTGAACCTGTGACCCTCCGCACGTCAAGCGGATGCTCTTCCAGCTGAGCTAATCGTCCATTTTAGCTGCTCGATTATTTTACCACAGTCCCGGCGGCGCTGTCAAGTCCTTTTTGCGTGGCCCGCCGCAAAAAAGTCGTCCCCGGCCCTCGCGTGCGTGTACGCGTATGCGCGCGCTGAACGCGCGCGAGAAGGCCCCCAGCCGCCTTGCCAGGGGTGGGCCGACCTGCTACAATGGAGAGGCCAACAGCCTGCCGGGAAATGCCCGCGGCAGGCGTTTTTTCTAAAAAAAAGGTCAGAAACCGTGTCACAAAAGCCGGGCGGGAGCGGTTATATAGGGTGTAAGGCAAAAAGCCCTCCGCCCCTTCGGCCCCGCTTTTCCGGAAAAACGACCCAAAGGAGAAAACATCATGCTGCCGCTTTTTATCATGGCTATCGAAAATGACACCGACCGGCAATTTGTTGCCGGGCTGTACCAGCGCCACCGGGATTTCCTGCTGCGCTGCGCCCAAAAGATACTGAATGACCCCGACCGGGCCGAGGAAGCCCTGCACGAGGCCATGCTGCGGGTCATCCGCTCCCTGGAACGGGTGCGGCAGATCCCCGCAGAGGAGCTGCTGCCTTACCTGGTCACCATTGTGCAGACCGCCAGCATCGACCTTTACCACAAAGCCAACCGGGAGCGGCAGGCCGTGCATGGCCGGGAGCGGGACTGGGCCGAGAGCCTGAGCGGCACGGAGGATACCGAACTTCTCCTCATCCGCCGGGAGCAGGCCGAGCTGCTGCGGGAGTGCCTGAAAACACTGCCCCAGCGGGAGATAGACCTGCTGAACTACGCCTACACACTGGAGCTGTCCACGAAGGAGATCACCCGGCTGACCGGCCTGGCGCCGGGCAATGTGCGGCAGATCCTGACCCGGGCCCGCCGAAAAGTGCTTGCCGCCTATATCGAGAAAGGAGGTATGAACCATGAGTAACAACAATTATCCGCTGGATGAAAAAGCGTTGGAGGAGCAGTATGCCGATCTCCTCCTCAAGATCGCGCTGAAGGAATACCTGAAGGAGCAGGCCCTGCAGATGAAGCAGCAGGAGGCCGAAGCCGCCCCCGCGCCGCAGCCGACACAGGAGAGCAGCAATGTGGTAGCGGTGGCCTTCCGGCAGGTGGGCTGGCAGGAGACCAAAGAGACCCTACTGCACGGCCTGAAGAAGGGTGTCACCCGAGTGGCGGTGGTGTTTCTGGCGGCCGCCCTTACCGCTACCACAGCCTTTGCCCTCTCCCCGGTGGAAAGGAAGGAAAGCATTCTGGAGAAGGTGATAAACACGATCCGCAATTATGCCGATATGCTTACCAACACCTCCACCATGGTGGAAGTGCCCCGCTACCGTTACGAGGAGTATTCCTTCATCGAGGTGCCGAATGAGCAGGTGCAGGAGGTCATTGATACCTGGGTGATCTTCCGCAACAGCGTCAATTTTACCGAAAAATCCGGCATCAGCCTTTCGGCAGTGATGAAAGCGATGTACTATTACTGCGAAGCCAAAGGGCTGGAATACCCCTACACCGATGATACCCACACCTGGGTAGATGCCAAGGCGGTGCAGCAGTTTGCCGGATATCTTTTTGGCGCCACCAAGGAGCACCTGGACTGGGAGGTGTACCTGGAGCCCCGCTACTACGACGCCGAACGGGATGCCTACCGGAATATCCACTACGAGGATGGTTACCCCAATTACATCACCATAGCCCGGAGCGGGCTGGTGAGCTATACCGAGAATGAGGACGGTACCTTTACCATAGAGCTGGTGATGGAACCGGATAGTGACTGGAATGAGTATTGCTATTCCCCCGTAATTATTACGGCGGATTACAGCAGCGGCCATCTGGTACTGGTTTCCGGCACGGTAAAGGACATGCTCAGCGAAGTGGAGCTTTCGCTCACCCAGCAGCGCCTTGAATACGAGCGCAGAAACCCCACTGGCCGCCGGTAAACCTCCTCGCCGCCCGGCACACCAAAGCCGCCCCCGACCGCAATGGCCGGGGGCGGCAGTATTTGGGGCAAAAGCAGCCGGGACGGTTACTTCATCCGGCTGACCTGCTGGCGGATCAGGGCGCGCTTGAGGCGGGCTTCCGCCATGGCCAGCTCGGTATCGGTGAGATCGCCGTGGCCCAGCTTTTCCCTGGCCCGTTCCTCTGAGGCGTGGCTGCGGGCGGTGTCGATGTCCTCGGCCCACTCGAAGGTGGTGGCGGTGAGGGTGACGCGGCCGCCCAGCACCGAGACCATACCGCCCATGCAGGCGGCAATGTGCTTATTCCCAGCGGTGATGACCTCGGCGGGGCCCATGCCCAGCGCCGTGACATAATCGGTGTGGCGGGCACGGATGCAGAGATCGCCCTCGATGGAGCGCAGCCGCAGGCTTTCAGCCCGGCCGGAGAAGATCTTGCCATCCGGCGTGACGATATCAAGTGGGAATTCCGTCATGGCTTACTCTCCTTTTTGGGCCTTTTCCACCACCTCATCGATGGTGCCGGCATACAGGAACGCGCCCTCGGGCAGGTCATCGTGGCGGCCCTCGATGATCTCGCGGAAGCCGCGGATGGTCTCCCGCAGCGGGACATACTTGCCCGCCATGCCGGTGTACTGCTCCGCCACATGGAAGGGCTGAGAGAGGAAGCGCTGGATCTTACGGGCGCGGCTGACCGTCTTTTTATCCTCCTCGGAGAGTTCCTCCATGCCCATGATGGCGATGATATCCTGAAGCTCCCGGTAGCGCTGCAGGATGCGCTGGACGGCACGGGCGACCTCATAGTGCTCCTGCCCGACGATCTCCGGCGAGAGGATGCGGCTGGTGGAATCCAGGGGATCGACCGCCGGGTAGATGCCGAGGGAGGCGATGGCACGATCCAGAACGGTGGTGGCATCCAGATGGGTGAAGGTGGTGGCGGGGGCGGGGTCGGTGAGGTCATCGGCAGGGACATAGACCGCCTGCACTGAGGTGATGGAGCCCTTGCGGGTGGAGGTGATGCGCTCCTGCAGGGTGCCCATCTCAGTGGCCAGGGTGGGCTGGTAGCCTACTGCGGAGGGCATACGGCCCAGCAGGGCCGAGACCTCGCTGCCGGCCTGGGTAAAGCGGAAAATATTATCGATGAAAAGCAGAACATCCTGATTCTTGACATCGCGGAAGTATTCCGCCATGGTAAGGCCGGTGAGGCCAACTCTCATACGAGCCCCGGGGGGTTCGTTCATCTGGCCGTAGACCAAGGCGGTCTTATTGAGAACGCCGCTTTCCTTCATTTCATTGTAAAGGTCGTTGCCCTCACGGGTGCGCTCGCCAACGCCGGTGAATACCGACAGGCCGCCGTGCTGGGTCGCTACATTATTGATGAGCTCCATGATGAGGACGGTTTTGCCGACGCCGGCGCCGCCGAACAGCCCGATCTTGCCGCCCTTGGCGTAGGGGCAGATAAGATCGACGACCTTGATGCCGGTTTCCAGGATCTCGGTCGCGCCCTGCTGATCCTCAAACGAGGGGGCGGGACGGTGGATGGCCCAGCGTTCCTCGGCCTTGACAGGCGCGCCGTGATCAATGGGCTCGCCCAAAAGGTTGAAAATGCGTCCGAGGCATTCCTCGCCCACCGGCACGCTGATGGGCTCACCGGTATCAATAGCTTCCATGCCGCGCACCAGGCCATCGGTGCTGTTCATGGCGATGCAGCGCACCACATTATCGCCGATGTGCTGAGCAACCTCGGCGGTGATGACCTGCTCTCCATGCTGAATGGTGATGGCATTGCGCAGGGCGGGCAGTTCCCCTTCCGCAAAGCGGATATCCAGTACCGGACCGATGATCTGCGTTACGATGCCTTTATGTTGGGAGGACATGATGCTTCACTCCTTATTTGTTATTCTTCCGCGCCTGCCACGATCTCGGTCAGCTCCTGCGTGATGCTGCCCTGCCGTGCGCGGTTATACTGCAGGTTCAATTTGTCGATCATTTCATCGGCGTTCTGTGTGGCGGAATCCATCGCCATACGGCGGGCAGAAAGCTCGCTGGCCAGCGATTCGCACAACGCGCCGTAGATGACGCCGCCGAGGTATTCCGGGATCATGGCATTGAACACCGTGGCGCAATCCGGTTCGTAGAGAATATCCGCAGGGCGCTTGTCACTTGCCGCGGGCTTTTCCGGCTGGGGCAGCGGCAGCAGCCGCAGCACACACGGCTCTTGAGAAAGGAGACTGTTCCAGCGGGTAAAGACCAGCTCGATGGCATCCACCTGACCGGAGCGGTACAGCCCCGCCAAATGGCGTGCCAGCGTAAAGCAGCCACCCACCGAAAGATCCTCGGCGGTGAGCCAGTCCTCGGTGAGGAGTTCGACGCCGCGGTGGCGGAAGTATTCCCCTGCCTTTTTGCCAATAGGCACCACACAGTTTTCCTCACCGGTGAGGGTTTCGGCGGCCAGCCGCAGCACATTGCTGTTGTAGCCGCCCGCAAGGCCGCGGTCGCCGGCAATGGCCACGCAGCAGACCCGCTTTTCCTCCCGCTTTTGCAGGTAGGGGGAGGAAAAATCGCGGGTGACAGCGGCGATCCCGCTGAGGGTACTGTGCAGGGTGGTATAGTAAGGACGGGTGCGCAGGGCTTTTTCCTGCGCCTTGTTCATCTTGGAGGCAGCCACCATTTCCATGGCCTTGGTGATCTGCCGGGTATTCTGCATGCTGTGGATCCGCAGCTTGATGCTTTTCATGGAGGCTCCAGCCATTGGTGTTCCCTCCCCTTACAGCGCCGCGAGGAACGCGGAAACGGTTTCGGCAATGGCGGAAACAAGCTGCTGTTCCGTTTCTTTTTCCAGCTTGCCGGCGGTACGGATGGCCGCCAGCAGACCGGCATAGCGGGCATCCAGTGTTTCATAAAGGAATGCCTCGTACTCGCTGATCTTTTCCACCGGGACTTCTTTGAGGAAGCCCTTGGTGACGGCATACAGGATAGCCACCTGATGGATGACCTCCACCGGGGAGCTGTTGTGCTGCTTGAGTACCTCTACAATGCGTTCGCCCTGAGCCAGGGTGGCCTTGGTATTGGCATCCAGATCGGAGCCGAACTGGGCAAAGCTTTGCAGCTCACGGTACTGGCTGTAAACCAGCTTAAGGGTACCGGAAACCGACTTCATGGCCTTGATCTGCGCGGCGCCGCCGACACGGGAAACCGAAATGCCGGGATTGATGGCGGGCATAACGCCGGAATGGAACAGCTCGGTTTCCAGGAAGATCTGGCCATCGGTGATGGAGATGACATTGGTGGGGATGTAGGCGGAAACATCGCCGGCCTGGGTTTCGATGATGGGCAGCGCGGTAAGGGAACCGCCGCCCTCTTCCTCGGAAAGGCGCGCGGCGCGCTCCAGCAGGCGGGAATGCAGATAGAATACATCGCCGGGGTAGGCTTCACGGCCCGGCGGGCGCCGGATGAGCAGGGATAGCGTACGATAAGCGACGGCGTGCTTGGTGAGGTCATCGTAGACCACCAGCACATCTTTACCCTGCTTCATAAAGTATTCGCCCATGGTGCAGCCGCTGTAAGGCGCGATGTACTGCAGGGGGGAAAGCTCCGAAGCGGAGGCGGAAACAACGATGGTATAGTCCATCGCGCCGCCGGCGGTAAGGGTTTCCACCACCTGGGCCACGGTAGAGCGCTTCTGCCCGATGGCGACATAGACACAGATGACGCCGTTGCCCTTCTGGTTCAGGATGGTATCCAGCGCGATGGAGGTCTTGCCGGTCTGGCGGTCGCCGATGATGAGCTCACGCTGGCCGCGGCCGATGGGGATCATGCTGTCGATGGCCTTGATACCGGTCTGAAGCGGCACGGTAACGGGCTGACGCTCGATGATGCCGGGCGCGGGGCTTTCCACCGGGGCATAGCCGGCGGCTTCCACCGGGCCTTTGCCATCAATGGGCGCACCGAGGGCATTGACGACACGGCCGATGAGGGCTTCGCCCACCGGGACCGACACAACACGGCCGGTGCGGCGGACGGTATCGCCTTCCTTGATGCCGCCGTCATCGCCCAAAATGATGACAGCGACGGTATTTTCCTCTAAGTTCTGGGCAATGCCGTATTCCCCATTGGGGAATTCCAGCAGCTCATTCATCATGCATTTTTCCAGACCGGAGGCACGGGCGATACCATCGCCGACCACCAGGACGGTGCCGACCTCTTCCTGCACGATGTGGTTTTCATAATTTTTGATCTGGGACTTGATGATCTTGGTTATTTCCTCCGGTCTCAGTTCCATGGAACCACCAGCTTTCTCTTGATGTTTACAGAACGGCGCCGCGCAGCAGGCCGCTCAGTTCCTCCAGGCGGCCGCGGAGGGAGCCGTCCCACACTCTGCCCTCAATCTCGACCCGCACGCCGCCAATAAGCGATGGGGAGACGCTGCCTTCCAACAGGACATGCTTGCCCAGCGTTTCCCCCATGCGGGCAGCCAGCGCCGTAAGCTGTGTCTCCGTAAGCGGCACCGCGGAGCTGACACGGCCCCGGACGGTATTGTGGTCTTCCAGCCAGCGCTGCTCGTAGCGGGCGGCGCAGCCGGCAAAGGCGGGAAGTCTGCCCCTTTCACACAAAAGGCACAGAAAATTGACAAGATAGGGGTGCACCTGCCCGGTCAGCGCTTCCCCTATCAGGTGCAGACGCTCCTCCCGGGGGATATCCGGGCTGGTAAGCAGGGCGGGGTACTGCGGATTTTCCCGGAACAGGCGGGCCAGCAGCTTTACCTGCTCCAGCAGCTCATCGCAGAGCGCTTCCTCCGCCGCCAGGTCATACAACGCGTCGCCGTAGGTTTTTCCGGTCGCTGTCATGCCGATTCACCCATTTCCTTTATAAACTGGTCAATGAGCGCCTGCTGATCGCCGGCGTTGATCTCCTTTTCCACGACCTTTTCCGCCAGGGCGACGACCATGCCGGAGATGTTATCCTTGATCTCATTGACTGTTTTTTTCTTTTCCCGGTCGATCTCGGCATAGGCCTTTTCCTTGATCCCAGCGGCCTCCTGCTGCGCCGACTGGATCAGCTGTGTCGCGCGGGCCTCGGCATTCTCGGCAGCGGCCTTGACAATCTGGCCGACCTCCACGCGGGCATCCCGCATCAGGCGGTCATATTCCGCCTTTTCCTCCTCGGCGGCGGTACGGGCGGCTTCGGCTTCGCCGTAGATGGCGTTGACCTCACCGCGGCGCTTGGCGATGATGCCCTGTACGGGCTTAAACAAAAACTTTTTGAACAGCGCCGCCTGAATAAGCAGGTTGGCGATCTGGGCAACGAATTCCCAGGGAACGATACCGACAAGAGACAGATGATCCATGGTTTCGTTCTCCTCCCTTAATGATGGATTACAGAAGTCCGATGAAGATGCGGGGCACCACGAACATGAGCAGCAGGCCGGTAACAAAGCCGTAAATACCGGTGGTCTCGGCGATGGCGCAGCCCAGCAGCATGGTGGAAGTGACCTCGCCCTTGGATTCTGGCTGACGGGCGATGGCTTCGCAGGATTTGCCGACGGCGTAGCCTTCACCAATGCCGGGGCCGATGCCCGCGATAAGAGCGATACCGGCGCCAATGGCGCAGCCTGCCAGAATAATTGCTTTTTCCATAGTGATTTCCTCCCTGAAATGGTTTTTGGGTTATGTAGAGCCGGTCAGTCCGCTTCGGCGGCTGCCGCGATATACATCATGGTAAGCATGCAGAAGATGAACGCCTGCATAAAGCTGGAGAACCAATCGAAGTAGAGCGAGAACACGGCGGGAATGCCGACCGAAAGGAATGGGATCTGAGAAAGGAGATCCCCCACGCCGCCGGGCAGCAGCCCGAACAGCGCATGGCTGGCGGCTCCCAGCGCGGCATAGATAAGGGTGCTGATGACAGTGCCGGAAACGATATTGCCGAAGTGACGGAACGCCATCGAAATGGGGGTCGCGATCTCGCTGATGATATTGAACGGGGTGAGCACCGCGATGGGCTGGGTGTAGCCCTTGAGGTAGCCGCCAATGCCATTGGTCTTGATCTTGGTGGCGGTGATGAGCACAAACACCAGTACTGCCCAGGCCAGCTCGGTGGAAAGATCGGCCGTGGGAGAAAAGACCCCCAACAGCCCGGAAAGGCTGGAAAGCAGCGAAAGCGAAAAGATAGCGGCCACAAACGGCGCATAGTGGGAAAAGCGCGTGCCCATATTGCTATCTACAAAGTTCTGGGCGGTATTGACCAGAAACTCGGCGACGGTCTGCCGGGTGGTGACATGATCGACCCGCAGATCATGGGTGAGCCAAATGCAGAACAGGGTAAGCAGCAGCATGATGCTCCAGGTGACCACCAGCGTGGCCGTAAGGGGAATGCCGCCGAAGATGGGCAGCGTGGCAAGGATCGGGGAACCATTGATCTCTACATTCATGCGGCGGGCGCCTCCTTTGGCTGCGGTTTATAGAACCCCAAAAGCTGCATGACCGAGATGGTGATGCGGGGGAAAAACAGAGCCAGCGCCGTGGCTACACCATTGAGTGCACCCAGCTGGAAGCCCAAAATAGCAACGACACAGGTGAGGAGCATCCGCACCGAGTAGGAAAACTGGGCGATCTGCTTGGCCTTTTCGGCATTGCCGGCCGCCCGCTGCATGGTAAAGCCCAGCAGAACGAAATTAAAAACCGCAAAGCCGGCGCCGACCGCCGTGCCCAGCCATACCGTTCCATCCAGCCGGCCCAGCAGCGCAAAGACCGCCAGCTGCACCGCGGCGCAGGCCACCGTACCGATGGCGATATGCCGGACTTCCCTTAGAACTGATTTTTGGAGCTTCATCGTGGGGACACCTACCTTTATTCGTGGTCATTATAGGCGATGGGCTTTTCGCCCTTTGTTTCCTTTTCAGCCGTCCTTTTGCAGTAGTGCAGGAAGGACACCGCGCTGCACGCGGAGGCCGCCAGGCCGCTTACAATGGCGACGGCCATGATCCAGCCGCCCCAGCCCCATTTGCTTTGGGCCAGGTGGGCCAAAAAGATGCACAGCAGCGGCGGGGTAACCAGGGAGACCCCCAACTGGGTAAGCCACAGGAGCTTGCGGAGCTGTTTCATCTTGTCCCTCCCTGCCGGTAAAATGCCGTTTTCTTGGCGCGTTCTTTATACTTCTTTTCGATGGGAATATAGCGCACCGTACATAAAAATGCCCTTGGGGCAAAGCGGCTCCGGCGGTTACCGCTTCCTCTGCAATAAGCGGTAACCGCCGGAGCGCCACCAAATCAAGGAGGTTACAGGGATCATTCCATGTCCGATGGGTCAGCAGCGGGGGCTCCTTTGCCACAGGAGCGCCCAGCTGACTACCGCTATTATAGCTATCGCCCATTTGAAAGGAAATAATCAATGCTATTGCATTCTCTTGCATTTTTCTTGTGGTTATGCTACAATTCGTGCGGTTTTCTACATAATATTGCGTAGCAATACTTCCCAACACCCGGAAAGGAGTTCCCCCGCCGATGCGTTCCTCTTTGTTCGACTATGAATGGCAGTTCCTCACCCAGATGATCACCCGCCTCCACTATACCGCCAGCTACGAGGAGCTGTGCCGCCTGCTGCTGGAGGACCAGCTGCCCACCCTCATCCCCTTTGACCGCGCGGTGGTCTTCCAGACCGGGCGGCAGAACGGACAGGGGACGGTTGCCGCGCCATACACCGTGGGCATGCCGAACGACCCGAAGAAGAACCCCTTTTTGGACCGCGCGGTCATTCCCCGCTGGTCGCAATTCATCATGGCGCCGCACAGCACCGTCTTTTTGCAGTCGGATCTCATCGCCGCCGAGGACTGGATCCACTCCGATATCTACCGGAACATCTGGGAGCCGTGCCGCCTTTACTGGGCGCTGGGGGCCACCATCCAGTACCGTGACCGCCCGCTGGCGCTGGTGGCGCTGTTCCGGGAGCGGGACAAGGCTGACTTTAACCCCAAGGAGTTCCATATTCTGCACACACTAAAGGACGCGCTGGAGCGGAAATTCTATGACCTGCTGGCGGAGCCTGCCGCCGGGGTGCTGCCCGCCGAGCGCCTGCGGCAGGCGGCGGCCGGCTATGGGCTGACCAAGCGGGAGACCGAGATAGCCGAGCTGGTATGCCGTAATCTTTCCACCGAGGAGATATGCGAAAAGCTATACCTGGCGCCCGCCACCCTCAGCAAGCACCTTTCCAATATTTACGGCAAGGTAAAGGTCACCGGGCGCATAGCGCTGATGGCGCTGCTGACCGGCACTGCGAACAAGGCATAAAGAAAAGGAGCCGGGAAGGCTCCTTTTTTGTTTTATTGTGATGCGCCCCAGTGCCGCTACCGCAGCAGCTGGATGCTCTCGGCAATTTTTATTACTTCTTCGGTATCTTCGTTTGAGAGCAGGCTAAGCATGCTTTCGCCAACCTGCCATACAATCGAGGTTTCTCCGTCCTTTAGATTGTATATCCCTTCGCTGTAACCAATCATAATGGGGCGGGTGATCTGCGCGTTCTCGGAATCAACTTGAACTGAAACTGAGCAATGTGTCCCAGAACTAGTCTGTGTAAAATCTATGTATTTATCACCTTTCTCATAAGACACAAGCAATTCAATCCCCGCAAGATCCTCAAATATTGCCAACTCATACCCCTCCGGCAAATATGTTGGGGCAAAGCAGTGCTCCCAGGTGTAAAGGTCCGCATCGATGAACATGCCCGGCTGGTGTGGGGCCACCGTTACATTGGTAAAGAGGTCCTGCGGGGAAATTATCATCTTGTAAACGGCGCTCCTGACCGACGGGGATACCGCAAAAGCGGTGCTTAAACAGATGAAAAAGGTAAGGAACACCACCGCCACCCGGGTAACCACCCGCCCGGAGACCTGCCAGGCCTTTTGCCCGATGACCTGCCAGCGCTGCCGCCGCATGGCACGGTCCACGGCGTGCTCCGCGCTTTCCCGGTCCTCCGGCGGGTCCGGCTGTTCCTGCATCCTGGCCCGCAGGCGGTCATTTTCCCGCTCCAGGTAGTGGAAAAGCGCCAGCTTCAGCAGCAGCTCCTCCTGCTCTATTCGCAGGCGGTTCCTATTCAGTGGATATTCGTAGTTCATATCAGCATCTCCTCCGCCTCCAGCACTGCAAAGGCATTTTTTCGGGCACGGCTCAGGCACATGCGCACGCTGCCCGGCTTGATATTCAGCAGCCCGGCGATCTCCTCATCGCTCATCTCCAGTATGTAACGGTACATCAGGATATCCCGGTCCCGCTGGGGGAGCTTTTCCAGTCCCCGGCTCAGCAGATCCACCCGCTCCATATCAATAAAAGCGCCCAGCTGCTCCTCCGGGGCGGCGCTCCACCCCTCCGCAAAGTCCTCACTAGCACCCACACGCTCCTTTTTCCGCCGGCGCCAGCGGTCTATCGCCGTGCTTTTGGCCGCAATAACGGCATACGGCAGCAGCTGGCCCTGGGGCATGGTGCGCAGGGCCGCCATGCGGCCAATGAGCTTGACGAGGGTATCCTGCACGGCATCCTCGGCCTCGCCGTGGTCACGCAGAATATCATAGGCCTGGCGATACATGGCCTTGTGGCACTGCTCGTAAAGATTTATCATAAATGCCCGGTCGGCGTCGTCCTCTATCGCCATTAGGATCATCGGGATCATGGTGGGCCTCCTTCATCCACGGGGGGGTGGTTTTCTCTTTGGCTAAATATTAGCAGAACCCTCCCCAAAAATCAATGGCACAGAGGCCCGGCGGGCCTTCCGCTTTACAGGGTATAGCTGCTATCCCGCCACTGAATCTCGGTCGCACTTACCCACTGCGGTTTTTCCCCCTCCCAGCGGCCGTACTCATGGCCGCGCAGGAAACCGATCTTGGTCCGCTCCCCGGTGGCGATCTCATAAAGCATCAGGTTCATACCCCCATCATCAATGAGTTCGTAGGCGATATATTTTTCATCGGGGGAAAGGCTGGCCTCCATGCTCTTGGCATCCTTATCGGATTGATAAGGGCTTTCCTGCGGGGTGGGGTTATCTTGGGAAATCCATATACAACTATCCTCGGCACAGTTATAAATAACCACCGGGCGGCTGGCGATCAGCAGCCGGTTGCTGTCGGCAAACCACTCCACGGTGGGAGCCGGCATGTCCTCATAGCCAAAAACCCTAACACCACAGCGGATGGGCTCCTCTCCCTTATCGAGGGCTCTTTTGTGGAACCTTACATCGTAATAGTCTCCCTCGCCCTCGCACTCTTCGGCCTCCAGGTACTGCACGATCTCCCCATTCGGCGACCAGATGGGTTCCCGGTAGTGGTTTTCCCCATGCAAATAGCCGACCGAAGCACCATAGACCGCCTCGCCGGCCTCGGGATCGGTATACCGGCGATACACCAGGTAACTGCCGCCATTGCAGGAAATGCAGGCCACCGCCAGGTTTTCATCGGTGGGGCAGGTGACAAACTGATCATCGAACTGCGAAAAATCAGGCTCCTGTGGCTGTGGGTCAGGCTGCGGCTGCGGCTCTGGCTGCGGCAAAACATTGATGTTCCCCTGCGCACCGCAGGCCGTCAGCAGCATCAGTGCCGCCGCCAGCAGACAAAGCACCCTTTTAGCGTGTTTTCTCATTTCTTGTTTCCTCCTTGTTGTATGTTGTACTGTTTATTGCTGCAATGGTTTCAACTCCGTTACAATTCGGCCAATGTAATTGACACGCCTGCCACGGGGGACTATAATATGTTATGTTATTCCAAAAGAGCCTGGAGGGTATCCCATGAAACTGTTCTGCGCGGCACTCACCGCCGCTCCCGTTACCGGCGATAACAGCATCGTCCCCATCGCCATCATTGCCATGGCCGTTGTGGTGGTCATTGCCGCCGTACTGCTGCTTACCTCCCGCAAAAAATAAGTGCCGCCTACCCACCGCTTGTCATGTACAGGCGGTCTTTTTTTATTTCTGGGCGGCCCATTTCCTTCCTTAACCTATATAACTATAACGATTTCCGTCCGGGAAATGCAACACCTCCCGGGAAAATTCTACGCCAAAGTCAAAAAATTCCGTGCAATTTGGCAAATATAACAAAATTTTCCGTATTTTCTTCTTTCGCTTGTATCATTCATCATAATTATGGTATGCTGGGCTTGCGGCGGGGGCGGAGAATCCCCAGCCGCAGGATAAAAAACGAAAAACAGCTAAGGAGGAGCAACAGAATGAGAAAATTCCGTATTCTGGCACTGATGCTGGTACTCATCATGGTACTGGCAGGCTGCGGTACCGGTAATTCTACCCCCGCGGCCAAAGACATCGTGATCCTGTACACCAATGACGCCCACTGCGGCATCGAGGATGGCATGGGCTACCAGGGCCTTTCCGCCGCCAAGCGTGCGCTGCTGGCCGCAGGCAATAAAGTCCTGCTGGTAGATAACGGCGACGCCGTTCAGGGCGACACCATCGGCACCCTTTCCAAGGGCGAGTACATCATCGACATCATGAACAAGCTGGGCTACGATGTAGCCACCCCCGGCAACCATGAGTTCGACTACGGCATGGACCAATTCAATAAGCTGGTTGAAAAGGCCGACTTTGACTACATCAGCTGCAACTTTGTAGACAAGGACGGCAACCCCGTGCTGAAGCCCTATGTCATCAAGGAAGCCGACGGCGTAAAGATCGCCTTTGTCGGCATTTCCACCCCCAAGACCATCACCACCTCCACCCCCACCTACTTCCAGGATGGGAACGGCAACTATATCTATGGCTTTATGCAGGATGATACCGGCGAGAAGCTGTATACCGCCGTACAAAGCGCTGTGGACGCCGCCCGCAAGGAAGGGGCCAAGTATGTCATCGCCATGGCGCACCTGGGCATCGAGGCCGACTGCCAGCCCTGGACCTCCTCGGATGTCATTGTGAACACCAGCGGCATTGATGTGGTGCTGGATGGTCACTCCCACTCCACCATCGCCGGGGATATCGTTAAGAATAAGGAAGGCAAGGATGTCATCCTTACCTCCACCGGCACCAAGCTCGCCAATATCGGCTGCCTGACCATTTCCGCCGACGGCAAGGTCTCCTCCACCCTCATCAATGATGACGGCGTAGGCGAGACGATCTCCGAGATCAAGAAGGGCTACGAGGAGATGGTAAATACCGTCGTGGCCTCCACCAAGGTTGAGCTGACCGTCAATGATCCCGTCAGCGGCGAGCGTATGGTTCGCCGGCAGGAAACCAACCTGGGCGACCTGTGCGCCGATGCTTACCGGGCCATGTCCGGTGCCGATATCGCCGTAGTCAATGGCGGCGGCATCCGTGTCAGCATCCCCGCGGGCGATATCACCTACGGCCAGATCATCGCGGTACATCCCTTCGGCAACGAAATGTGCGTGGTGGAAGCCACCGGCCAGCAGATCCTGGATGCCCTGGAGATGGGCGCCCGCAATGCCCCCGGCGAGTGCGGCGGCTTCCTGCAGGTCTCTGGCATGAGCTATGAGATCGACCTGAATATGGAGCCCACCGTAGAGGTGAATGCCGATGGCATGTTCACCGGTGTTTCCGGCGAATACCGCGTAAAGAATGTCAAGGTAGGCGATGAGCCGCTGGATCTGGCCAAGACCTACACCCTGGCCAGCCACAACTATATGCTCAAATCCGCCGGTGACGGCATGGCCATGTTCCAGGGCTGCACCCTGCTGCAAGATTCCGTCATGATCGACAACCAGGTGCTCATCAATTACATCGTGGATGTACTGGGCGGCGTGGTAGGCGAAGATTATGCCGATCCCTACGGCCAGGGCCGCATCACCGTGATCGAGAAGAAGTAATTTCTCTCCAAGCACACCAAAAAGCTCCCCCACGGGGGAGCTTTTCCTTTCCTTACAAAAATACTCTGCATTTTATGTGCAGATTGTCCGTTTACAAAGGTATTACCTTTGTTGTGTCCTAATCCTATCATAGGAAAGAAGAGGAACACATGAACCGCGAACCCATCAATAAACAGAACCTGAGCGACACCGTGGCGGAAAAGCTGCGGGAATATATCCGCAGCAGCGATGCCCCCCGTTCCCTGAAGCTGCCGCCGGAAGCCGTCATCGGGGAATCGATGGGCGTCAGCCGCATCACCGTACGGCGGGCCCTCAGCGATTTGGAGCAGGAAGGCCTTATTCAGCGCATCCATGGGCGCGGCACCTTTATCAATCCCAATATCTCCAAAATCAAGGCCACCATCACCCCGGGGCAGGATCTGCACCAGCTCATCCGGGAAAGCGGCTACGAATCCCGCAATGAACTCATCAGCTTGGAAACCGTCCCCGCCGACCTGCACCACGCCGAAGCGCTGGAGATAGCGCCGGGCTCTCCCCTCATCAAGGTCGTCTGCTCCTACTATGCCAATGATATTTTGGCCATTGTCAGCATCAATCACATCCCGGAGGGCCTGCTGAAAACCATGCCGAGCCGGGAGGAATGGGGCACCCACACCAGCTATGAGCTGCTGCGCACCCACGCCGGACTGCTGGTCACCAATGAGTGCATCACCATCCAGAGTAAAAGCCGAGCGGAGGCCCTGACCATCACTCCCGCCGCCGGGGAATTTGACTGTGATTCCTTTTTGTGCATGACCGGTACCTCCCTGACTGCGGAAAATAAACCGGCCCTCAGCAGCCAGGCCCTGTATAACACCAACTATGTTCACTTCCAGATGCTGCGGAATATCAAGGCATTCTAAGCATAACTGCCCTGCGTAAACAGGGCAGAAATTTGCAAACACATTTAGGTAATACCATATTATCTTTTATGGCTTGCCGCCAGCGGCCAGCACATCGCCCCACACCCCTGCTGGAGTCCGCACTTTCCCCCTTATTTCCCTCCCTTCTCAAAAAGCATACCCATAGCCATGCACTTCTCCCGTCCAAAAAAGAGAAGCCTCTTCTATTTACTTTTTATATCTGTTATGAGGTAATACCATAATATCATATCTCTAATGTAAAGGAGAAATCGACCATGCAGACACTGCTGTATGGCGCACACATCATCACGCAGAACAACAGGATGAGATCCACAAGGAAGGCTGGATCCTGCTGGAGGACAACCGGATCATCGGCATCGGCGCTGGCGCCCCGCCAGAGGTCCCGGAGGGCACCGTCAAGCGCTGCCTTCCCGGTCGGGTCATCATGCCCGGCATCGTCAATATCCACACCCATGTAGGCGGCACCCTGTTCAAGGGCCTCACCGAGGACATCAAAGGGGCCTTCTACGGGCTGGCTTTCCCCATGGAACGCTTTATCACCCGGGAATCCATGTACAGCATCAGTATGCTGGGGGCCATAGAGGCCGTCAAATTCGGCTCCACCTTCATCGATGACCTGTACCACTTCCCGGAATCCACCGCCCGCGCGGCGGAGGAGCTGGGTCTGCGCGGCATCATCGCACAAAAGATCTACGACCCAGACCTGCAAAACCTGCACAATAACGATTATTCTTCGGTGCCGGGGCAGGCCGCCCAAAAGCTGCAGGCCAAACCGTTATCATTGTGGCGTTCTCGCTGTTCGCCATCATCCTGGTCAATATCGGCGGCTTCAAATCCGTTGCCTGGACCGACTTTTTGCAGGGCATTCTCATGGTCATCTTCATCGCGGCGTTCAAGGCCGTCGGCTGGAGTTTTGCCGATGTAAACACCCAGCTTTCCGCCATCGACCCCAACCTCGTCCAGCCCTTCAATGAGAGCGGTCTTTACAGCCTTTCCGGCGTCATCGCCATGCCGTTCTATCTGTTTGTTTCGCTGGTGGCCAATCCCTACTGCACCATCCGCCTGATGGCCATGACCAATGTGGGCCGCAAGAGCTTTAAGAAGTTCGGCCTCACCCTCATCTCTGTCGGTATGATCTGCATGCTGATGTATATGTCCGGCCTGTTTGGGTGGGTGCTGTACCCCAACCTGGCCGATGCCGACAGTGTCATCCCCACCATCGCCCAGAACCTGCTGCCCGAATGGGGCCTGGCCATTGTGGCCGTTGGCCTGTTCGCCTCCATGATGGCCTGCGTGGATTCCATGATCCACTGCATCAGCGCCATGCTCTCGGTCGATATCTATAAGCGCACCCTAGCGGCAGCTGTCTTGGCGGTCATTGTCACAGTCGCGGTCAGCCTTTTCACCAAGCCGGTGGACCCTGCTGTACTGAACCGCATGAAGGGCCTGAAAGCCGAAGGTTGACCTCCCCTGCGGCCTGCGGCCGGGCCGCCCCCTGCTATGACATTCCCATTCCCTATTTCAATTTGGCTCCTCAAGGAAAGTATCCCTGCCCCGGCGGGGATATTTTTCTGCTCCACGCAAAAAGCTCCCCATACAGGGGAGCTTTTCTCTATCTTATCCAATATTATAGATCATCCAGCGTCATGCCAAAGGGCGGTAGGAACTGCATCATAAACTGCTCCGCCTCCGGCAGCTCCATCTCGTGGATCGCCTGCAGCAGGGTATCATAGGCCCGGTCAAATTCATGGTTGCCCGCCCGGCGCTCCTCGGTGCACTTGATCAGGGCTGAAAGCTTATCCGCCGCCTTAATATAGGGCCTGTACTCCTCGGTAGGGGTAAACCACGGGGTCATTTCCTCCGCCATGGGTACCGGCAGGCGGCTCAGCAGCGCCGTCTGCGCTTCCTTTTCCACCGCCTTGTACGCCGTTTTAATGCTCTCGTTCTTATATTTCACCGGCGTAGGCAGGTCGCCGGTCAGTATCTCGGTGCAGTCATGGTACAAGGCATACAGCACCGCCTTTTCCGGCTCCAGTGTGCCGCCCCGCTGCCGGTTCAGCAACACCAGCGCATGGGCGATATAGGCCGTCTCTAGCGTGTGCTCACACAGGTTCTCCGGCCGGGAGGACCGCATCAGGCACCAGCGGTCAATATATTTCATTCGCCCCAGCAAGGCATAGAAGGTATTCAGCATGGCTTTCTCTCCTCGGTTTCATTGGTTACAGGGTACAGGCTCCGGCCGCCCCCCTCGGCCCGCTTCGCGGGCCTGCGCG
>JABLTQ010090290.1_pt1 | contig 26279 bp, 31 predicted proteins | sample 7160101 | NCBI WGS metagenome assembly JABLTQ01 (sample SAMN14651228, study PRJNA627086) | human gut metagenome | isolation source: feces | host: Homo sapiens
AAGATCTTGGTGACTGCCATCTACTTCTTCGCCACCTGGTACATCAGCTCATAGACCTGATCCAGCTGGTACAGCCCGCGTTTGGCATACTCCGGCCTGGCGATCCCGGCGTTGACGCTGCGGGCGATCTGGTTGATGTTGTTGCCGATGTGGTGGATCTCCGTGCGTAGGGCTCGGATCTCCTGGGCAGGGCGGGCCTTGACCGGCGTACCCTCGATCAGGCGCACCAGGAAGGCCCGCTTGGTCAGGCCGCATTCCTGGGCCTGCCGGCACAGGAGCTGGTACTGCCGCTGTGTGAGTTCTATGTGAAGATGGTGCTTTCCTCCGCTATCTGACTGCCTCATGCCGCCTCCTTTTTCCCTTGAGCGGGGTATTGGAATGTTCCTCCCGGATCTCCCGTTCAAATACTTTCTCTAAATCGAATAGGTTGCCGTAAGGGACTCCCTTGCGGCTATATGGCTTCATCGGAATAGGGATCTGGGCCTGTAGTTCCTTCAGAAGCGACCAATAATGGGGGAGATACTGATAGATCGCTTTCAGCTCTTTTCTGTTCTTATTCTTGCAACACCAGCAGGAGACACGATCCAGGATATCATACAGCCTGACGCCGTTTTCCTCCCAAAAGAATCCCCGCTGATAGCAGTATTCCAAGCAGTCCGCTTCCGTCATCCCTGCTTCGGCCAGCGGCGAGCATTTGGGGGCTTGTAGTTTTTTCAGACGATCTGGCTCATCTGCGGCGATCCCGATGTAGTGCTTTTCCGCATCCAGACTAAGGCCATCCAAGGCTCTGGTTTTCAGCTTGGTCCCCCAGCGACAGGGTCCGCCGCACCAGCCGTAGCCCAGGTGGTACCCATTCTTCTTTGAGAACACTGGCCGTTCCAACATCTGATATAAAAACGGGGCATCCGGTTTCACCTCAGTGAACCCGATGCCCCGCCGCTCCAGGATCGGTCTGACTTGATCCCGAATATCGTAGATTGCTTGAAATTCCATTCCTGAATTATAAAAGATCACTTCATCCAATGGCATCTCTTTCTCCAGTAATAACAGCAGCATGGCAAGGGAGTCCTTGCCAAAGCTGACACTGGCGATGTGCCGCAACGTCACGCTCCTTTCCTCGGCCTATGGCCGCGGTGTGTCCGCCCGCAGGCGGCATAGGGGTCAGGGGGATGCCCCCTGTAAGCGTGCGGATGTACATCCGCGCTATGCTTGCACCGCCGCCGCCAGAGGGCGGCGGCTCCGGCCCCGCCGGGGCCGTCTTTCAGTGGTAGGTTGATTAGATGTTCTTTGGTGAATACGGTCTCTGGCAAGAGAAAAGAACGGGGTATCTGCCCCGCCCTTTTTGGCATTCCCGCGGTTTTACTGGGTGCAACGCTTTGCACCCATAGAAAAATGGCAGGGTGCAAATACATTGCACCCTGCCATGCGGTCACCGCTCCCTTGCATAGGTGCATCTCCTCGCGCTCCTTGCCTTTTGGCGTACCGGCCTTGCGGCGGCGGCCTCCATAGAGAGCTCGCCCAGTTCCACCTCCAGGGGCCTGGAGGCAGTCTCCAGGAGCTTTTTCAGGCTGTGCTGGGCGCCGATATCGGCCACATCGATTTCATTGACGCACCGGCCCAGCCAGGGGAGCTCCGCCGCCATCCGCTCCATCAGGATAACGATGTCCAGAGTCGTCAGCCTGCCAGCGGAAACATAGGCCGAGGACTGCCGGTGCTCAAAGCCGTGCTCCTTCATGAAACGCCGGATATCATAGTAGGCTTGGTTATAATACTGAGGATTTAGGGGCGGCTCCTGGTGGGGGTAGTACCGCTTCAATGCGTCCGTACACAAGTCGAAGGTGATTTGTTTCCGGCTTCCATTGTTGGCCATATCAGTCCATCCGCCTCCCCGGCACCTTCCATGCCTGGGACAGCACATCTTCCTGGGCTCCATTGTCATCGTGCCAGACACAGGCGGCGGCAAAGGCCGGGAACCAGTCCGTCCGCAGAAGCGCCGTAGTAACTGCCCACAGGTCGGAAAAATCCTGTCCTCCGCCTTTGCCCACCGCAGAGAGGACATTCCCCTCTCTGATACAGCGCAGGCCCCTGGCCTCGAAGTTCTTTTTGACTGTTTCCTGGACTGCTTCCATCGTCCAGCCCTGCCGCTCTACCTTCTGCTGGTCAAAAGTCATCTCGATCCGCATTCGTCTCACCTCCATTTTGCGTGATCGTCCACAGGATACCGTATCTCCGCTGGTTTATCAACGGCTTTTCCCAGACAATACCCACGATTCACGCACATTGCTCCAGCTCCCGGCTGATCCGCTCCCTGGCCAGCTTGGCATATTCCTCCGTGACCTCGATGCCAGTGGCGGAATAGCCCTCCAGCACGGCGGCCAGCACGGTGGTACCGCTGCCGGCGAAGGGGTCCAGGATATGGCCTCCCGGCTCGGTGATCTTCACCACGTCCCGCATGAGCTGGAGGGGCTTTTCAGTCAGGTGGATGCGGATCTGGGGATTGCCATACTTAAACACACCAGGGAGGCAGGGCACCGGGCGGCTGATGGGCATATCGCCGTTGGAGCCCCAGACGATGTACTCCGCCTGCTGGCGGAAGCGGCCCTTCTGGGGCCGGCTGTTTCCCTTGTCCCACACAGCGGTGCCCCGCCAGATCCACCCCGCCCACTGGAGCGCGTCGGTGGCGGCGGGGAGCTGACGCCAGTCGATGAACATACACACGGGGGCGCCGGGCTTGCAGAGCTTTCTGGCGTCACTGAGCCACTCCGCCGCCCAGCGGGTCCAGGACCGCTGATCCTTGGCGTCCCCGTCAAAGGGCGGGGGTGCGTGGTCGCCCATGCTGGAATACTTCTTTGCCGTGGACTTGTTCTTCTCCGCCTGGGTGCGCCCCCCGGAAGCGTAGGGCGGATCGGTGATGACGGCGTCAAAGGTTCCGGGCGAGAACTCCCGGAGCAATTTCAGCGCATCGCCGCAAAGGATCTCCCATTTGGGATCAACGCTCATGTACAGACTTTCCTTTCTTCTGATGAGATTTTTGGGGAGACGTTTTACCGGACAGCTCGGTATTCACATATTCGCTGATGATGCGGAGCGCCTCCTCATAGCTGCCGGAGCTGGTGACACGACGGAACATCTCGTCCGCCTGCTCCTGCTGGCCGGCGCCTTTCAGCAGGCGGGAGGCCCGGCCAAGGATGCCGAAGATGTTCCCGTCATGGCCCACCAGCTCCATTTTAGGGCGCGCTGGCTCCTGCTCCCGGATAAAACCACCCAGCCGGTTGGGGACGTAGTCGGACAACCAGGTCCCACCAAACTGGCTATGCGTCTGGAGCCGCCATACGGCCAGCCTGCCCATATCCAGCTTGACGCCGTCAAAGGGAAACAGGAGATCCGTCAGCCCGTCATGCTGGAATACGGACACGGCTTCAAATCTACTGCCATCCAGCAGGATGCCCGCTTGGGTCAAAATGCCGTTGATCCCATCCATCCACTCCTGCGGGTCGCCGCCGCAGCCCTGGAGGATCAGGCCCTCCTGTCCATCCATACGCCGCAGTTCTTCCGTCGTGATCTCTTGGAGCTCTGCCATGACTCCCTCCTATCTGTTCCGTCCCCGCTTGGGACGGGACTGCGTTTTTTCCGGTGCTTTTTGATCCGTCATTACAGGGATACCCAATTTCTCCGCGTGCTGGATCTCCGCCCACATACCCTCTGTCCAATTGGGGCCGTACACATTGACCTGTTGACAAACCTCCACCAGTCGGAGCCCCATGTCCCGCGCCGCCTGATCCTGCGCGGGGTCGCCGGGATCTGCAAAGGGAGGGAACATGAGATGAGGGCATACCGGGACGTCCCCGGCTCGGAAGACCTCCTGGGCCTTCTGACGGGCAAATTCGATGTTTCTTGCCACCTCGCCCCGGAGCGGGGCGCAAATGTAGACCAGCTTGGGGCCGTTGTGTATACGCTCCGGCGCCCGTTCCCGGAAGGCGTGGAGATAATCGTCCGCCGCCCGCCGGAGCACCTGCAGATCAGCCTGTGTCGGATGATAAGCGTACCAATCGATCCTGTCCCCATCCACCCAGATGTGGGGAGCGACTCCGCTTTTCAGGTAGGGGTTGTTGGGGATCGCTTTCTTGCCCCACACATCCTTTAGCCGAAGTGTCAGTTTATCCACCACCCCCAGGTCATTGTCCAGCAGGGTGAGGCGGAGGGCCTCATAGTGATCCGCATGGCCCATGGTCACAAATTCGGCCCTTACCTGCCGGCCCGTGTCAAGACCGCCCAAACAGGCGCAGCCCACAAAAACCGGATCTTGGATGACCTTCCCGTCCTCGAACAGCTTTCGCAGTTCCTGCTCAAAGAAGTTGCTCACCGCTCCACCTGCCTCTCCTTGATTTTTGCTTTTGTAGGCTCCGGCTGCCCCGCCAGCGGCGCCAACTCATCCCTGGAGCCATCCCGGATGACGGAGCGGCCCTGGCCACTGATGGCCAAAGTATCCAGCGTGTCATTTTGGATCTCCTCGCCGCTGATCACCAGTGCGGTATCCGTCAACCGCACATCGCCGGACACTCTGCCATAGACGGCACTCTGGCCGGAGATCATGGGGACGCCTCCGGTATCCTGGTTATACACGATCACCGCAAAGCCGGAGGCTCTGGCGTGGTCTGTGAGGATCGCGCCCCGGATGTAGGCGTCATCCTCCGCACGGGCATGGCCGGCCAGAAGGGCTCCCCGCGACACATAGGCATGATTGCAGGCAATGGCGTCTCCCCGCAGGTAGGAGCCCTTGTCCACATAGGCATCATTGCAGGCGATGGCGTCATCGAAGAGCCAGGCGTCATCACCCGGTTCAAAGGACAGGTTGCTCTCGCTCTCCACGAAACCGCCCAGGTCTCCGGCCTTGACCTCGCCGCCCACATCCCGCAGGGCACGGATGCGGTGCAGGAAGGGGTATTTTTCATGGGAGATCTCAGTGACCTCATATTTATGATTCGTCGTGATCCATCATCTCCTCTCTTTTATGCGGCCTGCCGGAACAGATCCCCTTGCAGATCCTCCCGGCGGAATGCCGCGTCAATGTCAGAAAACCGCTGGGTACGGTTGAATTTCTCGGACACCTTTCCCGGCAGGGCCTGGAGCTCCAGCATCCTGGCCCATAGCTCCGGGTGGTGGTCATAGAGGTGGCGCAGCTCCCGCCGCTTGGCGTTGGGGCAAAACCAGCACCCGCCCCGGTCGGTGAAGGCATAGACAGGGGAAAGGAGCCCTGCCTTTTGGCAGAGCTCCTTGGCGTCTTGTTCCGTGTAGTTGTACTTCTCCAAAAGGGATACCTGGTTCTGCCCAAGCCGCAGAAGTCGTTCCTGCTCGTCTTTGGCGATACCGATGTACTGGATCGTATCAGGCGGCAGAGTCTTTTGATACCGCTGGATGGGCCGCAGCTTGCAGTCCCTCTGGACAGAGCACCGCCCGCAGATGGGGAATGAACGAAGCAGGCCCTTCTTGGGGCCGCGGGTGACCGGCCCGGTGAACAGATCCACATAGGTCTTTTTGCCGCGGATCACCGTCACTTTGATCCCCATACGCTCCAGAGCAGGGATGCCCTTGGAATAAATAAAGTCCCGGTGCTCCGGAACTTCTCCAGAGATCGTTTTGTCAAACATCACTTCACAATAAACGGCCTCATCCAAAGGCTCTCCGTGCTCCAGGGCCAGCAGGATCGCGCCTAGACTGTCCTTTCCAAAGCTGCAGGAAGCGATGTGCTTCAACGGCTCTCACCGCCCCTCTTTTTCTTTTGGGTCGGATGCATTCTCCTTTGTGCCTGTGGCTGCTGGTCAAGGAATTCTGGGACTTCCTGAAAACCGGCGAGATCCACGTAATATGCTTTGGGGATGCCGTTGCGGATCAAGATAACAACGTCGCTCACAGAGAGTGAACGGATCTTCTGCCCGTAGGGGCGGTCATCCCGATTGTGTTTGAGGAAAAGATCTTCTAAGGTGACTTCCTTGGCCAAAACACCGGCATAAACTTTCAGATAATCGTCCCTTCGCAGCTTCCCGACCGCACTTTGATAAGGAAGAAAACTGTATGTGACATTTCTGGTGTCTTGGATCTGATAAAACTCATAAGTATCACAGACATCTCCCCGCCGGGGAAATTCCGGAGCATAGACTGCTCCGGTCTGCTCCTGAAACTCCGCAAACTGACAGATATGGTATACGGCACTCCCGCCGATTTTTGCATGGGTCTCATCAATATATTCACAGCACAGGACATCCTGCCGCCCGTTTAGGTTGGTCCGCACAATATTTCCACCGTCCGGGATGCTGAATAAGGGATGATATCTGCTGTCAATGAACCGGATCTCCCGGCCACTGCTGCCGCCCAAGCCGAAAACATCTGATAACTCCTGCTGTTTACTGCTCATGAGCCCTACCCACCTCCATTTTGGCACAGGCTTTCACCAGCACCGCCTGCTGATCCGTCTGTTCCCAGGGCGCTTCCTGGTGGGTGAAGTGTCCGTAGTTACAGAACTGGGCAAAGCCTGGGTGATCCAGACCAAGGGCGCGGATCATCCCGTCCGGGGTCAGGTCGAATACAGCACGGACAGCCCGCACCAGTGCAGCGTCAGGATACTCTCCAGTGCCGTGGGTATCAATGCCCACGGCCACAGGTTCCGCCTGCCCAATGGCATAGGCCAGGGAGACCGTGCACCGCTCCGCCAGGCCAGCTGCTACGATGTTCTTGGCGATGTACCGGGCCATATAGGAGCCGCTGCGATCCACCTTCGTTCCATCCTTCCCGGACAGCGCCCCGCCCCCGTGGGGGACAAGTCCGCCGTAGGTGTCCACCATGAGCTTGCGGCCCGTCAAGCCGGTGTCCGCCTCAAAGCCGCCCAGGACGAAGCGCCCGGAGGGATTGATGAGGATCTCTGTATCCTCGTCTATGGGGAGTTCCCGGAGCGCGGGAATGACCACCGACTTTACGACCTCCCGCCGAAGTTCCACCACATCTTTGTTCGTAGCGTGCTGGCAGGAGACCACCACGCTGCTGATCCGGTGGGGCAGGCCGAACACATACTCCACAGACACCTGGGCTTTTCCGTCCGGCCTCAGGCCCCGGATCGCACCTGTTTTTCTGGTATTGGACAGCAGGCGGGTCAGCCGGTGGGCCAGGACGACCGGCAGAGGGAGCAACTCCTCCGTCTCCGAACAGGCGTAGCCGTACATGATCCCCTGGTCGCCGGCTCCCCGCTGAATGGAGAGGAGCCCGCCGCCATCTACCGCACCGGCGATGTCCGGGCTTTGATCGTGGGTGATGACCTCGATCTCATAGTCGGGATCGTATCCGGTCTCACGGATCGTTCGGGCGGCGATGGCGGGGATGTCCGGAAGCTTCTTGGCGGTGATCTCGCCCGCCACGATGACCTTTCCCGCCGTGGCCATAACCTCGCAGGCCACGCGGGCGGAGGTGTCCTGTTCCAGGCAGGCGTCCAGCACCGTGTCCGCGATGGTGTCGCACAACTTATCCGGATGCCCCTCAGTGACCGACTCTGCGGTCTGAATGTATCTATCTCTCATATTTTTTCCCTTTAATTGGGTGAGTTTGCTCCGGCCGGCTCTGGGCTGGGACCGTGAGGACGATGTGGTTGTCAAACAGTTCTTTGTAACAGCGGAGCTGATCCTCTGTCAGCGAGGTGAAGGTCTCGCCACTCAGGCCAGCCACGAAAAATGTCCCGCAGACGATGTCATACGGGACGCCGTGTTCGTCCAAAAGAGGACGGTTATAAGGCAGGCCAAGCAGCTTGCCCTCCTCGTTTACGATGACCGCTACTTGTTCCTCGTAAGGATAAATCGCTTCGATATGTCCCCCTACGATCTCCCGCATGGCCTGCAGGCCCTCGATCTCCCGTACATAGCAGGGCTTCAGGGGTTCCACGACTAATACTTTCACTCCCGATCCTCCTTTCCGCTTCGCCTCTTTGTTCTGCCTCTGTATAAATAATTGTGATCCGGTGCGGGGCGATCCTCCCGCATCCGATCTGTCCGATAGCAGAAAATATAGAACTTCTGCTTATCCGGGAACAGCCGGAGGTGGTATCTGTATTTGCTGCTGTCCATGCGGAATGCATAGAACGCCTGCCGGTCAGGCATCCACGCCTCTGGATGAGCCTGACAAAACGCTTTCATTTCGGGAAAATTGTTTAGGATCTTACGGCTTCGCAGTTCATCGATCAGTTCATACAGCTCCCTGCGAAAGGATGGGGTATCTAGTTTCCTGCTATTTTGCAGCCAGGTCACCATGACATCATCTCCGACATTTTCCCCCAGAAACACACCTCTCAGGCAGCCCACCTGTGCGTCCTCCTGCAGTTTTGTGGTGAACAGCGGGTCGATGCCGTCTGATAAATCGTAAAAAGAGAACTTTCCACCCTGACCTTGTTCAACGCTCATGTGTATTTTCCCCTTTCTTTTTCACAGAGGGCTTTGCAAGCCCCTGGCGGGCAAGGCCTTTCTCCTGTGCCAGATCCATCTGCCGCACCATCTTCAAAGTCTCCCGAAAAGCCATATACCGCCGGATCTGCTCCGGGTCATCCGTCAGCGTCCGGATCGTCTCCCAGCAAGGGCTCCCATGCAGGCTGATATCCTGCTGCACGACCAGGGCTGGGTGGGTCCCGTCCTGAAGTGAGACACGGAGCTCCCTAAACTCTTCCGCGTGATCATAGAGGCCATAGGCGAGGCCGATGACCTTCAGCGCCTCCACAGCGTTCACCGTCATGTGAAACCCTGTGGAGCTCATGTGCAGCTCCCCGGTCAGCGAGATCTCTTTACCAGCCATCTCGTCCCTCCCAGCACAGCGCCTTACCGCTCATGTCCAGTCCTCCGCTTGGGCAGCCTGCCTGCGCCGGTGAACTGCCGGTTGATCCGCCCCGTCTCCTGCTCCACTTCTTTGGCGCAGTGCTCCCAGGCTTTCTTCAGTTCCTGTACCGGCAGGCCGTTCTGCTGGTAGCCGTCCCGGATGCCCTGATAGTAAAACTCAGAGGGCATGGCAGGCGACCGCCACTTCTCGTTGTCTGTCATCACATAGGCCATGACCGTGAGCTGGCGGCCCTCCCTGTCCCACACCGTCACTGGCTCCTTTTCATACAGCCGGGGATAGCCCTCATAGAAGTCGAGAGAGGTTTCACAGGCGGGGGTGATCTTCCACAGCAGGCCGTGTACCTGGTGCCCTTCTTTGGGGGCGATGGTGGCGACGCCGTTTCCCCTGGTGTTACCCCGGAACAGCAGTTCGTGGCCATCCAGAGTGACGGGACCCACAACCTGGGCGGCGGGACAGCGATACGCCATCTGCTTCAGGTTGATGTTGCTGCCGTAGGCAAAATACAGTTTTTCTTCCATGCTCACACCTCCAAAAGCACCAGCGCCCCGATGCGCTCCAAATGTTTGAGCATGGCCCGCGCCCGCCGCTCCGTACTGCCGTCCGGGAGGGGACAGTCCATCTCGGTGGTGCGGATCACATTGTTCTGCAGGAACCAGATGTAGGTGTCTGTATCTGGAAACTCTGTGGGGTCGAAAGAGCGTTCCCGCAGCTGGTCCATGATCTCCGTCCCGGTGCCGGTATAGGTGGCATCTTCGATTTGGATCTTCAAGTTTTCACCTCTCTGCAGTTCTGTTTTTCTTCTTTTTATTGGCTTCGTAGCTGTCTTTGTCGTAGCGCCAGGCTCGGTCGCCCTCCAGGTTGGCCAGCAGGTGATCCCGGGTGTTCTTAAATTCCGGCCCGTTGAGTCCCAGGCGCACCAGCCACACCCGGAAGGTGAACAGTTCATTGTCACTGTGGGTTTTGCGCATGACGGTGCTGCGCTGGGCGATGGCCTGAGCGGACATGGCCAGGCACAGGTTGATGTATGCCGCCGCCCGCCCCGCATGGAGGGTGGAGTTGAAACAGCGAAACTCCACCGTGCCCCGGTAAAAGACAGAGTGAAGATTTAAGGCGTAATAGCGCGTCCAATTATAATGTTCACTGCTTTTGACCCTCCCTTCATACCAAATGCTCTCCAGCTGTGTCAGATCCTTTGTCTCCTCTGCGGAGAGCTGGCGGGCCTTCTGCAGCATGGGTTCCCGTACCTTTTTGCAATAGGTGGAAACACGACTGGGGTTCACCTTGAGGGCCTTGAAGAGAATATCCTCCTTGGAAAACATGATGCTCAAAAGATTCTTCAGACTCTGCCGGTTGTGGTTGGCGGCGTCTACATGGACATGGATGCCGCAGGAGCTGTTGACCTTGCCTCCGGCATGGCGCATCTGCCGCACACATTCCTGAAATTTCGGCAGCTCCGCATAGGTCAGTTTGGGAGAGACCATTTCCACCCAGTAGTGTCGATCTCCGGTCTGCTCATAGCCGCCCGGCGTTTTTCGCTCCCCTTGGATACTGGAGTCGCTCACCAGTTCCCACTCTTTGTTTTCTGTGTCCCGGACGACCCATGCGTCATAGGCACCGCCTCTATGAAATGATATGGTTCCAAAGTATCCCGCCAAGGCTGTAGCGGCCTGCTCCCTTGTAATGCCGGTAAACTCCACTTCTACGCCGAAGCATTGGTCTTTTAGCCCGGTCACGCAGCTACCTCCTTCCGCAGTTCCTCGTCCACGGCCCGAATGCGCCGTCCGATGGCTTCGACCACATTGACCGTCACGCTGTTGCCCGCCTGCTTGTAGGCTTGCGCGTCTGAGTTAATAGCCAGGATCTTGTTGATCTGTTCTTCTTCAAAGCCCTGGAGCCGGAGACATTCCCTGGGCATCAGCCGGCGGATACGCCCGCCGCGCTCCACGATGCCTTGTACGCTGACGGCATCATGGGCCACCCTGCTCACCCGGCCGCCTCTGGTCTTGCTGCCGGGGTAGTTCAGATCTGCGCTGTCCCCCACGGCCGCTTTTTTATAGCCCTGCTTTGTAGGCTCCCGGATCAGCAGCACTCCGGAACGTTCCGCCCTGTGGGTAGAAAGAGTTGTCTGCCCGTAGCGTGCCGTCAAGCATCGGGCGGTTTCGGTTCGTCGGGGCTCTCCGGCGCATCGGGGATCAAGATAGCAGATAAGGAACACCCGCTTTCTGGATTGCGGGACTCCAAAATGTTTTGAGTTAAGCACAGCCCATTCGACATGATACCCCAGGTCATCCAGTGTGGAGAGGATGACCGCAAAGGTTTTCCCATGGTCATGCGACAAAAGGCCGGGAACATTTTCAGCAAGCAGATACCGAGGCCGTTTGGCTTTAACCATGCGGGCAAGTTCAAAGAAGAGAGTGCCTCTGGCGTCGGCGTACTTGTCGATCTCACAATGTCCGACGCATTGGAAACCGCCGGCGCGGGTCAGCCCGGCCCGAAAGCCGCCGATACCCGCGAACATATCAAAATAGCGGATCAGGTCATATCGCCCTCCTCCTGGAGCGTACGCAAAAAGCCGAGGATGTCCTCGTCCACATCCCTGGCCAGCTGCTGTACTGATTTTTCTCTTGTAGGGTGAAGTTCCAGCCCCCCCAGTTCCTCCCGGAACACCTTGCGGACGGCCTCCAGCAGGCGTTCCTGCTCCTGGGCTCGGCACACCATTCGGCACACCGCGTCCGTCCGCTGTCCCGGCGGGATGCCCCGCAGGATCTTCCATGCCTCCCGCTGGTGTGTGGCTTTCATGGAGAGGGAGAGGTTCAGCCTGCGCCGATCAGACACCGTGCTCTCCCCCTGACATCCTCGCTGTAAGTCGTTCATACCCCTTGGCGTTCAGGGACACGTCATCCAGGAGAAGAGGTCGGCACAGGTCCTCTGCGGCCGAGACATGGCGCTTTAGGAGCGCCGCACCGCCGCCCAGGAAGATGGCGGGCATGGCGCGCACGTCCAGGCCGCTCTCCATGATGGTTGAGAGTAAATCCCGGACATACTGGCCCGCCTGGGCGTGGATGACTGCCCGGATGCGGTCGTCCATGCTGACAGCGCCGCCCCGCAGGACGCTCTCGATCTGCGCGTCCGTCATGGACACGCCAAACATCTGCCGCACCTTCTCGCCGATCTCGTCCAGACAACGGATTATGCCCAGCTCCAGGCTCCGGCAGGTGGCGGCATTGGGGATGCGGTTATCCAGCCGCATCAGGTCCACCGTCCAGCCGCCAATGTCCGCCACGATGATGGAGGGCTCGTCCAGCAGCTCCGTCTGGGTTAGCACAGCGGCGTAGCCTTGGGGAAACAGCATCACATCCGTGATGGTCACGGTATAGTCCCGGCCCTCATAGCGGAATGACACGGGCTTGCCACCCCGGAGCAAGTACTCCCGGAACTTCTTCTTGTCCCGGCCAAAGCTGGTCAGGGGCAGGCCGGCGGCCAGCAGCACCTTCGCTGTCCGCTCCGCCCCCCGATACTCCAGCTCCCTGGCGATAGCCGCCAGAGTCAGGAGGTAATAGTCCTCCGTGACCGTCTTGTCCCGTTGGAGGGGCTGCCGGGCGCTGCCCACCACATAATACTTTCCGCCGTACTCCAGGACGTCCTTTGGGGTGTACGGCTCATCTTCATATTCCACCAGCCCGGTGGGAAAGGAAAAATGGGCGGTTTTCATGGCCGCATAGCCGTGATCCACCCCAATGGTGATGATATCGCTCATCTTGCCTCGCCTTTCTTCCACAATTGTTTCTTTTTTAGGTCATACTGTTTTCCCTGCTCCAGCAGCGACCGAACATTTTCTGACTCGATATTCCAGCCAATACTGTCAGTGTCAAATCGTTCTGCCCCTCCATATTTGGCGCACAGACGGGGATAGGCGGCGGGCAGCGCCCGTGTTGCTCGCGGAAAATGAATGTCATCGCGGTAGACAATATCTTCACTCAGAATGGCTTTCCACCTCTCATAGGAGTCAGGCTCTGAGTTTTCGTAGGCGCTCTGTCCGGTAAGCCGCTCATAGGCGCAGTCCCCCACATAGGACAAGTTCTCAAAACAACAACCCCCATACGCCTCCACATCTGCCAAAGAATCTGGGTCCTTCAGCGCCGCCAGATAGACCTCCTTGCCCTGAGCAATAAGCCAGGCCCGGAAGTCGATAAAGCCGTCGTCAGAACACCATTCCATCATGATACTGGCCGCGTCCCAGAGGCCGTATCGGTCGGCCAGCCCTTCGTAGACATGCAGGATGTCATGGAACGCCTGGGCCTGTTCCGGTCCCATGGCCACCAGCCGATCCTGCAGCTCATGCGCCATAGACTCCATATCCTGCCCGCACTTGTCTTTTGCCTCATGGATCAGAGCCCAAAAGGTTTCCTTGTTGATCTCCGTGATCGTAGGATCTATCGTGCGTCACCTCGCTTGTAGTCATTTTTTCTTGATGTGTTGTCCGCCCGCACTCTGTCAGGCAGACGGGACAGCAATCTTCGGAACCCCATGTGCTCCAGGGTGGTTTCATAGAGCCGTTTCTCGAAGGCACTGTATTCCGGGGCGGATGTATCCACTTCACTCAGAACGGCCTTTTCATAGGGTGTGCCTGGTACGATCTCCCAGGAAACAGCCTTAAAATAGGCGGCGGTCAGATACCTCAGCAGTTCATGGCCGTCCGCCTCCTCAAAGCGGCCACAGGCGTCCTCGTAAGGGAATTCCTCCCACAGGCGTTTGATCCCCGTGACCTCCTGGGCGGCAAAGTAGAGCCGGAAGCCGTCCGGATCAAACTGTGGGGCGACACGCTCATACAACTCTTTCAGCTTTTCCAACGCATCCAGCCCCTTCACCACGCTTTTCTCCTCTTTCCCGGCATGAGCACAGCTTTCAGTCGCTCCAGCACACGGATGCGTACCCGCACCTTGCCCGCCGTAGCGTCCAGCCCCCGCATCTGATTCTGGATGCGGCGCTGGACACTTTGAAGCTGTCGCTGATCCCAGCAGCACTCCAGCACGAAATACCGCCCCCTGCCGTTGGATATGACCTCACGCTGGCCATTGTCATCCCGCAGGCTAGCCATGAGCCGCTGGCCCAGCTGCCGGCGGTAGCGGTCCTGCAGAACATCTGCATCCTCCGCCACATGGTGCCGCTTCAGGATGGCCACGATCTCATCGCTGCTGATCTCCATATTGGAGCACAGTGCCTCCAGGATCTCAGCCCTGGCATCGGGCGGGAGCCCCGGTCTGACCTTGCTTCTCTCCTTCATCGCTCCTGCCTCTTTCGCTGGACGGTTTTCGACCGCCCAGAGGGCGTTTCCAAGATGGGGGGCTCCGCGCCAAAGACATACAGATCCCCATGCCGCTCCGCCTGTCCCGCCTCATAGCCGGGAGGCAGGGCATCAAGGCCACCTGAAACAGTGACCTTTCGCAGCTGACGGGCTTTCCGGGAGATGTAGCTGAACTCGTGATTTCCGTCCCGGTAGACAGGAATGCCGCATGTTCCCTCATGGCGAAGGGCATAGTCGCTGACCGCCTGTTTCTCCAAAATGAAAGCGGGTTGGATGCCGTGCTCCAGCTCGGCGGCCATACCGTTGATGTACCGTGCCATATCCCGCACATTGCCGCAGCAGAACTCCGGCGCGTCGTATCCATACCGCTCTGTGTACAGCACCCACTTGGCCAGCTCATGGGGACAGTCCAGGGTGACAACAAAGTATTCCCCGTCACGCTCACCGGACAGTGGCTCGAACCGTACATCGTCGTATAGCGGCCCAGCCATGGGGCAGTTATTTTTAAACCACACATAGTAGTTATCCAAAATAAAGGGTGCTTTGATCCCCAGCACCATGCTGGAGAGTTTCTTCAGTCTGCCAGCCAAGGCCTCGTCCCGGCAAAACCAATCGAACCAGCCGGCCTCACACTGTACAGCCCGGTCCCGGTTGCTGAAGTCTCCGGCGCGAAACCTCTCCTGCCATTGTCGCACAGACATCTCTGCCACTCACGCTACCTCCTCTCCCTGCCCCTGGCAGGGCATGATTTTTTCCTCCAGGAGATCTGCGATGGAGAAGAAGGCTTCCGCCAGTTCACGGGCCTCCTTTACGGTATCCTCCATCTCCTCCCGGTTCATCCGGGTGCATTCCACCCAGATCCGCACGTTCTCCTCGGTGGGCTCCAGCAGGAGCGATTTCTCAAAGGCTTTGCAGAATAATCCGGCAATCCTGCTTCGCCGGTCGATCTCTGCATCCTTATGCCGGATCTCTTTTTTTGCCTTTTCCAGCTCCACAGCGGCGATAGCCGCCTGCTCCCGCTGTTCCTCCGGCACCTCCTGAAGCTGCCGGGTCAGGTTATACCCTTGATTGATGGACAGCTCCTTCTTATCCAGCGCCTCCTTCACTGGGTCCGGTGCATGCTCGTCTATCTGCATGACCTTGCCCATGGTACGCTCGCCAAGCCCAACAGAGTCGGCCAACTCTTTGCGGGTATCCACAGAGGCGGAGTGGACTTCCGGCAATGTTGCCGAAAGTCCACTCTCATACTGATTCCCATGGTACGTCTGCTGATTGGCCTTGGCCCTGGCCTCGATCTCCGGCTTCAGCTTCAGCGCGATTTTGCCCAGTTCCCACTTGTCCAGGTTGCGCCGGCCTTTCTGCGTATCCAGTGCCCACTGTTTGGCCTCCAGCAGATCCTCAAAGGCGAACACAGCCATCTGGTAGGGCAGGCCGTGCTCCTCACACAGCCGCAGTCGGTTGTGGCCGTCAACGATGACCAGGTCCTCGTTGACGATGATAGGGGAGTAACAGCCATTCTTCAGCAGATCCGCCTCCAGGGCGGCCAGTTGCTCCCCGCTCAGTGGGGGGAGCAACTCGGCCAGCTCCGGCAGCACCACCGGCTTGCGCTCGGCGTTGCTATATAGGATGCCCGTGTTCCGCATGGTCAGGCGGCCTCCTCGCCGTCCTGCTGATCCAGGGTCTGGGGCTCCTCCTCCGCCTTGCGGGGGGAGAGGAACTCCACCTCGGTGGCCTTGATCAGAAAGCCGGGCTGGCGTTCCGGCTCGTCCTCGAAGGTGATGGTCTCAAAGTCGCCCACAGCGGCCAGTTTACAGCCCTTCCAGGCAAAGGCGGCGCACCGCTCCGCCAGAGGGCCGCGCACCTTGATGGAGATAAAGTCGGTGAGACGGTTGCCGTCCCGATCACGGTAGCGACGATCCGAGGCGATGCGCAGGATGGCGTAGGGCTTGCCGGTGGTCTCGTTTATCTTCAGCTCTACGTCGTTGGTCAGGTTTCCGATGGCAGTGATCTTCAGCATAGTTTTGTTCTCCTTTTCAGATAGATGTGAATGTGATAGATTATGAAGGTGGGAGGCCCCCTCCGGGGCCTCCCTGGTGTGGATCAATATCCGGTGCGGGGCAGAGGCGTGAGCTTGCCATACACGGTGGTCACCCAGCGAGTCACAGCCTGGACCCACTGGCTGTTGTAGACGCCGCCCACATCTGCGATGTTCACAAAGGAGCTGCCGGCGGCCAGGCCGCTGACAGCAGTGCATTTCAGCATGGGCTTCTCCACCTGGGCAAAACCTGCCGGGGCCTGGCCGAATACGAACATGATCTCCGTCACCCGCTCATTGGCGGCAAGGCCCAGGGCGGCGGGGGAGGCGGCCAGGGTGTAGGTCTGGCTGGTGGACAGGTTGTCCGCCAGGGTGCGGTATTCTCCACCGTTCACCCGGTAGGTGATCTTATAGGTGCCGGGGAAGTTGTAGGTGCCCGTCACCACCTGCTCAAGCCGCACCTGGGCAGGCAGGGTATCGCGCCAGTAGAAGCTGTCTAAACGGACATTGGAGGTGTTGGCGACCCCGGAGAAGGTATAGTTCACCGGTTGGCCGGACATGACCTCCTTGGGCCCGGTCTTGGAGATGGCAACGCCGGTGGCCAGGCTCTTGTTTGTCACCTCAAAGCGAAGAATCTGCCCTTCATACTCCAGGTAGGCGGTCAGGACTTCCTCATTGACGCCGTAATGGTCCGGACTCTTGACCTCCCGGATGGTATAGCGCGAGAGGGGGAGCTGCTTGGAGACCGCCAGCCCACGGTTGTCGCTTCGGATGGTGTCTACCACATTTCCGGCCTTATCGTAGATTTCAAACACAGCGCCCTCCAAAAGTGTGCCCGCAGGCAGGCCGGTGGTGGGGTTGTAGTCGGCGGATCGCTTGATAATTTGGATTTGCCCGGTGATGGGGGTGTTCTCCCAAGTTACTTCTGTGGTCTCACCCGCCTTGACATACACCGTGCGCAGCTGGGTGTCTGGAATATAGCCCTCATTTTCCAGTTCACGCAGGTAGTAGCGGCCACTCTCGGTCAGTCCCTCGAACCAGGCGTAGCCCCGGTCGTCGGTGGTCTGCTGGTCGATGGGGTTGTGGCCACTGTCGTACAGGATGAAGGACACCCCGGGGATTCCCTCTCCGTCCACAGTAGAAATTTTGTGGAGTAAAATACTGGAGATGGGCGCGTTGGTCACGGTGAGCGGCGTAGTCCTGTTTTCTTCCACGGTGAAGTAGATGGGCGTGGGGTCCATCTGGAAGCCTTTGACACCCTCGGTCTCCACGGCGTAGTAATCGCCGGCCTCCAGGGGCACATAGATCTTGCCATCCCGCCCGGTGGTCACAGTGTCCACCAGGGCGTCATCCGACACCCGGCGAATTTCAAAGGAGACACCCGGCAGCCGCTCCGACTTGTCCGCCTCGCTGACCTTCAGCAGCTCGACGCCGCCCACGGCGTTGTTATAAAACCGGAGGGTTTGGGTATCGTTGGGATTGATGGTGACGGTCTGGCTCTGGCTGTTCGGGTCGATGGTATAGCCCGGCACGCTCTCCAGTTCAGTTACTACGACTGTCCCTGTGATAGAGGACAGGATGATTTTCCCTGTGGAGTCAGTATAGTAAATGCCGTTGGAGGACAATGTGCCCCCGGCGGCGTCCACATACTGCCCGTTGGCATACTTGATCTCGAACTTGACGCCCTCCAGGGGTACAGTGCTCGTGCCGTTCCGCCCCCACTTCTCAATCACCAGATTGCCCAGGGGCTTGTTCCGAAACTCCAGGCTGACCGTCTGACCGGCCTGGATGGTGGCGGTCTGGCTGGCGTCGTCCTTCAGGTAGCCGGGCTTTGCCCGGGTCTCGGACACCACCAGCACTGTGCCGGGCTCAAGATCGGAGACCAGGAAGGTCCCGTCGCTCCCGGTCACGAATTTGCCGTTGTTGTCGCCTACCACCGTTCCGTCTGCCGTGGTCACAAAAAACTCCACGTCACCAAGCGGCGTGTTGTCGCTGTCCGACACCTTCTTCACCAGCAGGGAGCCCAGAGGGGAATTGCCGAAGTAAACCTGCACCACTTCCTGCTCCTCGCCGGAGAGGTAGACAGTCTGGGGCGGGGTGTCGATAACGTGAGAGCCGTCGCTGGAGAGCTCCTCGATGATGTAGGTGCCAGGTTTGCAGTCAGTCACCGTGAAACTTCCGTTGGGCGAAGTGCGGTAGGTCCCGATGACGGTGCCGCCGGTGCCGGAGGTGTTGCCGCTCAGATAGCGAACCTGGAACACCGCCCCCTCGATGGCCTGCTCCGGGTGTACGTTGTCGTACTTCCACACAACAATGGCGGAGTTGGGGCGGTTATAAATGCGGAAGGTGTGCCCCTCGCCCGCGGCCACAAACGCCTCCTGGGTGCTGCTCTCCGTCAGGGAGAAGCCCGCCGGGGGCTCCAGCTCCTTGATTCGGAACCAGCCGTCCCGCAGGGAGAGCTCCGGGTCAGAGAGCACAATTCGGCCTTCCTCGTCGGTGTAGAACACGCCCAGGTCGTTGTATTCGCCGGTCTCCGTGTTATTGCTGGCGTACCAGACCTGCACAGCCACATTTTCCAGCGGATCATGGGTAATCTCATTTTCCTTGATGATCTCAATGACCGGAGCCTTGTGATTCTCAAAATATACCGTTCTGTCCCGGTTGGGATAGAGGGTGACCAGCTGGGGCTCCGCGTCCATCAGGTAAGGTGACGGGACCGACTTTTCCGAAATCTGGTAGACGCCGGGCAGCAAGTTCTCCAGCGTGGCTGTCCCATCCGGCCCAGTGCGGATCTCATCTACACTGTGGCCGTCTGCTGCTTCTACTAAAAACACCGTGTCAGAAATGGGAGCGCCGCTGTCGGCGTCCCGTTTCACCACTGTCAAATTCGGCCGGCGGTCATTTTCCAGGTCAATGGTGCTGTCCTTGCCGGGAAAGAGCTGGATGTGGTGCTCCCGGGTGTCCAGAATATGATCTGACACCGTGGCGGTTTCCACCAGGGAATAGACGCCGGGCTCCAGGCCCTCCCAGGTGATGGTCCCGTCCGGCCCGGAGGTGCGGTCCAGATAGTGTCCACCGTCCTCTACCTTGGCCAGGCGGAAGGTGACGCCCGCCAGGGGGGTGCCATCTGAGCTGGTCTTAGTCAGGGTGAGGGAAGGCAGCTTGCTGTTGGTAAAGACAAATTCGGCATCCTCGTTGGGGTCCAGGTGGATGATCCGCTGGGCCTCGTCGATGACATAGCCGGGGCAGGAGAGCTCTGTCACTACCACCGCGCCAGTGGGGAGCTTGGATAGGTCGATGGTCCCGTCCGCCAGGGTGGTGTACTCCACCGGCCCCCAGGAGCCGTCCACCGCCTCAAAAGAGAACTTGGCGTTGGCGATCCCCTGAGAGAGGTCTGAACTGTCCACTTTGGTGAGGTGAATTCCAGGCTTTAAGTCGTTAAAGAATACCAGGGGCTTGATCCCGTCCCCGGCGGAAAGCTCCACCTCCTGGGGTGTGGTGACGGTGATATGGGCGTCATCGCTCTGCTTTTCAGATACCCGGTAAGTGCCTGGCTGGCAGTCAGTGAGCAGGATTTCTCCCGATTCATCGGTCTCGTAATCGCCTAAAAATTCACCGTCCCGCCAGATGCTGAACGTGATGCCGCTTAATTTTTCCCGGCTCTCCCGGTCATACTTGACCACCCGCAATCCGGGCAGCTCTTGGTTGACAAAATAGGCCGTAGAGGTCTCGCCGGATACCACCGTGGCGGTCTCGACCGTCTCCGTGTCGGCCTGCCAGCCGGGGATGCCGGAGATTTCACGCACCTCGTAGCCACCAGGGCTGAGTTGGGTGAACTCGACGAAGCCCCCCGGCCCAGTCTGGTCCGATTGGGTGGCGCCGGTCTCCAGGTTTTTGATTTGGACGGTCACACCCTCCAGCGGCTCGCCGGTATTGCTGTATTTCTCTACCCGGAGATTTCCGAAGGGTTTGTTCGTGAAGGTCAGCTCGGCCATCCGGCCCGCCGTCACGTTGACGTGTTGGGTACTGTTTTCCCCTTTCAAATACCACTGGGGCGGGGTGAGCTCCTCGACCGTGAAGTGACCGGTCTGATCCAGCTGTACGGTCACGGTCCCATCCGGGCCAGTGGTATAGGTGCTTCCCACCGTACTGCCATCCGGGGCGGTGACTTTGAACACGGCCCCCTCCAGGCCCAGGGTCGTCCCTTCCTCCAGCTTTGTGATCCGGATACCAGTGCCGGGGCCCGGGTCGGGTTCCGGTTCGGGGTCAGGATCAGGGTCAGGATCAGGGTCGGGATCAGGGTCCGGATCAGGCTCTCCAGGGGGTTCATGCTCGAAGTTGAAGGGGGAGAAGATGTGCAGGCCAAAACTCCTGCGCTCGGAGAAAATGGTATCCCGGATGGGACGGGGATAGCGGATGGTATCCACATAGCTGTCGCACTCCCGGAAGCCGTTGACGGAGTGCAGCTCCTCCCCGGTAGGGGTGCCATCCTCCTCCAGAGGATACTCCACAAACTGATTGTCTACCGCCTGGCGCATCCACTGAGCCATATTGACGGTGGTGGAGGACTGATCCCAGATCAGGTTGTACTGCTCCTGGGGCTCGTTGTTGTAAAGGGAGTAGGCCATCATATCCCGGAGGGTCATGCCCCGGCGGCCGCCGTCCGGGTCGGTAAGCACCATGCCGGTCTCCGCGATGATCCGGTATTTGGTGCGCAGATCGCCGTTCTTGTCCTTGACGTACTCAGACCACTTCTCCATGGCCTCGTCCTTGCTCCAGCCCGCGCTGTCCTCTGTCTCGGACAGCCGGCCCAGCAGGTACAGGAAGGCGTCGTTGGCCTTGTAGACTTTGTAAATATTGCCGGGGGTGACGGGCTGAGCCTCTGTGCCCCACATGGAGGTGTAGTCCCCATCGAGCCAGCCGGTGGACCAGGAATCCGAATAGAGGTGGAACATCTGCTCCTTCTGCTGATCTGTGATCCCGGTCTCCGCCTGGAACTCGTCGGCGGTGGTCACCCACCGTTGGTTGTGGCCCTGGGTGGCGTCATAGGAATAGACGCCGTTCTCCACCGAGGGGCCCGCCATCAGCTGGGGGGCGTTGGCCCCGGCGGCGTTATATTGCAGTGCGTTGGAGTTGTACCAGGTGATGTCGCTGCGGCACTTCTCCGCCGACCAGCCGTCCCCCCACACCACGTTCAGGGGGGTGCCTACCACGTGCCAGGTGTTCCAGTCCTGGGTGTTCAGGTCGGTGACCACGCCTGCGGGGAACTCGATCAAGGTAAACCGCAGGAAAGTCCGCTCTGGGTTGATGGTCCAGGCCACGTCGGTGGTGCTGGGCTTCCGGCCGCCGGGACTGCCGGGGTTGTAGGCCCCCACATCGCCGGTGGGCGTGACATTGGCGGCCGGAGCCCGGTTGGGGCGGGGGATCGGGGCTTGGGGCGCGAACATCCCCAGCGTAATGCTGGGATCGGCGCTATAAGCTGTGGTGATGTTGTAGGGCAGCTGGTAGGCGGAGATCCCATTGTCCGCAGGTTCAACTTCTGTCCATTTGCTGTACTTTTGGTAAGTTGCCCCGTCCAGGCTGTATGTCTCCAAGCTGGCGGGGTCCCCCGTAGCCCGGCTGACGGTCACAATCTGGGCCATCATGCGGAGCAGCAGGGTCTCGCCGCCCGCCATGGCCTCCGCCTGGAGCTGGGCCAGGCGCTCCGCCTCCCCGTAGGGGCAGGGAATGACATACTCGAACCGGGTCAGCCGGGAATTAAACTGTGCTTCCGCGTCCTCCCGGATATAGGCGATGCTGGGGATCAGGTCGGGCAGGTTGACCAGGATGCTGTCTTTGTCCACCCAGCCGGTGCTCTCCAGCGTGTCCCCTGTCCAGCCGCCCTCACAATAGCCGATCTTCAGGCGGGTGTTCCCATTCTCCAGCAGGGCAAAGGGCTCCCCGGCTGGAATGGTCGCCGCTTGTGCGGTCCCGGTCTCCGCGGCATAGACAGCCAGGGGATCGTCTCCGCCGTTCCAGGCGGTAGTCCCGGCGGCATCCAGTTCAAAGCTGCCGGCGGGGGGATCATTGGCCGCTGTGCCGGCGGCAAATGCCCCGGCAGGCAGGATGCCGAGTGCCATAACAAAAGCCAGGAATAGGGATAGCAGTTTTTTCATGGTGCCTCCTTCATCTCATTTTGCTGTTTTGAGCGATCTCGTGAGAAAAACGAAAAAAGGGGCCCCCAGCTCCGAGTTTCCTCGGAACTGGGGGCCCCTAAAACATGATCTGCCGCCAATATTTTCCGCTCATTTCTCCACCGCCTGTACCTGCCAGCGGTAGGCTCTCTCACCCCGGACGCAAGTAAAGAGGGTGATCCGGTTGTCTGTGGCGGCGGCGGTGCCGCTGGTGTCTGTCTCTTTCACCTTCTGGACGCTGGTGACTTCATACGTCCTTGTCCCCAGCTTGGTGGTCCAGGTGATGGTATCGCCGGGTTCCAGGGTGTGCAGGTCTCCAAAGTCATCCCGGATGCCCCGGTTATGGCCAGCAATACAGCAGTTGCCGTCCCAAATGCTTGTGTCCGGGAAGTGGCCCGCGCCCTTGGCAAGGGTGGCGCTGTCCGTGCCTTCATACACTTTGACGCTCAGACCGATAGCCGGGATTCGCAAAGTCCCCAGGTATCCGCCGGAGTAGTAGAGGTCACTGGTCACGTCCGTCCATCCGGTGGAGGCAGTCCCGGTCCATCCGGAGCCCGTATCCACGGCGGGATAGGTGACGCTCCCTACCTGGGAGACCAGGCCGCCGTCCAGAGCGCCGGGCACCAGGTTGGGGGTCAGCGGGGTACCGGAGCCGGGGAGATAACTGGTGGCGGAGCCGAAGGTGGGTGGGATCAGGGCAGTGTTCTTGCTCCGATCCACATTGGGATCTTCCCACTCGTAGACGGTGTCGTCGCTGGTGGGCCGGGCGAACAGATAGTCGCCCGGGGCATCCATGGTATATTCCAGGGCGCTGGCCTGGCCGATGCAAAGGGTACACAGCATGGCGGCCAGCAATAAGCCGCGCAGTTTCAATGGTGTTCATCTCCTCTCTTTAATCTTTTTAAAGGCGAATGCACCGCCAGCCGCCAGGGCGGCCACCGCGCCACCCACCAGCAGGGGCATCTTCAGCGCGGAGAGAGCCACAGCAGCTTTCGTGCTTTCGGAGCCCTCTACCTGCTCTGTTCCGGGAGCCTCGCTACCTTCCGGGGCCTCCGTGCTGCCGAAGATGGCGGTATAGGTGACCATGTCGCAGTCAGGCTTGGCCACTTCGCCGCTGTAGTCCGCTGTGACGGTGTAGCCGGTGGCGTACTGGTAGCTGCTGGAGCCGGTATAGCTGGCGGTGGCGGTATAGCGGGTGACGATCCCGCCGGCGCCGTCCGTCTGCTCCGCGCTGTCCCACTGGACGTCCGCCAGGGTCAGGGTGTTGCCCTTCTCCTCGATGCTCTTGGGGATCAGAGAGACGTCCGCCTCAGACAGATTGGGATAGCTCCGGCTGGCGGAGAGGGCCTGGGTCTTGGTGGCGTAGCCGTCCGCTGTCACCTTGACGGTAGTGTGATCCAGGTGCAGGATGCCGGTATAGCCGTCCTCCGTGGTCACCTCCAGTTCAGCATTCAGCTGTTGTAGGATGGTCTCCATGTCGTTGGTGTCGCTGGCCTGGGAGATCGTCTCGATGTGAGGCTTGGTATCTACGCCTACCTCGTTCTTCCTGGTCATGTCCAGTAGGTAGTACAGCCGGCCATTCCGCACGAAGTCCTCCGTGGGGATACCCGAGGGATCATCTGAGAGGGACAGCTGGTAGACCTTCTCCACACGGGGCTCATCCAGACTGCCGTAAGTATATTCTTCCACGGAAATGGGGTAGTAGCTGGCACTCTGGCCGGTGTCGGCATCTGCCTCGGCGGCCAGGGCGGGGATGCTCCCGGCCATGACGAAGGCCAGGGCGCACAGGGTGGTCAGGATGCGTTTCATTGGGATTCCTCCATTTTTTATTTGATGGTGGGCCTGGATCATGTCATCTGCTCATGGTTTGCCGCCGATCCCCCCTTTCTTTCCCTTGGGCTCGCAACTGCAGGTACTCGTTCCAGTCCTTTCCCTTTGGGGGCGTCAGGATCTTCACGGTGCAGCCTGCCGCCTCATATTGGGCGCGCAGATGCTCCGCCGCGGTCTGCCCCGGTTCGTCTGCATCCAGGCATAGGCCGATCTGCTTGATATGGGGGTAGTCTTTCAGGTAGGACTCCAGGGCGCCTCCGTACACCCCGCACAAGGCCACAGCGTTGCTGGTGACCTGCCGGTGCAGGGTGAGGTAGCTCATCAGATCAATGGGCGCCTCGAACACCAACACCCAGTCCAGATCCGATCTGCTGGGAAGCCGGAAGGCGACGTGCTTATCGCTCCCTGGCACATCCCGCTTGAAACTGCTGCCATCCAGGTCGTATGTGCCGCGCCTGCTGGCGAACACTGGAGTCCCCCTGGCATCTCTGCCCACGAATACACAGTTGTGGTACTTGGCGTCCTCATACAGAAGGCCGGCGTCCAGAAAAGACCGGATCACCTGCGGCGAGATGCCCCTCTTTTTCAGATAGGCGAATACCCGGCGGTGGTCTGCTCCCGCAGGGGGAAGGGCAAAGGGGGGGCGTTCCTCCTCTGCGGGGAGCGGCGGGGCAGGGTCAGCGGGGGAGTCCCTGGCCCGGCCGCGGTAGGACAGCAGGTACTCTACCGCCTCCGGGAAGCTCTTACTGCAGAACCGCTGGAGAAAGGTGATGGCATCTCCGCCGGTGTTCTCCGAGTAGCGGAACCAGGTGCGGCGGTTTTTGATGCGGAGACTATCCATCTCCTTTGTGGTGTGATACCTGCCGACCTTTTGAACATGGTACCCCAGGGACTCCAGCAGATCCGGCAGATCCGTCTCCCGGGCGGCCTCCATCTCTGCGTCCGTGAATCGGTGGACTGCGCTTGTTTTCGTTTTTCTCACCTCCTGCCCGAAAACGAAAAACAGCCCGGAGAGATGCCCCACCGTCAGGGCGCCTCTCCGGGCTGTTTTTCATTGATCGTCTCTTATTCTTCTGGCTGGGGACTCACTTCCTCAGCATTTTCCGCCCCTTGCGCGGGCTCCTGCTCCGTATCGGGTGTGATGCTGTCCTCATGCTCCTGAGCCGCAGCTTCCTCGGCCTCTGCTTGAGCCAGGGCCGACTCGATCAGGCCCAGGACAAATTCCCGTTGGGTCACCTTCCGCCCCAGGCGGGCACTTTCGTGCTCCAGGTGCCGCTTGATCCGCTGGAAGAGCTCCTCCGGGATCTGGAATGCCATCGTTCTGCTGTTTTCCATGTTAGTCACTCCTTTTTTCTCCTGTGTGCAGAATATGGTGAAGTAGGTCCTGAGTAATCCGGTCATGTATTGGCTGGTGGTTATCCCCAGTCGTTCCTTGGCTTCACATACCTTTGCATGGAGATCCAAGGGGATCTGAGCACACAAGTTTTTCGTCTCGGCCATTTGGCGCCGCCTCCTCTCTTGATTGTAGCGTAAGTATAGCTGAGAAAGCGGGAGAAAAGCTATTACCAAGATCAACAAGGAATGCCGGACAAACGAAGCATAAGCACCAAAGGGTTGCCATGGCGGGGAATGAAAAAAACCCCCGCGGCCTGCCGGGATATTCAGCAGGCTGCGGGGGCTTCTGAAGCACATGGGAGAGGCGGGGAGTTCGAGTCGCTTTTATGGGAAATTATGGATAAAAAGGCCGATTTGCATCCCTCCGAGCCGTTATTCTCGGGAAATGCGCCTTGCTATTTTGATTTTTAACTTTTCCGCTTTCTTTTTTCTGATTTTTCATCAATAACGCAGAAACACCACACTTTCGTGTGGTGTTTCTGCTGTGCATCTTTTTTATCAACACATTTTGGTGGACCTGAAGGGATTCGAACCCTCGACCTCTCGGATGCGAACCGAACGCTCTCCCAGCTGAGCTACAAGCCCGAATATGAAGTTGTATGGTTGCGGTATGTCAGGCTTGCTCTCCCAGCTGAGCTACAAGCCCGTATTCACTTGCGTACCCTGTTATTATACA
>JABLTQ010119493.1_pt1 | contig 26173 bp, 35 predicted proteins | sample 7160101 | NCBI WGS metagenome assembly JABLTQ01 (sample SAMN14651228, study PRJNA627086) | human gut metagenome | isolation source: feces | host: Homo sapiens
ATGGCCGCCGACTGTACGGACTGAAGAAAGGAGATTTTCACATGCCCACCGAATGGGTCTGTACCGATAACGACTGTCTCCAATTCCGCCGCCGGCTGGACGACATTGAAAATCAACCTGTCTTCGAGCTCGTTCAAATCAACGAGTACAGTGAGCGCCTGTATCACGTCGCCCATGGCCGCATCGTGTTTGCCCACGATGTGACCGAGCAGGACATCGAATTCCTGTTCCACTCTTACGACTGGACATACTCCACCCTGCTGGGCGATAGCGGCTACGCCGTCGTTGCCGAGGCTATGTTCGAGACGGCCTGCACGGAATATGACACGCCGGACGAATATGATACATTCGAGGATGCCGCCAAGGCATTAGGCGAACTTATCGGCGTAGACGTGTCTCAATATCTGAACTGAGAAAGGAAACCGGCAATATGTTATATCAATATGAGTTCGAACCCTGTTTCAGTTGTACTGGAAACACCGGTTCCGACAGCTTCGGACCCAACTGCCTCGCCTGCCGGCACAGCTACTCCAAAGGTTCTGAAGCGTATGAAAGAAAACATGACTACTACCAACGAAAGGAGCCCGCTCATGCATCAGATACAAATCACCAGAACAGTCAAGCGGACGTACCAGAACGGAAAGTATCTGGTGAAAATCAAGCCTGACCGGTTCATGGAAATACTGTGCGTCTATCTACGTCAGCCTCACAACCGGATTTTCAAGTGGAAAGAGGTAGCGGACTATCTGTTCCCGGTTGTTTGTTACCATGCAGAACGCCAAGGCATCAACTTGGAAGCCGACGACGCCCTTGTCCGCATCGGCGAGTTCGCCATTCAAACCTATGAGAACGACGCCCGCAAACGCATGCTGTACGACATTGACAGCAAGCGGCAGCTCAACCGGTTTGAGCATATCCCCTGAAAGGAGCGTCATCACCATGATTAACCTGTATGGCATCCATAACCTGATGAAAGAACGGTTCACGGCCTATGCCGCCTTACTGATGTATCCCCCGGCGGTTCCCAGCATGCATTACGAAGCTGTTCCAATTCACATCACGGCCCTCACCATCGACGGCGCGAGTGAATTCCTTATCGACGCTGTATCCACCATAGGGGCATACCACCCGGCCATTCCCATTCAGCGGGTCTGCATGTCCAAACATGAAGCCGCCCTCTATGCCACCCGTCTGAACATGGAACACCATCTGGTCAAAAACACAATATGCCTATATCACGGCAAAAAACCCTTCGACCTTGAACGTGTAGAACAGCTGGTCACACCCGTTCCATACAGCAACCAAAACCTGTATGAACTCGCTCTCGACGAAGACACCCTATACAGCTGGTGCAGTCTCGACAAACCGGACTTTCCGGCGGAATATCAGGTCATGCTGATAACCGACCAAAATCAAAATCTGGCAAGCCATGCCCTACACATCGTTCAGACCAATCTGAACGACCAATCACAGGTCATGTTCTCCCGCATCTTATCGTCTGCTGAAGAAACCGACCTGCTGGACGCGCTCGTCCTGTTTAACCGGCGCTGAACCAAGAAAGGAGTTTTCCTATGCCTTCACCCGCACCATTCATGACCGTCTACGGGGTCTATCAGCAGAATCCCCATCTCCGTATGCTGCACACCCAGACCGGACTCACCGGAGAGACCCCGGCTATGTTTCTGCAGGCCTTCATCCATAAAACCGACGCCGAAAACTACAAGGCCATGCTTCTGGCCGATACGCCGGACTATCCCGTAGAAATTCGTCCCATCCCCGTCTATTGAGGACACGGCCATAGCCGTAGACCCCAACGACGAGCTCTTTCTGGACGAAATCACGTCCTCCTCAACAAAAACTAAGAAAGGAGATAAACTCTCATGTTTGCCGTCATCAAAAAGAACGAGGGTCTGGTCAAGGCTGTTGCCGCCGACAGCCTTCACGAGGCCTATGATAAGGTCATGTACTCGGACGAGGAGCTGGAGCCCGGCACGTATCAGCTTATCAATGACCAGAACCCGGACGAGGCCATGAGCTTCGAGTACCTCCCGAGATATATCCGGCACGTAAGTGTCGAACCCGGCCTTGCCAAAATGATTGAACGATATCTCAACGCGGACTGCGAAGACGATTATCAAGGCGAAGATAATACGATTTCTGTCACGGTTGCATTTCCGGATGGCATCGAGATGGACATCAAGTGCTGCGGCTGCGACAACGACCCGTCTTGGACAGAAGCCGTCCTGTCTCAAAATGGCTCTGAGCTCTGCCATACAGATGTAGACGAGATATTCTTCGACACATGGGAACTGGACCACAACGGCCGCCGGTACATCGCCATCGTCTCAGTATCGGACGATGAGGAAAGCTGAAAAGGGGCATCGCCATGCAACATCATATCATGCAGTTCGACTATGACGAGGTCTATTCAGACAACGTACGGCAGGCCATGACCGCCCTGTTCGACGACAGGGACTTGACTACAGACGAAGTGCCTGCAATCATCCGGGAAGGCGTCTATGATTCCCGAATCATCACCATGACGAGAAACCAGTTCGAGACCGTCTTCCGAAGCCTGTTGAACAAGGAGGAATCCCCATCATGAGCATCCATACCTGTGAGCACTATGCCGCGCCCAACGTCCTGAACACCCAGATGGCCGTTCTGCTGCCTGAATTCAATCCGGAGTATTCCCTTCTGCTCCCCACATGGAACGTATCCATCCTGAACACGTCCGCGTTCATGCGCATGTACCCCAACTGTCCCGGCCTGTCCGGCGTCATTCAAGCCACGGGGGATTTCATCCCCTTCGTGCCCTTCAAGGACTGCTTCACGGACGTCAAGGTCGCCCAGATGGCCGCCATGGCCCGCAATCTGCAGAAAGAGATACAAACTGACTTCCTTCCCGACGCGGACTATCAGAAGGTTCCCCGGGAACAGCTCATGCCGGACAAACCCATTCAGGCCAACCAATTCCGGCAGAATTATTTCGGAACCATCAGCGACGGAGCGCTGTACACGGTCTTTCTGGACGCCACAGTCTCCGCGGAGCACGCCCTGAACCTGCCCACAGGCCCCCGGTTCAGCCGGAACTATATCATGCTCTGCCGCCGGTACGGCGTCATCGACCGCCGGCTCTTCGCTGTAAACACGGACATGGCCTATCACATCAGCACGGTCTATTATCATGAAATGTCCGATGTCGAATTGCACGATATGGCCTCCCAATTTTTCTGAAAAGGATGTGACAACATGCGTGATTATAACGCCTCCAAGGAGGCCCTGAAACAGGCCCTGTTCCAGCACGGCCACACGGAAATCGAGAACTTTCTGGACTACCAGATTGACCCCGACGAAGACAAGGACGTCACGGACAAGCGTCTCGACATGGCCATTGACCAGATGAGCCCCCAGGACTTTTGGGACGCCGTAGCGAGGTATTGCTGACATGGGCGTCTATCTGTAATGCCAAAAGACAAAGCACGGCCTGTCCCTCGGGACGGGCGGCTTCGAACGGTTCCGATGCCGCGTCGCAGAGCAGGTCTCTCCCAAATTAGGCGAGCACTACAAGCGCCTACGTACGACCTTCAACTGGACGGATAAGGACATGGACGACTATGACCAGAAGACGCTGGAGTTATTAAAACAAACCGGCGCCAACATCAAGGTCTTTGATTTTTTGTACCAGTCTGACATATCCGGGCACATCCGGTATGGGGCCTGTAAAGAAATCCTGAAAGTCCTGAAGGACTACGACGACCCCTATATCTACGGCTATGTGGGTCTCCCCGGCAGTCCCCGGTTCTGTGACATCCGGAACCTGCTTCAGGAATGCGTAGACAACAAGTGTAATCTTATTTGGAAATAAAATAAAATCAGGAAAGGAGGGCCTGACTTGCTCCACCGGATTTTCGTCAAAGAGGGCGATGCACCGGAGCTTCTCCGGTGCATCGCCGCCCGGATGCACTATCCCTACCTTGGTCAGAACAAGTTTGAAATCCTGACCTACCGACCCCGTATCACGAAGTATGCGGCCCTTCTTTTTCCTGTATCCGTGCAATACCTGAACGCCATTCTATGTATCTGCCACGAGAACGGAACGGAATTAACTTTCCAAGCAGGCCGCATCCTGTCTGTCGCAAAATTTCTGCAGACCCGACTCACGCCGGAGGCCGACCGGATTTTATCGGAACAGCTAAACCATATTTTGGCCTCTGTTCCAAATCCGGAGACCTTAAATGACCGGCCGTACATCCGTCTGCTCCGCATGGAACTCTATTTCCTGCATATCAGACAAAAACTATTACCCCGGGCCGACATACCCACGGTTCAAGAAAGGAGCTGACTCACATGACGTTCTCCATCCAGCCCGGACAGACCATATGGGGCATCCCCAGCGAACACTCATACCACCGCCGCATCGGCCAGCCGCTCGTACCGGTTCCCGGAACGATTGAATCCATCGGACGGAAATACTTCTATGTGAAGTTTCAGGACAACCCCTATCCGTCCAAGTTCGAAAAGGCCGATTTTTCTCCCACGGACTCGACGTACAAGAACTACATGCTGTTTCCCACGGAAGACGATGCAGACCTGTACCTGCAATTGAAGCAGGATTGGACCGAACTGCGCCGCCTGACTTCGTCCTTCACGACTCAGTTCCAGTTCACCCCGGACAATATCCGGAAACTGCACGAGTTCGTGAAATTCCTGCAAGGCCTCACGACGGAAAAAGACTAAATCTGACCATCCAATGCACAGCCGTCTATAATTCGGCCATTCAGGTTCCTGATGATATGTCGTTGGAAGAGGCCATCGCATATGCAAAGACACATTTGCAGGATGCCACCCACATGTATGTATTCCATGGAGGAGAGTGTATCCACGAAAACTACTAAAGGATGTGTAACATGGACAAACCGGATATAAACCCGTCCAATTATATGCAGGAAAAATACAGTGCAGCATTGGCCTCATATCTCGGAAAAGCAAATCTGTCCGCAGCAACTATCTGCGACAAAATCGACGGCTATATACTGGAGCAAATTACTTCAGCGTCTATCGAAGATATGCGCATCCTGCTCTATCCAGAACAAGCTGCGGACAGACTTATCGACCTGACCGGATACAGCATAAGCTACCAGAATATGATTTACAAACATATTCTGTACTACATGCTGGCTCGAATGAGCGCTCTCAACTGGGTCGTCAAAATCAATGACCGAGAATGCGCCGAACCGCCTGTTTTACAATGCATGCCCTTCAACGAAAAAGACCTGCAGCGCATAGACAAGGCTGATGTCAATCCATTTCATCGGCCTGTCACCGGAGGTAATCACGTATGTCAGTTTCTCTCCCGACTGCTCAAGCGTTCACTATAACGACACAGCTACAGCGCCTGAGTAATCTAATCAACAGACCGTCACTGCCTCGTTCTGTTCTGAAACAGCATCTGGATGATTATATTTGTCAAACCATTAAGGCTCATCAAGCCAACAAAAATTCATTCCTCCCGATGGTTGGACTATACCCGCAATACGTAATTTCTCAACTGGATATCTCCGTTGACCAAATGAAATATTGCAAAATCTATCAAGCAATTATACGATATTTCTATGCCTATATGACCGACATGGGTTGGTCAGCCATGGTAATCAACACATCGACAGACGACCTGCACATTCTCGCCTGTGCTAACGGAACACAAGCAATCAATACCTGGAAGGCTATCAACGACAGTTTTTAACTTCGACAACGAAATGGCAGCCTGGTGCGAACATCGAGGCTTGATTCACGATGACCGACAGACCAGTCGACTCATCCACGGTTACAAGACCGGAGATTATATCTGGTCCATTGACCAGCCCGTCTGAACAAGAAAGGAGCCTATGTCGTGAACACCAATGACCAGCTTCAGACCCATATACCGGACCCGTCGCTGCTGCAGGTACGGGCTGTAAACACAAAGGGCAACGCCGTCATCGGATACCTGGTTTGCTTTCAGCAGCTTGCGTTCATAATCAGCAACGGATTACTCCAGCAGGTCAATCCCGACAGCATACAGCCCTACGTGCCGGCCATTGACGGCTATCTGGGTGATATGCTGCATGGAACAGAGACCGGCGAGTACAACAGTCTGCTGTCCAGCTGGACCGGAACGGTCATTTGGGACGACGATACGAAATCTCCTCGCATCAAAGATGACAGCGAGGCTGAACTCTATCCGCCCGATGACTATCAGTTCGACAAGCTGCAGCCGGCCATGACGGCAAACAGCCAATCTCCGTCGAACGATTTCAATATGCTGACGGCAACCATGCTGCTGACCGACGCCATCAACAACGGCCTCAGATTGACAACTGTCTTCGGCGAAAGTGATGCTCAAAAATACGGCTATACGATTCGAAACTGCATCCGCTGCTTCCCCGGCGCCAACAAAACAGCCTATGTATTCCGAATCGCCGTACACACAGCAACCCGAAAAGATTGTCAGTGCCGGGAAGGCGACACATCTGTCGTAACCGTCTATTCCGACGGCCGAATCGTCGCTGACGACTGAACAGAAAGGATAACACAGCCATGACCTTCTTCATGCAGGAAATTTTCCGCCTGGTGCCCCCGCAATCCAATATCACATACCTCACCAGAGCGGCCTTTATCCAGCTAAATAATCGCATCAAAATCCGCGTCAATTTCGAAACCGGCATTTCCCATGGCCGTTACACTGCCATTCTGCTCACTGCCATCAATCCCTTGACCGGTGTCCTGGACAAAACGCTGATTCGATTCTGCGACGTATGGCCGAACAACCCGGAAAATCATATCTACGAATCCAGTTATACAACCAAAGACACAGTCATCTGGAACAAAGGCCGGCCGACTGATGCAGAATACAAGGCACTTCAGAATCTCATTGCAGCTTATATTGCTGTATTCAGCAACTAAAATCAAAATACCGGAGGTAATCCCTATGACACGAGACGAACTGGCCGTCCTCTGCGACGACCGTGACAAGCTCTGCGGCTATTGCCAATCTGATGAATGTGAAAAGTGCATCGTGACCGCACTCATCGACGATGCATATAACGAAACACCGGAAGAGGAGTTGGAATAAATGCCGAAAATGCCGAATGCCCGGGACATTGCCATTTTCCAAGCCCGTACAAACGGACAGACACCTGCTGAATTGTCTCAGCACTATCATGTCTCGCAGGAACGTATCCGGCAAATCGTCCGAAAAACAGGTATGCTGCTGCTCCGTCACGAAATGCTGTCGCTGCGCAATACCGACACGACCGACAATGATATTTTGCAGCTTTATCGGACGAACTACAAAGTCATCAATTTTCCGGAAGAACATATCCTGCACCTGTGGCACAACATCAATGGAACCGCAACCCGTCAGACCTTACAAAAAGAACCGGCTGACCTAAATTCCCATCGTGTGGTACTTCAAAATCTGTTTCACACAAACTCAGACGAATGTACCATCCAATTTCTGTCGTACAGCGCCTACATTCAGATTCAATCTTCCGATATCGTACTGATTGGTCGGGCCGAACTTCATGACAATCACATTCAGGTCAGCATCATTCACCCGGCAAATGGTCTTGTCAGCTCTGAATCTATTCGATTTGCTGACTATATTGAATGCCGGCCGACCGGCATGAACGACCCGGCCTATATCGTGCCGTATATCAGCTTTGATAATTCACAGCCAGATAAACAGCCCCAATGGATTCCGATTGCCCCAAATCAAAAAGAACTGAATGCGCTGGCTGATACGGTCCTGGATTATTTCAAACTGTTCGGCCTTCTGCTTTGACATAAAAGAAACGAGGATTAAATCATGGAACGCATCAGCAAAGACCAGTATTATCTCAACATCGCCGAAGAAGTCGCCCGGCGGAGCACCTGCCTCCGCCGCCGCTACGGCGCCGTCATCGTCAACCATGACGAAATCGTCTCCACCGGCTACAACGGCGCTCCCCGCGGCGAACCGAACTGCATCGACCGTCAGTTCTGTAAGCGGGAACAGATGAACGTACCCAAAGGAGAACGCTACGAACTCTGTGTATCCGTTCACGCCGAAGCCAACGCGATTATTTCGGCCGCCCGCCGGGACATGATTGGCGGAACGATTTATATCACAGGCCTTGAGACCGATGAGTCCTATGCCAATCCCGCTCCCTGCATCATGTGCCGCCGGCTCATCGTCAACGCAGGCATCACCCGCTGTATTGGCATGGTCAACGGTGTACCGCAGGAAATCGACCTATCGCCCACTGAATAAACCCACAAAGGAGACGATACTATGTTGCTTAAAACCAAGTTCGTCAACCAGCTTGCCAAACTGATTGACAAAGACGACCTGCACATCACGGTCAAGAACATCCTCATCAACGGCGTCCGCCGGGGTTGTTCCGGTCATATCACCTATCTGCCCACCGGCCGCTGTGTGTATATCAACACGGAGTCAGCCCTGACCATGCCGGGCAAGCTCCTGTACCGCTATGCCATGGACGAAAAAGACTTTTCGTCAAACCGTCCCGGCCACAGATTTCCCAATCTGTATACATCGGAAGACAACCTGGCGGAAAGCGTAGCCCGTCTTCTGCTGCGGCCGGCGGACACCCAGAAAGGAGCGTCTGACCATGTCTGACCGTGCCCTGATTGGCTTCTATGACGGACATGTCCTGAAAGCCATCTACTGTCATAACGGCGGCGACCGCTATGACCTGGGCTATACGCTCCTGAACTACTATGCCCGGCCCGACCAGGCCGCTGCACTCATCGAACTGGGAAATCTATCGTCTGTCGGAAAACGGCTCATGCCCATGAAAGACGAACAGCACAGCTTTGCACATCCCAACTTCGATATCACGCTCGCCTATCATCGAGACCGCGGCGAACCTCTGAAAATCGTCACTGTTCCGGTTGAACATGGTATTCTGCAAGCCATTCAGGACACCCATATCGACGGCGAGTTCTGCTATATTTACAAAGACGGGTTCTGGACTTACCTGGCCGGAAACAGTCTGCGCCAGCTCACAGAAAAGAACACAACGCCGAAGAGGCAAAAACGATGAACGAAATTTGCAAGGACACCAATGAAACCAGAAAGCCTGCGGCAGCTGATTGCCGCAGGCGCCGACCCGACAAGGCTTCTGGAACTGGCACAGGCAGACCGAGACGGACTTGCACAGATTTTTCCGTGCAAAGTCCATGACACCGTATGGTTCGTTCCGAACCGAAACGGCAAGCCTGAAGTCATCGAAACCCATGTGGAAAAACTGGTTGTAAAAAGCTCCGGCATCTATCTCAAACTGGCCTGCAACGCCATGTATGAAACTTCAGCCAAGTCCATCGGCAAAACAGTCTTCTTCCGTAAACCTGAAGCAGAAAACGCCGCTGCATGCCAAACAGCAAAAAGAAGGTGATTCCCATCACAAAGTTCCATGAACTGTTCGTGCTCACCACATGGATGAACGCTAACCTGTCTGTCGGTATGGACAAGCGCGATATGCATGACGCACTGGTCAAATCCGACAGACTGACCACCGACATTCTCAAAGAACATGCATTCAAAGACGACCTGTCGGTCTCTCTGGTCTTCAAGACAGGTGCGGAACTCATGAACGAACTATCCCATATTCCGGAACATCTGACTATCGGCAGTCTGAGTCTGATTGCCGATGCAGCCCTTCGGAATCTGGACCAGCGTATTCACGATGACTTCGACTTATATTTATGCGATGAAAAAGTCACCAGCCGCATCACTGCCGTAATTAAATTCCGGCATTTTGGCGACCAGGTCTATTTCGACCTCAGTCCCAGTGAAATGGAAGCCCGCAAAAAAGCCTTCCAGAAACACATTCAGGAACTCGGCCTCAAAGTTTCCATGCGAGAATCCCGATATAAAAAGAACGAGACAACACCGGCCCTGTCTTATGACCAGAACCGAGCGTTCTTTGACCATTATTTCTCCAACCTGGGCGCCAAAATCACGTATACATTGGATGACGGCTATATCGACGAGATTGCCCTGTCCATGCCACTGGACAAAATGGCAATCTATCAAAAGCCTGAGGCAAAACCCGACGCAAAACCGTTCAGCCAAACGCTCACGGAACCGGAAGCCTACACGGTCAAGAAAAACCTGAAAGACCTGCAGGGACTGCTGCAGATAAACTGCGCCAATGCCGATATGACATTCCAGCCCATTGTCAAGCCCGAAGTCATTCTCAGTCTGCTGCGCAGCTATCTGTACAATATCGAACAGGTCATGGCGCCGGAACTGCCGCTCTGTCAGGCCATGGAGCAAGAACTCAATCCCATCCGCAATGAAAACCAAAAAGCCCGGGACATGCAGAATCAAAAAGGCGACCGGCTTCTGAAACAGGCTCAGGGAAAAATCCGAACACTCTATACCGACATGTACGAAGCCATGGAATCCTTCGTCAGTGGATTAGGTATGTCACTGCTGAACCTGTATTTCGGCCAATACGGAGCCGTTTTCATTCAGATAACCCAGGCCTGCCCCGGTCTGAATCGCACCGGCCCGCTGGAAACAGTCGTACTGAAAAATACCAGAGAACCCCAAATCATAGACAGTGACCATAATTGGAACTGCGTTCTGGATTATTTCAGGCAGCTCGATACCGGTGCATTCATACAGGAAGCCGTATTGAACCGGGATAGAAACATCCGGAGCTATACGATTGGTCTACGGGATTTTCAGGCAATCCATCGACTGAATGGCGACGTAAAATAGACCGGATTCAATGGCCAAAAGACTATCAAATCCTACAAAACAAGTTCTAAATTTTCTGGAAAACAAAGGGCCGTTTTGTAACAAAATCACTTTCAAAATATGCTGATTTATGATAAAATAGATGTCACCAGAAAATAAAATTAGAACTCATTTTACTCTCGAAACTCTGTTCAAAAGGAGGTGTGTTTTTGATTGCAGAACAACCCGGCGTCATCCAAATGCACGGTATGCTCCGACATTCCCTGGTCAATGGGCCAGGTATTCGGTGCGTTCTGTTTCTGCAAGGATGTACGCACCATTGCCCCGGCTGCCAGAACCCAGAAACACATGATATCCATGGCGGCACGCCCTGCAGCACACAAGCAATTCTGAACGATATCCTGACGGACAGAAATCTGGATGGCGTCACGCTCTCCGGCGGAGACCCGCTGCTTCAGCCAAAAGCCTGTACAGAAATCGCAAAAGCCTGCAAACAGCATGGATTGTCCATATGGGTTTACACCGGCTATCTGTTCGAAGATATCTACACAGAAAAATTGGGCAAAGATGCCGCCAATCTGCTGCAATACATCGACGTCTTGGTCGATGGATTATTTGACGAGGCATTGAAAAGCGAAAACTGCCTCTGGCGCGGCAGCACCAACCAGCGACTGATTGATGTCCCTGCAAGTCTTGGCAATCATGGCAACGCCATTGCATTAAATTTCTGACGAAGGAGGAACCCTGTCCTATGTACCAACTGAACATTACCGTGCAGAAACGCAACGGTAATATCGTTCCGTACGAAGTCGAACGGATTCAGACAGCTATCATGAAAGCGCTGATTTCTACGGAAGAAGTTCCGTACAATCAGATGGCTCTGATTGCCGGCCGAGCAGCAACGCTCACAGAACGAACGCTGCTGATGACGCACAGTCAGGAGGAGCAAATCCTGGCCACGGTGGAGGAAATCCAGGATATCGTCGAAGAAACCCTCATGTCCATGGAACTCCCCAAGACCGCCAAGGCCTATATTCTGTACCGGAAGCAGCACGAACGTGCCCGTAACAACCGGGACGCCGACGCCTATATCAAGAAATTGATTGAGGACTACATCGGCCCTATCAAAGACTGGCGCGTCAAAGAGAATTCCACCGTATCTGTTTCCCTGGGCGGCCTGATTCTGTCCAATTCGGGTTCGGATACGGCCAACTATTGGCTCAATGAAGTCTACGATGAGGACATCAAGGAAGCACACAGCTCTGCTGCTATGCACATCCATGACCTGTCCATGCTGTCGGGTTATTGCGCCGGATGGAGCCTGAAGCAACTGATTCAGCGAGGCATCGGCGGTGTAGAGGGCCGGATTACGTCCGCACCCGCACGCCACCTGTCGACCTTGTGTAACCACATGGTCAACTTCTTAGGCGTCATGCAGAACGAATGGGCCGGCGCCCAGGCGTTCAGCTCTTTTGACACCTATCTGGCGCCGTTCGTGCGCAAAGACGGCCTGAATTACAAACAGGTCAAGCAGTGCATTCAGAACTTCATCTACGGCGTCAACATTCCCGCCCGGTGGGGCACGCAGGCTCCTTTCACCAATATCACGCTGGACTGGGTGTGTCCGGATGATATGAAGAACCTGCCGGCCATCGTCGGCGGTGAAGAAATGGACTTCACCTACGGAGAATGCCAGGCCGAAATGAACATGGTCAATAAAGCCTTCATCGAAATCATGATTGAAGGAGACGCGAATGGCCGTGGCTTCCAGTATCCCATCCCGACCTATTCAATCACGAAAGACTTCGACTGGTCTGACACGGAAAACAACCGGATGCTGTTCGAGATGACGGCCAAATACGGCACCCCGTATTTCTCGAACTATATCAACAGCGATATGGAACCGTCCGACGTACGGGCCATGTGCTGCCGCCTGCGTCTGGATTTGCGCGAACTGCGTAAGAAATCCGGCGGTTATTTCGGTTCGGGCGAATCCACCGGCTCCATCGGTGTCGTCACGCTGAACATGCCCCGGCTGGCCTATCTATCCAAGGATGAAGAAGAGTTTTATGCCCGTCTAACGCGCCTGATGGACATGGCCGCCCGCAGCCTGGACACGAAGCGCAAGCTCATCACCCGTCTGCTGAATGAAGGCCTGTATCCGTATACCAAGGCCTACCTGGGCAGCTTCGACAATCACTTCTCCACGATTGGCCTGGTCGGCATGAACGAGGCCTGTCGGAACGCCAAATGGCTGCGCTGCAACATCGCTGACCCTGCCGGCCATAAGTTTGCGGAAGAAGTCCTGGACTTCATGCGCAACCGTCTGAGTGATTATCAGGTCAAATACGAAGGCACGCTCTTCAACCTGGAAGCGACTCCGGCTGAATCTACCGCGTATCGTCTGGCCAAACATGACGTCGAACGCTATCCCGATATCATCACGGCCGCCAAGAAGCCCGGAGACACGCCGTATTACACCAACAGCTCTCAGCTGCCTGTGGGCTTTACGGACGATATTTTCGATGCCCTGGATTTGCAGGACAGCCTCCAGACTCGTTATACGTCCGGAACTGTATTCCATGCGTTCCTGGGCGAACGGCTCCCCAACTGGAAGGCCGCTGCTGACCTTGTCAAGAAAATCGCCGAGAACTACAAGCTGCCCTATTACACGTTGTCACCGACTTATTCCGTCTGCGACGAGCATGGGTATTTGGCCGGCGAAGTTCCTGTCTGTCCCAAGTGTGGTAAGCCCACGGAAGTCTACAGCCGCATCACCGGTTACTACCGTCCCGTGAAAAATTGGAACGACGGCAAGGTGCAAGAATTCCATGACCGGAAGACCTACGACATTGCCGGCAATATGCCCGGCAAATACGTGGTAAATCCGGAAGCAAATCCCTGCGAAAACGGTTCCTGCTCCACTCCGCAGGTCACGCCTGCGGCTTCGCAGGCGTCGAAAGAAATTACGGACATCACTCTTGTGGCGACAAAGACCTGTCCCAACTGCAAGATGGCAGTCCGGTTCCTGACTGACGCCAATATCAAGTTCACCGAAATCTTCGCCGACGAGCATCCGGACATCGTATCCAAGTATGATATCACGTCAGCGCCTACGCTGCTCGTTCCCGGCTCCGAGGGTGTAACGAAAATCATCAACGCCAGCAACATCAATGCTTTCGCCAAAGAGCATGCCGAACAGTAAATAAAGCAAAAAACAGCCGTACCTGTCTTCGGGTACGGCTGTTTTACAAATATCTAATTCAAATAGAAAGGACGATACACATGCTCGGATACAAACGCCTAAACCTGACTGTAAACTGTCAGACCGTTTACAATTCCAGCCTCCTGGTTCCCGCCAACCTGACATTTGAAGAGGCCATCACATATGCAAAAACACATTTGCAGGATGCCCCGCTGACTGTGCTGGAATATGTAAAAGGCAGTGATATCCTGGACGAGGACAACTGCGCCTTCGATGATTAAAACACCAGATGACTGCGCGTCAGCCGAATCAGCTCCGAACCATCTATCAAAATTACACCGGTCTGCAACGCATACTGCACAGCGCCCTGTGAGAACCTGCTGGTGGTCATAAAAATCAGACCATCCGCATGCTCTGTTGCGTTTACGCCGACCAACCGTTGTACCAACGGCCGTGTCACATGATTATGCTGAGCATAACACTTGCACTCGACCAGAAAACGACGGCCGTTTTGCCTGGCGTCAATATCATAGCCGCCATCCTGCCTGGTCCGCGTCAAAGTCACGGAATAACCCATATCCTGCAACAACTGACCACAAAAATCCTCAAAACCTTCCGGACTATCCCGAAACACATCCTGCAAAAACATCGGATTCCAGTCATCCGAATAAACATCCACGTTATATAACCGTTCGTTCATGCTATCCTCCAAATACGGCCTGCCGATTTCTCGGCAGGCCATTGTTTCAGTCCTTCTTCATGCGCTTTTGATTCCGTCGCCGATTCCCGACTGTCGGCCGGCCACGCCCATCCACAGCACTGACCATGTTGCCGATATCGCTCATGTAATCCACGAATTGCTTGCCTGTACAAGGAAGTACGAAACCCTGACGAGAAAACCAGCGCACTATATTTGCAGTCTTCAACTTTCCGGCTTCAATCGCATCCAGGGCCTCACCACAGAGCTTCTCATTCTGACGTGCAAAGCGGGCAAATAACGCCAGCTCATCCGTCTCATATGTATCCATCTGACCCATGGTCACAGCCCGAAGCACCAGGTTCATGAACTTCTGTCTGTCCGGAATCCGAATCTCATACATCTCATCGGATTTTACATTCCACAGAATGCCTCTCGACAGACAACGGGCAATCATATACATAGCGCACTGCAGGAAATGCTCTTCCGACAACGACTCCACGAATTTCAATTCCCAGACCACATTGTTCTCGTCCAAAACATCGCAAAGCCCGTTCGCCCGAAACATCAAAATGTCATGGTCATAAAAATAGACGTCACACGGCATCTGAGTCAAATCATCCGGCGACAAATGGGTTGACAATCGCTTCATAATGCGTTCACTGTCCACATCAGAAACAAAAGGGCAACGGGTTTGACAGAAATACCGATTCTGGCCTGTGGACAACTGCGTGTAAAACAATATCTTCTGGTCAACAGACAACTTGTCGTAATGCTTCGGCCGCTGCACGGCCGCATTCACATGATTTGAATACCAGTTATCCACATATCGCTCAATCAATGTACCGGTGAAAAACTTAACCTCCTGATATACACCGATACATGGCGAAACATCAATCAACCCATCCGTTGTCGGAATATCAATAATCCGGCCAGGCGGCTGTAACCGCACAGTCTTCAGCGCCTCAAATGCCTCGTGAACAGGTTCCGTCTGTTTGAACTTAAACATGGACGAAATATCCACATCCTGAAGATTCAGAACCTCCTGCGGCGGCGTCATCAATGTATCCCACGGAAGAGGCTCATCCTTATCTTCAACAATAATCAGCTTCTTTTTCCCGCGGCTTGCGGCCACACAAAAAATATTGCGCAAAATCTCGTACTTTGTGTTCGGCTTTTGAATACGAGACTGCCAATAAGCCTCTGTCCAATCAAACAACACGCATATCGGCCGTTCCATTCCCTTACTGCCGTCATACGTTGTAAAAATACCGGCGTCAACCGCACTGGAAGGCCCGTTCGTATCATCCGTAATTTTAGACCAAACAGTATTCTTATTATAACAATCCGGATATTGCCGCTCCAGCTCATTGAGCATCACATTTCGCCTGCCGTGATTGCCGCCCAGACAAAGAACATCCTGCGGCCGGCATTGACCCAAATATCGCAGAGCCTCCGAGAATGACATATACTCGACTTCAAAATCAGGATTAACGCCATGGATTTCCTTTTGCCAAACCTGCGAAAGCTGAGTCGCCCACGCAGCATTCAGCCGAAAACAGTTCGTAAATTCCATGGAAACATAATCGTCCATCAAGGAACAAATAAACTGCTTGGCGTCCAACACCGTATTGTTGGAAATCTTCTGGTCCATATCCCCGACACACACTATCTGCATCGACGGATTCTCTTCCCGAATATAACACAGCATTTTGCTGATATCCTGGTTGATATCCTGATATTCATCCAAAATCATCAAATCGATTCGATTCCGAATCGGCGGTCGAACCGCCAAAAACCGCGGAATCTGCTCATTCGGATGAACACGAATACCCTGTCGAATCAACTCACCATGCGCGAACCCATGATAATTTGTCACCTGAAGATTCCTGCGACCCTGAATCTTTCGCTTCGCATCCATCTTCAAAAGCGTATTGTATGTCAAATAAAGTACGCGCTTATCCTGACTCACGCGATTACATAACTCCTGAATCGCCGTTGTCTTTCCGCTTCCGATACAGGCCTCCACCCAAACATTATATCCCTTCAAACATAATTGAATAAAATGCTTCTGCTCTTGTGTCAATTGAATATTCGGGTCCATACAATCCCCTCACAATACCAATATCATAGATAGTATATCACGAAAATGCCGATAAATCAAGGGTTTTGCGCAAAATAAGAACGGCTGTTCGACAACAGCCGTTCCCATGACAGAACGTCAGATACCCAACTCCCCGGACAAATCGGGATAATCCTCCGCATCTGAACCAAAATCCTGCGGAACCCGGCATTCCCGATATCGCTGCTGTGCCGCGGCATCATATCCGAATTCCGGAAAATCAGAAAAATCAGTCTGCTTATCGACTTCCTCATTCGGCTCACTCTCTTCCGATTCAAGAGTCGGGTCATCATATTCTTGATACATCTGCGGATTCATCAGACGCTTTACATCATTAGGCAGTTCAAAAACCGACGCCAACTTCCGAATCGACTGCACCGCAGACATCAACGACTGAACCAACTTCTGTATTTCAACATCCGCCTGAATCACGGCCGCCGGCTTGTTCTGAAACAAAATATTACTGCACAGATTGTACACGTAAACTTCATCTTCTGACAAATCAGATGCCTGAAGAGCTTTCTCATCCACCGGATTGAGAATCGTCACTGTGCCAGCCGACATACAGACGCGCTGAAATTCAGTATCCTGAAGCATATCCCAAATCGCATTCTCACAACTCCGAAGACGAACATACGATGCTTCGGAAGGAAGCTCCGAGAGTTTATAGAGCAGAGCCTCTTCCGACAATCCTGATGCATTCTGCTGATTCATAACAACATACCCTCCTCATACTGACTGCACATGTAAAAAGTCTTTCAATGCCGAATTATACATGGCCGTAAATTCATCACGACAAATATAGCCATTTAAGTCATAGACACTGAGATAACAGCTTGTCAGCTTGTCATCAAGTGAAAGCTGTCGCTTTCTCTCACACTCTTCCAGACATAGCGGGACATAAATGCCCCGCCGGCGAAAATTTTGTACAGTGAGCACCATCAAAATTGAATTGTGGCTCGTCATAACCCATTTTCCAATAATCAAAACAGACGGTTCATCATTCCAACTTAAAACATAACAGGAGCTGGCTGAACCATCCGCCTTATATCTGCAGTGAATCGAATTGGAAAATCGAACCTGCAACGCACGCTCACATCGTCGATGCCAATATCGCTCCGACAGCGGCAGATAAAACAGACACAACAATACGCTCATTGTCGCGCATACCAGAATAAACAGGCCCAACCACAACCATTCCATAATCCACACCATCCTGTATCGCACATCTGTCTTGCAGATTTCTGCAAAATCTGTTATACCAAATATAAAAAAGAAAGGGCGTGTTGCTGTTATGGCAATCCAAAACACATCCGGACAACAGCTCCGAATCGGAGACCGTGTTCGTATGAACATCGAAGTCATCGGGCAAGGCGACCTCGATGGCGTCGCATACACGAACGACGGGAAAGACTACTGGCGCTACATGAACCAGCATCCCGATGAGGTCTACACCATCACAGGCCTCGACCTTAACTACGACGAGAGCATCTATGAGTTATCAGGGCCTATGGCCGGAAACACATGGGCCTCTGATGAACTGATTCTTCTTCCCGCGCCCACATCCCGCTTTGAGGTCATCAAAAACATGACCTTCGATGAAATGACAAAACAATTACTGCCGATGTTCCTGCAACTCTGTAAAGACGGAACACCTACACCCGAAACATTTCAACAGTGGCTTAATACGATGGACTGACAGGCTTTGCCTTATTATACAAAAAAACAGCCCATATATCAAGACTTTTTGTCAATCACAAAGGAGAATCCGACACTATGAGCAAGAACTTCTATTTCACCTATGGTTCGGACACGCATATGCCCTTCATTGGCGGCTGGACACAGGTCACGGCTCCCAACCGGGAGACCGCCGTACAGCTGTTCCGAACCGTCCATCCTGACCGGACGCCCAACATCGTCAACTGCTCGTTCATTTACAGCGAAGACGAATTCGTCAAGACCTCCATGTACAAGCATGGCAACTACGGCAAGCGCTGTCAAGAGACCATTGCCCTCCAGCACAAAGTCATGAACAACAACCTGCCCAAATACGAACAGTACCTGCTGTTCAACATCATGCGCGTCCGCCCGTCCGAGAACGAGATGTGGTTCACGCAGATTTACATGGGCTTCCCCGACGGGACCACGCCGGAAAAACCGCTGCACCAGGAAGACGCCAAGAATCTGCTGATTGAGCGAGTCCAAAGCTATCTCGCATCCAGCGCCGGCTGGAAGGAAATCTGCGAGACGTCCATGGACTTCAACTGGGGAGACCTCGCCCTGCTCCTTCCCGTTCACAGCATCAAACTATACGGCACACCCCCCAACGGCGCTGTCTGCGCGGGGACATTCGACCTGACCGTCAATCAGGACGAACTGCTGGCCCCTGCCAGCGTACCGGGAGAGCTGACCTTGTCCAAAGACGCCAACCTTCTTCTGAAGGTCAAGTGCGAAGTCGACATGCGTACGGGCGACATCCTGCTCTTCAGCAACAAGCCGGAGGAATGCAACCACGCGACCGAAGGCTACGTCACGCTGGAGAATGGCAACGTCATCGCCTGCGACCCGGAACACATGTTCCTGACTCTGAAAACGGCAACATAAGAAAGGAGGCGTTTTGCCATGATATACGTGATGTCTGACATTCACGGTGAATATGACCGTTACAAAGCCATGCTGGAAAAAATCCAATTCTCCAACGACGACACCATGTATATCATCGGCGACGTCATCGACCGCAAACCCGGGGGCGTCGATATCCTGAAAGACATCGTCACCCGCACAAACGTCAAGTTCCTGATTGGCAATCACGAACAGATGATGCTGAACGATGTGTTCTATCATATTCCCGGCGCCCGGGAATTGTGGCGTGCCAACGGAGGAAGCCAAACCCGCCGGACCTTGCTGTACAAAACCGACCATATGACCCAAAGCCGTATCATCCGATACCTGATAAAAGCCCCTGACCGGGCTCGCGTCGAGGTCAACGGACGGACATTCTATCTGGTTCACGGCTGGCCCGCGGAACACACCTACGACCGCATCTGGACAAGACCGGAACCGGACATGAAAAACCCGTTCCCGGACTGCACGCTGATTATCGGACACACCCCTGTCTGGTATTTGGGCCAGAGACAGAACCCGCTGCATATCGAGCACACACCTGAGTTCATCGACATTGACTGCGGATGCGGCAATGACATCGAGGAACGCCGGCTGGCCTGTCTGAGACTGAACGACATGGCCGAATTTTACACGTAATCAAATCATCCTGAATAAAAAGTCCTGTCAAGTCCACACCAAACTTGACAGGACTTTCATCATTTTCACATAAGATAAGCACAACGAAATTCAGACTTTACCTGCGCTATAAATAGCGCCGGTAAATTTTTCAGTATTGTTTCAAAAAAATTGAAACAATCTACTTTCTACGAAAGGAGAAGGCACAAATATGCCCTACTATGCACATATCAGTTTCGATGGAAGAAAGCAAACCATCAAGAACCATGCCTATGGTACTGCAGACAAAGCATCCACGTTTGCTACACCCTTTCATGGAGAGCGGACAGCATTTGCCGCGGGCCTTCTCCACGACATCGGAAAATACTCGAAAAAAGCGCAAAAGCGTATTCATGGCGATAACATAAAAGTAGACCATTCCACAGCCGGGGCAATCGAATGCGTCAATCATATTTATGCCAACGGGAGCTACGACTACCTCCCCCCGGCCTTCGCCATTGCAGGGCATCATGCAGGATTGCCTGACCTCGGACAGCCCACCAATGCAAAAACAGACCACACGCTTATGGCCCGATATAATCGAGCTGCCGACAAAAGCATGGTTCCCGACTACAGCGCATACGCACAAGAGCTGTCCATTCCCCCGGTCGACCTACTTCCTACTCAGGACTATGCTGAACTTTCCATCTACATCAGAATGATATTTTCGTGTCTGGTTGACGCCGATTTTCTGGACACAGAAACATTCTTCGACGGACAGGCCAGACAAACCAGGCCTGCTGATTTTCAGCAACTTCTGCAAAAACTCAAGCATTACACGGCTCAATGGCAGACGCCGGCCAATCCGCTCAACAAACGCAGACAGGAAATCCTGATGAACTGCTATGCAAAGGGCAAAACCATGGAACAGGGTCTGTTTACTCTAACCGTACCCACAGGAGGCGGAAAGACCGTCGCCTCCATGGCTTTCGCACTGGAACACGCGGTCAAACATAAATTCTCCCGCGTTATCTATGTAATACCGTATACCTCCATCATTGACCAAACTGCTGACACATTCAGAAAAATACTCGGCGGTGAAAACATTCTGGAACATCATTCCAACAAACTATATGACCCGGAGGAAAGCGACGAAAGTCTGTTAATGGCCAAAGCCACCGAAAACTGGGACATGCCTGTCGTCATCACCACAGCCGTACAGTTTTTCGAATCCCTGTATGCCTGTAAAACCGGACGATGCCGTAAACTGCACAACATTGCAAACAGCGTCATCATCTTCGACGAAGCGCAAATGCTTCCGCTGGAGCATTTAAGACCCTGTGTCTACGTCATTGACCAGTTGGTCAAAAATTACGGATGCTCCGCCATACTCTGCACCGCAACACAGCCGGCCCTTGACCCCATCTTCAAAACCTTCGACCCGAATAGGGTCATTACCGAACTGTGCCCGACCAAGCTGTCACATGACCGCATCTTTCAACGGGTGCAGTATAAAGACATTGGCGTCATATCCCCCGACAAACTGGCAACTATGATAGCCGCACGAAAACAGGCTCTCTGTGTCGTCAACCAAAGAAAAACAGCACAAGAACTGTATGAACAACTCAAAGATAAACCCGGCACATTTCATCTGTCGACCTATATGTACCCGGAACACCGGCGGCAGGTAATACGAAAAATCAAACAGCGCCTGTATCACAACAAGCCTTGCAGAGTCATATCCACGTCTATTATTGAAGCGGGTATCGACCTGGACTTTCCTGCGGTATTTCGGGAGGAGACCGGACTGGATTCCATCCTGCAGGCCGGCGGCCGTTGCAATCGAAACGGCAAAGCACGGCCCGCGCAGAGTGTTGTTACCATCTTCCAGCTCGACCAACGGCCACAGAGTGACCTGTCTCGCCGCATCACGGCCTACCGGCACGTAAAAGAAAATTACAAGCATATCAACACACAGCCTGCCATTACCGCTTATTTCAAAACATGGAGAGACCTGTCCGGCGAACGCTGGCAGGACAACAAGCAGATACTGTCCCTGTCGGCGGCATTGAAATTCCGTGAAATCGGAGAGACCTTCCACATGATTTCAGACGCCAGTCACGTGATATATATTCCGGCAAATCACAAAGTCGAATATCTGCTTGCTCTGCTGGAAAACCACAAGGCCTCCGTCAAAATCTACCGGCGTCTGCAAAACTATATCGTTCCTGTCTATGAACAGCAGTATCAAAATCTGCTCAACATGGGCCTCATCCGACCTCTGGACGACTATACCGGCATTTTGAATGACATGTCCGTATATCAATCCGATATCGGTCTGCCCTATAAAATAGAGCAGGAACCCATCATCATCTGAAAGGAGAACCCTCAATGGCATCTGCTGATTTTGCAGTTGAAGTATGGGGCAAAGGTGCCCTGTTCACACAACCGCAGGCAAAAATCGAAAAGCAGACATACAGTGTCATCACGCCGTCTGCCGCCTCCGGGTTATTGAAATCCATCTACTGGCATCCCGGATTGGAATATATCATTGATGCAATCCAGGTCTGCAACCCCATTCAATACGGCACCATCCGCGTAAACGGTACGACCCAGGTTGCCAACATTTCAACCATCAAGAAACACATGGACAACCCGACAAACCTGGACGCATGCTGTATCCTACCCGCTCGCTCCCGCCAGCAGATGTTCATGGTCTATCTGAAGGACGTCCGATATATCATCCACGGACACATCTTCTTAAATCCAAACAGCGGACAGCCGAACATGTCGCTGGACAAGGCCATCGATATTCTGAACATCCGCTTACGGAATGGCCAGAACTGGTCTCAGCCATTCCTCGGATGCCGGGAATTCACAGCCCATATCAAGCCCTATGAACCGGGCTATCTCAGCTTCGAAGAGTGTAATCCCCTGCTTCTTGGCTATACACAACTGGAGCCTATGCTCCACTTTATCGAATACAGGGAATCCACGGCCGTCATGCCGCATTTTTACCGGCCGGCCATGATTGACGGAGTCATTCAGGTTCCCAATCCTCAACTATGGGAAAAGGCGGTGATGAATGCATGATGCTTCAGGCGCTCAGCGATTTTTACGACACTCTTGTGGCGCAGGGAAAAGCGCCGGCCGCAGGCTGGACAGAACTTGACGCCAGTTATGCCCTGCAGTTAAACGAAAAGGGCGAAGTCATCAATCTGGTCGACCTGCGCCAAACTGTTGAAACACAGAAAAACGGAAAGACCAAAACCCATCTCATTCCACGGACATTCAATCTACCCATCCGGCTTCCCCGCACTGTCGGTGTAAAACCGCATTTACTATGCGACAAAGCACAGTATATCCTGGGCTTCCGAACCGACCAGAAATACGGAATCTCTCAAAACACATTTGAGGTTTCCAAATCCGCACATCTGGCCTTACTGGAACAAGTCTACACGCCGGCGGCCGAAGCGGTAAAACAGTTCTACAAGACCTGGAACCCCGCGGACGCAGAAACACATCCTGTAATCGGCAGTCGGCTGACTGATATCGGCATAAACTACCTGCTTTTCCTCTACAAAGACCAATTTGTGCATGAGGACAAGGCCATTCAGCAGGCCTATCAGAGACAGTACGAAAACAGCCTGGCTGACCCGGATGCGCCGCAGATGTTCTGCATGGACACCGGTGAAATGGGGCCCATCAAACTCGTCCATGAGAAAATCATGGGACTGGATGGCGCACAGAAAAGCGGCGCCAGTCTGGTATCCGCCAATTCAGACTCATCCTGTTCCTATGGTCTGAAGAAAAATGCCGTTGCGCCAATGTCCATCCATATGGCTGAAAACTACGTAAAAGCCATGAATTATCTGTTGAAAAATCCGAACATGCATTGCAAGTTCGGAACCACGACAGTCGTCTTTTGGGCCAACTCTGGTGAAACAGCATATCAAGACCTGCTCGGCAACGTCTTCCAGAACTATTATTCGAACGAGGCCATCTATGACGTCGTTCGAGCCATCAGCAAGCACAAACCGGCGGTCTACAATAAGGCCAGATTGAACCCGGATATGAAGTTTTATATCCTGGGCATCAGTCCGAACATGAGCCGCATCATTGTCCGATTCTATCTGGTCAACACATTCGGAAAATTCATGGAAAACATTCAGGCGCATTACGACAGACTTAGCATCTGCAACGGCGACGCTGTACAGCCTGCTCCGGCTATCTGGCAAATGCTCTATGAGACCATCAACCAGAAGGCCAAAAATAAGGACAAGGAAATCCAGCCGCACCTGAGTAATCAAATCGTTGAGTCTATCCTGAATGGAAAGCCCTATCCCATGACAATGCTGACCGGCATCAACCTTCGTATCAAGGCCGAGATTTACGACAAGCCTATCAACCCGCGAAAAGCGGCAATGATAAAGGCCTATTATCTGGCTTGTCCCAACACAACAGAATCCATGAAAGGAGCACTCACCATGTCCCTCAACCCCGACTGTACGGACACAGGCTACCTGTTGGGCCGGCTCTTTGCGGAACTGGAACATCTGCAGGATGACGCAACCAACCCGCAGACCGGTATCCGGGCCCAATATTTCAATCGCGCCTGTACCATGCCAGCACAGGTCTTTCCGTATATCATCAACATGGCGCAGAAACATCTGAAAAAGCTCTCTTCCAAAGAGAAGACCAAACCCGCTGCCATCTGGCATGACAAACGCATCACGGCCCTGATGACCGAGCTGAACACACAGTATCCCGCTCGACTCAGCATGCAGGAGCAGGGCGCATTTCAGCTGGGTTACTACCACCAGCGCAATGAGCGCTTCATCAAAAAGGCAAAGCCTGACACACAGGCTGAAAATGAAAATGCGGCAATCGCACCTGCCGTCGAAACCGAAGACACTTCTGAAATCAGATAAAGAAAGGAAAACAGCATCATGACAAAAGATAAAGTGATTGAACTCAGCCTCAAGGACTTCCTGGAGCTCGCCATGGGCCCCGGCTACGACCCTGCCTCCGTCGACAAGATTCGCAATGTCATTCAGCATCGCTATGACTGGTGCAAATTCTTCGATGTCCGCAACGGCAATCCCAACGGCGACCCTGACGCCGGTAACGCGCCCCGTATCGACCCGGAAACCCTACTGGGTATTATCACGGATGTCTGTATCAAGCGCAAAATCCGGGACTTCATCGACGCCATGATGAACAGTCAGTCCGGATACCGGCTCTACATCAAGAACGACGCCTATCTGAACGCAAAAGACGAAGAGGCATTCTCTGCCGTCGGCGTCAAGAAAGACCAGAAGATGTCGAAGACAGACGCCGCGGATATCGAGCGAAAGCTGACCCGCTTCATGTGCGACAACTTCTATGATGTCCGCACCTTCGGCGCCGTAATGACCAGCTTCTCCAAGAATGGGCTGAATTGCGCCGGTATGCGCGGTCCCGTCCAGATGTCCTGCGCCAACAGCATTGACCCCATTCAGCCCATCGAGCTGAGCATCACCCGGCAGGTTCAGACCAATGAGAAGGAAAGCAAAGAGAACAAGGACGAGAAGAGCGGCAACGCCGGCACGTTCGGAAACAAGTTCATCATTCCCTATGCGCTGTACCGCATGGACGGCCACGTCTCCGCCAACCTGGCACAGCGTAATACCGGTTTCTCCGAGGATGACCTGGCGAAATTCTGGTTTGCACTGATGAACATGTTCGAGATGGACCACGCCGCCGCCCGCGGCGAGATGTCCACCAAGGAACTCATCGTCTTCCAGCATGACTCCATCTATGGCAATGCGCCGGCCTACAAGCTCTTCGACGCAGTCCATGTGGAAAACATCACCGGCGGCCCCGCCCGCGGCTTCCGTGACTACAAAATCACGGTCGACGAGGACGAAATTCCCGACGGCGTCATCTGCTACCGCATCCGATAAATCACGGCGCGAACCCGCAGCGAACAGTCAAGTTCCTGCGGGTTCGCACCATCTAAAATGGCAAAACCACGCATAAATGCTGAAACATTCCCCGCACATATATGAGTTGAAACTGCAAGCCGCTTTTCCGCCCGCTTCTTCTCCACAAGAAACATTTCCCGCGTATATATGAGTTAAAACCACCGCACAACAGATGGATACATAATAACGGCCCGAAACATTCCCCGCACAT
>JABLTQ010016027.1_pt1 | contig 25617 bp, 25 predicted proteins | sample 7160101 | NCBI WGS metagenome assembly JABLTQ01 (sample SAMN14651228, study PRJNA627086) | human gut metagenome | isolation source: feces | host: Homo sapiens
AAAGAACAGTGCCCAGACATCAGCATATCCACAATAGAAGTTGTACTTCATAATTTACTGCAAGAAGAATATATAATAAAAGTTGGTGCAGGTAAGAATACATCTTATATAAGAAATACAGAAAAATGACTTATTAAACAGTAATTTAAATGCATTTTTTAGTTCTAGATCAATAATTAAAGATTTTTGAAAAAACATTTGCAACTGATTAGGACAAAATTTACATCGCACAAAAAGAAAAGTTCGCACCCTATCAGCTATATGCTGTAACAGAAAAATTGCAAAATCATTCCCCAATGCAATGTAACGCTGGCATGACAATTGGAGCACAGCGTCTCCAATTTTTTGACCTTTTACTTTTAACTTTTAATATTTAGGTTTTTACTAAATTATAAATCTCGACTTTTTACGATTAAATTATGACCCTGTTGATTTGTAATAGCGAAGCCCTATGCAAAATAGTAGATAACACGGAATTAAAAATAGTAAACTAAGTAACGGTGTAAATATATAGAACATATTCTGCGATTTATCTGTTAAATATAAAAGTGGGTAATACTGAAACAACGCCAAAGGTATTACATAAGTAAGGAATTTTAAAACTCCTCTTCCATAAATAGAAAATGGATAACGCCCAAACATTTGGCCACCCCGAGTCAGGATATTCATGACCTCGAGGCCTTCTGTAGTAAAAAAAGAAAAGGATGCTTGCACAATATATAACCCCAAAAAAACTACAGTACCGCAAGAAATCATTAAAAATAGTGTTAAAAATTTATTAAAAGTCCATATGAAGTCACTGTTAAATATGGAATAACAAAGTATAATTACAGCTTGAATAAATGCACCAAGCCGCATAAACTCAATATTCGAAGCTAAAACTTGAAAAATTATTCCACGAGGTCTAACAAGCATGCGATCAAACTCACCATTACTAAGTAGCCGCGGAAAGATATCGAATCCACATGCAAAAGCTTCGATTATTGAGAAAGATATTGTTACAACAGACGAGCATAACAATGTTTGATTAAACGTAAATCCTTCAATTTTATTGAAGCGTGCAAGCATAAACAATACTCCAGCAACATTAGCAAACGACATTGCAATCCGACCCAAAATATTCAAGAAAAAAGTGGATTTATACTGCAATTGACTTTGGAGTTGTATAGAAAAATATTTAAAATACAATTTCATAAGTCAACCTCCCTGCGATATAACGCGCTTTAGCGAATGATTCATGAGAAGCTTACCCAAAATCACCAGGATAACAAGCCAAAATATCTGTAGGCCTATTCCTGCAATAACTTCCTTACCTGATATGTTACCACTATAAATTCGAAGTGGCATATTTTGCATAGCTGCAAACGGAAGAAATTCGGCAATTTTTCTAAAAGGTTCCGGAAAAAATGGAATAGGTACATATCCTCCTGCCAAAAAATTTGCTAAGATTATAAAAATAGCATTATTACGACTCATAGTATAAAATGTGGAAATAGCGTCTATAAGGCAATATGCTGTTGCAATAAACATTGCGATGGGTATAGAAACAACAAACATTAAAAATTGAAATAAATTTGACGGCAAGGTTATTCTAAATGGGTGCGGTAACATAAAAGCTACGATTAATATAGCCCCGCAACGCAAAACAGCTTTTGACACTCGGTTAGCAACCATTTCAAAAAACCATCTATTATATATATTCATAGGTCGCGCTAAATCGTAGGCAATATTTCCACTAACGATGGTATCTACTGATTCTGAATTAACACCCCAAAGTACAAAAATAGCTAAAAAAGCTTGTTGTATCCATATGTAAGATACAAGATGTTGAAATTCCATAGGAAAAGCCGCAGGATCGGCGTGGTAAAATGCTGAAAATGCCAAAATTTCCATAAATCCCCAAGCAAATTGTGTTACCAATCCTGCAAATGCTGCTGCGCGATATTGTAAACCATTGACGAAGCGTATTCGAAATAAGGATATATATTGTTTCATATTTTATACTCCTTATACAGTGCAGCAACCATTTCTTCTGCTGTTATACCAGAAACCGATACATCAATCAATTCTGTTTGCACAGCAAGATGAGCTATTGCATCAGACGCTGGCAAAATTGATGGGTCTAAAACTATTACCAGTCTGCCATTTTTTGAGTCTGAAAGTGTCATACCTTCAATAATCTCGGGTGTAGGCCCGCGGTATTCAACCACAAGAGTTTTACGTTTTGAAAAACGTTTTTTTAGTTCATTAAGGCTACCATCAAGTAGTATTTTACCTTTTCCGATAAGCAGTATTCGTTCAGTTAGTGCTTCTATATCTTGCATATCGTGAGTTGTTAAGATTACAGTTGTCCCATGTTCCGCATTCAATTTTTTAATAAACTGGCGTACAGCGACTTTAGAAACCGCATCAAGACCTATTGTTGGTTCGTCTAAAAATAAAATTTTAGGCACATGCAAAAGAGATGCCGCAATTTCGCAGCGCATGCGTTGACCAAGGCTCAAGCTCCGTGCTGGAGTCTTAAGAAGCTCAGCTAAATCTAAAAGTTCTGTTAATTCCTCAAGACTATTTTTGTAAGTTTTTTCGTCTGTTTTATAGATATCTCGTATCAGTTCAAAGCTATCTATAATAGGAACATCCCACCAAAGCTGGCTGCGTTGTCCAAAAACAACACCTATTTTGCGTACATGATCAACACGTTCGCGCCATGGAGTTCGGCTATCAATATTACATATACCACTGTCTGGAGTTAAAATGCCGCACATAATCTTGATTGTTGTGCTTTTGCCGGCGCCGTTAGGACCAATATAACCAACCATTTCACCATCGTTTATGGTAAAACTGATATTGTCAAGAGCATGAATAATTTCGTATTCGCGAGCAAAAAAAGCTTTAACCGCATGGCCCAAACCCGCTTGCCGTTTTGTTACACGGAAAGTTTTATTAATATTTGAAAGGTTAATCATAAATCCTCCTGCATAAGCTGCAATAATAATTTTCTAGATCTTAAAATGGTTTGATTCAAACAAGTAGTTTATCTTATTAGCTTTTTCAAAAATAATTTCTAAGACAACACCGCATAGAAGACAAAACATAAAAAATGTGATATAATAAAATTATGAATAAACAAATGACACTATCATATTTTTGTGATGAATTAGCCCAAACAAAAACAAGTAAAAAAATATTTTTAATGCAGATGGAAAAACTGATCCCATGGGACAAGTGGGTAGAGACAATCAAGCCATGCTATTATAAAGGAGAGCGAGGCAACAAACCCTACGACTTGGAACAGATGCTTAGGATTTACATTTTGCAAAACCTGTACGATTTATCGGATATGAGGATAATGACAGAAGTGATAGATAGCCGAGCTTTTTCGGAATTTTGTGGAATAGACTCGTCAAACCAGGTTCCGGATGGAGACACTATCGGAAGATTTCGTAATATTCTGGTGAAAAACGGCATACAGGAAAAACTGTTTTCACAAGTAGTAGAAATACTGAAAGAAAAAGGATTGATTTTGAAAAAAGGAACCATAGTTGATTCAACAATTATCAGCGCACCGTCATCTACCAAAAATAAGGAGAAAAAACGCGATCCGCAAGCGCATCCTGTAAAGAAAGGCAACGTATGGTACTTCGGTTACAAGGCGCATGTCGGGGTCGACAGTAAAACAGGCTTGGTGCATACAGTTAAGGCCACGGCTGCGAATGTGCATGATGTAACGGTCACACCAGAATTATTAACTGGTGAAGAAAATTTTGTTTACGGCGATAGCGGATATCTTGGTGCGGATAAGCGAGAAAATGCGGTTATAAGGAATCAAAGTGGGAAGAAAATCAAATACAAAATCACCATGCGACCATCACAGATAAGGAAACTGTCAAAAAATGGGCAATATCGGGCAAAAAAATTAGAACATCAGAAATCATAGATACGTGCAAAGGTAGAACACGTATTTTGTGTAGTTAAAAAAATTTTCAATTATCGAAAAACGCGATACCGAGGGCTTGAAAAGCAAATTCAAAAAATTAATATGATGTTTGCTTTAGCAAATCTTTATTTGGCTAACAGAAAATCTCTGTTGGCTTAATTGAGTTTGCTTTAACAACATCATTGTAGCAGGGCGCAATGAATTTTCCCTGCTTTTTTGTTTTCCGCTTTTTTAGCAATTACTTTTGATTATTATGAGGTGTTGCCCTAAATCTTCGTTTGAAACGGCTTTAAAAAAATTTTTTCGGGCAGTTTCTTGTGAAACTATGATTTTCAAGGTAACCGCAGTATGTATCCATCAAGAAAATTCACCCAGTCCTCGTTATTTGCTTGATAGTCAACCAGACTTAGTGAGTACCCTGTGCAAGCAACCGTGCCAGATTGGCCAATATAGATTGTTATCTCGTTTTTTGACGAAGTCTTTTCAAAAAAATCTATTATTTTGGTTTTGATGATTTCAGGTCTATTCATTGCGTCATAATGCATCCCTTTTTTCCACTCTTTAAAAATCTCTCTACACTTCATTGTATCAGTTAGTTTGGTATATTCAATTTCATTTTTTACTTGAATTCCTGGTTTCCCCAGAACATCTGAAACATGGAGATCACTATTTTCCCCATTAACTACATTATTAATAATAGTTGCAGTTTCAATGCATCTGCTTTCTGGGCTTGAGTATATAATAATTTTTTTATCTAATAAACACAAAGAATTACTAAATTCAAAAATTTCGTGTTTGCCTCTATCAGTTAAGTTATAATTATTTATATCTTTTTCTCCATGCCTTATAAAAACACACGTTTTACTAGCTTTTTTCAATTTATTAATATTAATCATTTTATATTGCGTCCACTCTTTTTTATCATTGTAGAAATAAGGTGACAAAATAACATATGTAAATCTTCCGAAATTTGCATGTTATTAACGGAAACATGAAAACTATAATCAGATATTGCTTTTAATTTTCCGCCATTAAACCCAACAAAAGAAATTACAATATTTCCTCTGCTTTTAGCGTATTCGGCAGCTTTTATTACGTTATTAGAATTTCCGCTACCAGAGATTGTTATTAAAACATCCTTTTCTTTTAAAAGATATTTTAATTGATATTTGAAAACATCTTCATATGAATAATCATTTGAAATTGCTGTTAATGTTGATATATTGTCTGCTAAACAAATAGCTGGCATGGTTTCTTTTGCTATAGAAAACGCCTTATTTAAATCCGTTTTAAAATGTGAAGCAGTAGAAGCAGAACCACCATTTCCACATATAAAAATTTTGCCATCAATATCATTTGTTTTGATTAAAATATCATAAATATCAGTGATTTCGCAGTAATTTATACATTTACAAAAATCAATTACTGTTTTTATATAATTTTTAATAATCATCTCATTTTTCATTTTAAAAAGTCCTTACTTAAAAAATTTAGAATATCTTTAAATAATTCTTTGTAATATCCACTTTGATAGTGTGAAGGGGAAGCACCTCCGATTATCGGGCTATAAATATCACTCTTCCAAAATGTTTTTCTTTTATCTATGTAAATTGAATTAGGTATTTCTTGCAAAAATATTTTATCCACTTTGTCCCAGTTTTCGTTAGCGTTTAATATCCATTCCATTTTATCGTTCCACATGTATGTTTGATTGATTTTTTCGTCAATTTTTAATTTACTAAGTCTACTACCGATTAAGACGACATTTTTAATACCATATATATTTAACATTTTATTAAGTGCTATAATACTTTTTTTGTATATATCCAAATGTTTTTGTGAACCTGGATAAATAACCTCACACGAAGCAAAAAATCGTTTAAAAATAGATTCCGACAGGTACTTATTGTATGTTAAATATGAATTATCATAGTATTTTATAATAGGACTAGTTGCATCTATATAATTATCTATAATAACCAATTGAAAATCGTTATCTATAAATAGATCTTCAATATTTTTTTTAAACTCTATCCCAATATATTTACCAGCATCACCTGTTTTTAAGTCTTCAATTTTAGAATAGTCATATTTAATTTTATTTGAGAAAATAGAAATAAAAGAATTATGAAATATAGTTTTTTTAATATTGAAATATTTTTTATAAATTGGATTAAAATATTCATCCGATTTAAATATACTACGGCTAAAACATGTGCCGATGTTCAATGTGTCAATAGGTAATTTGTCTATGTTTTCGAAAGCTAATTTATTTTTGTGTTGAATATTATAAAAATGTTCTATCAAAAGCCTCTTTTTAGAAATAGGCTTGCTACTTTTGCTAAATAAAATTTCTTCTTCTACAGAAATCAAAATGTTATTAATACACTGATTTTTAATACTTTTAGAAACTTTATAATTTATTCTTTTAGTTGTGGTGCATAATGATAATTTAAAGACTTGCCCAGAAAAGCGATCAATAAAATTACATAAATTTTGATATTCTATAGATATGCAATTATTATCATTATCCACATTGATATAAAAAATATCAGGATAATGTTTATTATTGTTTTCTAACCATGCTTCTATTTTTTCTGATCCATCAAAAAGAATAATTATAGACTTTTTGTTTGCGTAAATGCATTTGATAACAACTTCATTCATAGTTCTTGTTAATCACTTTCCAGCCATTTAAAATTATAATATTTAGATTATTAATAGAAATTAATATTTTATCCATTAAATTTGTTTCTTTATAAGCTTCATATAACATATCGTTTAAATTTTTTTTAGAAAATAGTTTATGGCATCTAGTACTTAAGCGAATACCATTCTGTTTTAATATTAATTCTATTTTATCCCAGTAAAAAATCATTTTTATAAAGGAATTTTTTAGCGATTCAATATATTCCACTCCCAATAATTTTGCCAATTCATCGCTATTAAACACATCATCCATATTCATTGAATATTGCTTTAACCAATTTACTTTTTTTCTTAAAAAAGAAATCAGTATATACATTGAAACTATTGTATTTTTAAATGCCTTTTTTATATAAGATATTTCAATATTATTTTCGAAATAATATTTTTTAAAATCAAATTTATAGTTTGAAAAAATATCATTTTGATTTTCTAATTTTGCTAAGTCCCCAATAAAATCATAACCTAGGGTATTTTCTATTATTTGGATTGAGTATAAGCAATCAATATTACATTTAAGAATGTATTTTTCGTTGTACCCCTCTATTAATGAACGATAATCTCTTACATTTTTTATGCCCATTAAATTTTCAATTAATGCATCAGGAGCACATTTATACTCAATTGATTTGTTATCAAATTTGAGAATATAGGAATTATCCTCCGCAGTTAAATTATCGTACTCATGAGTTATTGGATAATGCTGGAATTTGCCATGTATTTGATCAATTGACTGTTCAAAAATATACACAATAGAATAATTAATTAATCCCTCAACACATTCAAAAATGTCATTTTTTTTTCATCGTAACAAATTGTTAAATCGGTATCACTTTCAATTCTATCTGTAAATTTTGTCAAACTGCCAAATTCATAAATCAAACATCTTTTGGGCAAAAAATTACGAAATTTATTTAAAACATCACTAATCACCTTTTGCCGAAGGTTGCGATACTTATTTCTAAATACGATATAGTTTTTTTCTACATTATTATTCCATAATGCATTATTCGTAACATTATAATTATCAAAAAGTATTCTTTTTTCTGAATCGAATTTAGATTTTATAGAAGAAATAAAATCTGAATATTCGCTATAACTAATAATTTTTGTAACATCAAAAATAAACATAAATTAAACTTTCTCAATAACAATATTTCCGATTACCAATAAATCAATATCTCTTTTTAAAAAGCATTCTAACGCATCTTTAGGTGTATTAACTAATGGGACACCACGAGTATTTAATGAGGTATTACACAAAACAGGGATTCCAGTTAATTCATAAAAAGCTTTAATCAATCTATAATACTTGCTCTGTTCTTTAGTTACTACTTGTGGGCGGGCCGTATTATTAACATGAACAACAGCTATAATATTTTTGCGTTTTTCCTCTTTTACTAAGGTTGCGACGTTCATAAAATATTTTGAATCAGGATTCCCTTCAAAATAGTCAGAGTACTTATCTATTAATACACTAGGAGCAATAGGCCGCCACATTTCTCTTTCTTTAATTAGGTTTAATTTAATTAAACTTCGTCTGGTTCTGGGGTCAGCAAGAATGCTACGATTTCCCAACGATCTAGGGCCTGCCTCAAAGCCGCCCTGCATCCAACCTACACATTTCCCTTTTGATATTTCTTTTGCAACAAAATCATACAATTCTTCCTCTGTAAACACAGAATAATGTATTTTTTCTTTATAATCATTTAATATTTTTAAGGTATCTTCTTGTGAATATTCAATACCTAATCCTGCAATTCTAAGTGGATTATCAACAAATGGTTTTCCATATAAATTATAATATAATTCCAAAGCAGAACCAATTGAAGTGCCGGAATCCGAAGGGAATGGTGGGACATATATATTTTTAAAAATTTTTGATTTTTCAATTTTTCCGTTTGCAGAACAATTAAGTGCAACACCACCCGAAATAACTAAGTTATCCATTTTTGTGACTTCTTTTAGTTCCAAAACGAAATCAATTAATACATCCTCCAACGACTTTTGAACAGATGCCGCAAAATCTGCGTAACTCATAATTTCTTCTATATTTCCTGTTTCATACGGAAAGCAATTAGCTTCAAAATATTCTTTAAGTTGTTTTTTTCTCAAATTAATAGAGTTAAAAATACTTTCATCTTCTATGTTTATAAGATCTTTAAAAATAAGTTTATCTCTAGATGGGCGTAATGGCATCTTAATTTCAGGTTTACCATATGCAGCTAAACCCATAAACTTACCTACTTCTCTATATTTGCCATATAATCCTGTAAATTTTGCGGCGCTGTTATAAAAGATACCTAATGAATTTTGGATATTAATTTGTTTAAAAAAAGTAATTTTTCCATTTTTGGCAAATCCTAATGAAGTAGACGCATTTTCTCCTCGATTATCTACAACAAGAATTGCGCATTCTTTAAATCCACTTACCCTGTACGCACTAGCAGCATGTGCTAAATGATGCTTCATTGAATAAATAGGTGGTAATGAATCACCAAATATCTTTGAAGGTAAAAACCAATTTGTGTTTTCAAATTTTATGTATTTATCTTTTTCTTCTTTAGACATCTTATATATTTCATTTCTATATTTCCAGTCCATACCAATAGAAATCGCAGAAACATCATTTATTGATATTTTCTCACTCTTTAAACATTCTAGCGTTGCGTCAATAGGAGGCTCACCAAGTGCCATTTTATTCCTGCTGATTCTTTCCTGTTCAATGTATTTTACTAATTCACCGTTCTTAATAAGTGCAGCTGATGAATCATGGTTACCAATATTTAAACCCAGTATATATTTATTCGTGTTAACAACCTCCTTTTTAACGATACTTAAAAAAAATATAAACACCATCTTTTCTATTAAAATTGCCGAAAAATGACCAACACTTAGATATAGATCGATTTTATCATTTTAATTCATAATATAAAACACGCATAGCTATTAAGTCAAACATTTCATCAGATGTTATACAAATCTTACACACACTGAACTTTTTCTGAAATTACATCAAAAATTTGATTAAAAGCTTATCTGTATGAACTTCTGTTACGGAGTCAGAAGTAAAAAAATGCTATATAAAGACCTCCCCTTTTATTTATATTTCTACATTTAATGTCAATCTTTTAAAGTTTAATTTAATCATATTACCATGTTTTTGAAAATAATGTCGAATAAGGTAATGTTTAAATAATTTTTATAAATTTGTATGAATCAATATTTTAAAAGATTATATTGTCGAGTTTTTATGATATATTTTTTTAGAATTAGAGCTAATTTTCAATAAAGATTTTAAAAGTAAAATACAAATTATAGAGTACTTTATAAAATTTTCGTAAAAATGGATCGTCTCGCGAATAATAAAGATGTTTTTGTATTCATAATTTATGAAAAAACAAAATATCAAAAGTTATAAGTCGTAGTGGTAAAAACAATGCGATTTCTTTATGTGTGTTGAGCATAACACAGTTTTAGCTGATGAAAATCCAGCTACAGGTAGCTACGCCAAGTGTAGTAAAACACAAAGCTGATGATAGCAATATTAAAATAAGAGGAAGCAGCGTAGCAAATTATCTTAAACCCACTTGAATTAATTATCTATATACGAGATTCATGCATGCGTCAAACTATGCCAACGATATATGTCATGTGTAAAACATCCTTGATACCAGGTATTATGTCTCTATTATAACATATATCATAACCGTTAGACACTTTGACGCACGGTTTTGCGGGAGATCGGAGGCTTACTTTCTTACCCAATTGCAAAAAATGTAATAATTAATAATAAAATAAAAAAGTTTGTAAGTACATCAATTAATAATGCAGATTTTAAGACGATATAATTTCATATGGTTGCATTTTTATAAATTTTTATTTGCGATAAGTAAAAATTTATTTTTAATATTTATAGTTCGACAAACAATTAAATTTACATTGTTTTACAATATAACTGGACCATAAAAACAGGAGTGATGTTTATAAAAGGTAGTTTTAAAAGTATGTCCGGATAGGATTTGATTTTCTATGGATGTATATTGTAAAATCTATAAAACACTAAAGAACTTTTATAGGTATAAAATCTTACATAAAAATCTAAAATTTTTAACCCCAATATTACAAAGCAGTTACTTTAAATTTTCTCGAGCAAAAAATGTAAAATTAAATATTATTATGGTTAACGCCGCAGAGACTTATGTCTTTGCGGCGTTCTTTTGTTTAGATTTTAATTTAATTCTATATAAGTATTCCCGAAATCTTTAAATTAAATAGAAGGTTTCGGGAATATAAAAGTATTAATTTATAAAAGCATATACCGAAGGCGTCTATTTGTTTTCTTTTCTCGAAATCAGAAAGGAAAGACAAATGGGCGTTTTTTTGTCTGTTATTCGAGGCCCTCCCTAGTCCTTCGTTTTTTTGAACACAAATCAAAAATTCGGAGGACGAAAGACATGGAAATAGAATATAAATTTGTTACTGGTGAGAAAATCCATATTGAAGTATATGGTAAATTTGAGGAAATTATGCTTGAACTTGATAAGAACCTTAAAAATAATGATCGCAAAGAAACCAGAAGGCATGAAAGTCTAAGCGAGGTCGAGAAAAGTCCAAATAATACAGATGAATCTTCTGATGTCTATGAAGAAGTTTTGAAAAAACTTGATAAGGACAAGCTGTATTCAGCAATATCAAAATTAAAACCATCTGAGCAAGAACTAATATATAAGCTTTATTTGGATAAAAAACCAATAGTGCAATTAGAGTATGCACAAATTCTTGGGATAACGGAAAATGCAGTTCAATTAAGATTAGCAAAAATAAAAAAGAAACTGAAATCTTTGATGCGTTTATAACGATATCCCTATATTTATTTACTTTCGGCTTAAATGTTTTAGCGAAAAAGTAGAAAATTAAAATTTTTAGACGGGTTTTACCTCTGCCGTGGCTTATATATAGAGACACTTTTTAAGAAAGTAAAAAATCAGGTCTCGGAATTGAGGTGAAATATTATGTGTAAGCATCAATTAAAAATCACAGTAAGAAAGGATGGTGAACCACCAATAAGCATTGCGGAATTTAGGAAACTATCTTTATTTGAGAGGCTATCGTCAAAATGGTTTGGTCAAGCCAAAAAGGTGATGCTGCTAATATCAGAAGACAGTGTACAAAGTTTAGAAATTAAAGAGGTTGATTAAAATGACAAGCAAAATGCCAATAAAAGCAGAGCCTTTTAAACATCAAAAAGAAGCGTTTGATTTTGCAATGAGTCACGCAGATCAGCATGGAATAGCGCTACTTATGAGTATGGGGTGTGGCAAGTCACTGACTGCGATAGCGGCAGCCGGAGCTTTGTACAATGCAAAAAATATAAAGAAAGCTTTGATTGTCTGTCCCCTGTCTATTGTTGGAGTCTGGAAAGAAGAATTTGAAAAATTTGCAGACTTTGAGTATGAGTTAGCGATTTTAAAAGGCAATACTGCTAAGAAAACTGAGCTGTTGCAAAAAATGCAAGGGCACAGCCTCCAAGTTGCGGTTGTAAATTACGAGTCAGTTTGGAGGTTGGAAAAAGAAATTGCACAATGGAATCCTGATTTTATCATTGCTGATGAAAGTCATAAAATCAAAACGCATAATACTGCAGTTTCAAAAGCAATGCACCGTTTGGGTTATAAAACAAAATATCGGATGATTTTGACTGGAACAATCATTACAAATAAAGCAATTGATGTTTTTTCGCAGTATAAATTTGTTGATCCAACAATCTTTGGAAACAGTTTTTATGCATTTCGGAATAAGTATTTTGACATGGTTGGGTACGGTGGCTATACGCCGGTTTTGAAGGAATCCATGAAAGAGGAATTAATGGAAAAACTGCATAGCATAGCGTTTAGAGCGACAAAGGCTGATTGTTTAGATTTGCCGCCAACTACAGATATTATCCGGTACACAGAACTTGAGCCAAAAGCTATGAATATTTACCAAAGTCTTGTGAAAGACAGCTTTGCAGACCGGCGAGCCGCCGGAGGCAATTCGCACACGAAAAATTGTGAAAACAGAGAAAGCCATGCCTGCGCTGAAGATTCATATGATTCTCAAAATACAATAACAGTAACAAATGTGCTTACGAAATTGCTCAGATTATCTCAATTAACTGGTGGATTTCTTGGAAGTGATGGCGGCAATATATATCAGCAAGTAAGCAAAAGCAAACTTGAAGCTTTGGAAGATATCATTGATGAAGCGCTACAAAGTGGCGAAAAGCTGGTTGTTATCGCAAGGTTTATCCCGGAGATTAAAGCTATAGAGAAACTTCTGGATAAAAAACGTATTTTGTATTCAATAGTTTCGGGTGAAATTAAAGACCGAAAAGAACAGATACGTAAATTTCAAAACGACCCAAAAGTATCAGTATTTATAGGCCAGGTTGCAACAGCTTCCCTTGGTATAACGCTCACGGCAGCATCAACGATGGTATTTTACTCAATGGATTATTCAATGAGTAATTTTGAGCAGACAAAGGCTCGAATCCATCGAGCTGGACAGCAAAAAAACTGCACTTATATCTATCTGATTGCAAAAGGAACGGTAGATGAAAAAGTCTTAATTACGCTTCAGAACAAGGCAAATTTAGCAAAAAACTTAATTGATGAATATAAACGAGGTTTGAATCCATACGAAATCGGAGGTATTTAAAGTGGATAATGTATTAAAAGATCAAAATCAGACCACCTTCGCGGGTGAAAGTCTGTGTGATGACGACGAATTTAGTGCGCGAATTGGCAGCGGCCAGAGAGCCTCTGTGGCAGTCTCTCCGCTGTTTGAGTTAGCAGATAGGCTCAAAGCCCTAAAAGATAAGAAAAAAGAGATTGAAACGTCCCTTAAAGGCGTAAATGACATGATTTTCGAAGTTGAGTCGGCGTTAGCTGAATTAATGACATTGAGCGAAACTCAGAATTTTACACGAAGCGGAACAATGTTTTCTTTAACAACAAGCACAAAAGCGTCGGCAAAAGCTGGCAGAAAAGACGAGCTTTATGCATTGCTCAAAGATGCAGGATATGGCGATTTAGTGGTAGAAACCGTTAATCCAAGTTCTCTATCTGCCTTTGTTAAAGAGCAAATTTCAGAGAACAACGATTCTCTGCCGCAGTGGCTTGAAGAGTTAGTCAATGTATTTGAAAAAACATCAATTTCAATAAGAAAAAATAAAAAATAGGAGTGTTTATAGATGACAAATAATGAATTAACAATAAAAAATCAAGGTTTTATGGGCCTTGCAAACTTTAACATCAGCGAAGGATTTTCTGAAGAACTTGCAGGATTAGATAGTGGTTTTGAGCGAATCAAAATTCCTGCAGGCGGAGGAACAATGTTCGAAGTGCCAGGTAATAATCCGAATGAACCTGATGCAGTAAAAGAATTTTCTGCGGTTATTTTGCATCATCATCCGATGTTTACTTTTTATAAAGAAAAATATAGCGGTAGCAGCACTCCACCTGACTGTTTGAGTTTTGATGGAGTAAATGGGCATGGTGAACCGGGCGGCTTTTGTCAGAGCTGTCCGAACAATAGGTTTGGTAGCGGCGATAACGGCAGCAAAGCCTGTAAAAATAAGCACCAAATGTATTTACTCAGGGAAAATGAAATATTTCCGACTGTTTTGTTTTTACCAACAAGTTCCAATAAGGACTTTTCAAGATATATAAGAAGACTGCTTGTTACCGGCAAAAAATCAGATTCTGTTGTGACTAAATTTTCACTCAAAAAAGCTGTTAACAAAGGCGGTATAGCGTTTTCTCAAGTTCAATTTGCGGTTGAGAGAACACTTTCTGATAAAGAGATTCAATTAATAAAAAAACTTTCTGAACAAATTAAACTTTATGCTCAAAACAGCCTAAATACAGCAAAAATTAATGAAAATACAGGCGAAGTTACAGCTTTGAATAATTAGGAGGAAGTGAAATGGACTATAAATTGGCTTTGAACAAAGAAGAAATTGCAAGGTATATTGAAAATTTCAAACTTTTAGCTTTGGATATAGAAACATCGCCATTGCCTCAGTATCGAAATGACGAAAAAAGTGCGCTGGATGCGCATAAATCAACAATTACTGGGATGAGTTTCTCAGTTTCAAAAGGCAGCGGTATTTATGTACCGTTCCATCACAAAGTCGGCTTAAACGCTGACTTTGTGGACATTTGGGAATGGATTAAAGAAAATATTTTAATGAACGAAAACTTAACGCTCGTAATCCATAATGCGGCATTTGAGACGATGTTTTTCTATGCACTCGGCTGTGTTCCACAATGCAAAGTTTATGATACTTTAGCCGCTGCGCAGATGACGCTCAAGACTCAAACGGAGTTTAGAAAACTTGCTGATTCCGGGCTTAAAAAGCTTGTGCCTGAACTTCTAAATATAGAATTACCTAGTTTTAAAGATGTAACGCAGGGAGTTTACTTTGACATGCTGGACTCAGAAAGTTTTGAAACTATCCGCTACGCCTGTGCAGATTCAGATTACGCTTTGCAACTCTACTATCTTTTTAATAAATGGTTTGATGAAAATATGCCAAAGCACAGATTTATTGTTGAGCAAATTGAATCCCCTACTGCGGTATACGTTGGGCTTATGAAATATAACGGAGTACATTTAGACCTTAATTTGATGCATGAAAAAGGCCTAGAAGCAGGCTTGCAAATAGATCAACTTAAAGAAGACATTGCAATTATGACTGATGGAGCCTCTATTGGTGCAAATGCGAGTACCAAAGCTTTTAAAGATTATTTGTACAAAACTCTTGGCTTGCCGGTACTGAAAACAACAGAAAAGTTCAGCGAAGCTGTGGACGATGAAGCATTGATTTTATTGTCTGAGTGGTGCGAGCAAAATCGGCCTGAGTTAGTACCGATATTCCAGATGATTGCAGAATACCGCAAGTGGAATAAGCTGAAATCAACTTATATATCTGGCTATTTAAAGTTTTTAAACACGGATACAAAGCGCATACACCCCGATTTAATGCCATTGGCAACTGAGACAGGGAGGTTTGCAAGTCGCAACGCAAATCTTCAAAACACACCTCGCAAGGATAACGACCCAATCGGTATTAGAAAATTTATCGCTGCTCCGAAAGGCAAAATGCTGATATCACTTGATTTTTCTCAGATAGAACTGCGTATCGGTGCATTTTATTGCAGGGATGAAAAAATGCTTGAAACATACAGAAATAATGGCGATATTCATGCTCAAACTACCTCGGTTATATTCAATATCCCGTTTTCAGAGGCTATTGACAAAGGTAATAGTCATTATAAAGAAAGACGCACAATTGCGAAAAACTGCAATTTTGGAGTGTTTTATGGGCTGTTTCCGAAAGGGTTACAGAGAACATTGAAGTTTAAGGCCGGACTTAGTAAATCGATAGATGAGTGCTGTGAAATAATCAGTAACTTGAAAGCTGGGTACAAAGGGCTTGAAAAGTGGCAGCGCAAAGTAAAAAGGCAGGCTGCAGAGGATGGCTACGTTGAAACATATTTAGGGCGACGCAGATATTTACCTAGCATTACATCCGCTGATTGGGGTAAAAAGAGCTTTGCACAGAGATGTGCGCTCAATACACCAATACAAGGTACAGCTGCAGACATTTTAAAATTAGCTATGGGACGAATTATTAAAGGACTATCGGAGCGTTTGTGGCTAAAACCGTTGTTACAGATTCACGACGAACTAATCTTCGAAGTACCGAAAGATAAAGTTAACGAAGCGGTTAATTTTGTGAAAGAATGTATGGAGCAACAGCCATTTGAAGGCTTTGATGTGCCGATAATAGCAGAAGCTGCTGCTGGAGAAACTTTTGGAACACTTAGTGAATTGGAGAATGGAACGTTGCCACTGCCAATTACTTCGTATTGATCTAAATAGGATTTTTCAAAATTTGAATTTTATCAGAAAGAAGTGTAGTAAAAATGAATTTAGGACTAAAGAACGCTGAAGGATACTATGATTTGACGGCTTATGAAGCAATAAAGAATGCAAGTAGAGATAAAGTGACGAAGAGTAGAAATATTGTGTATATATGTTCTCCGCTTAAAGGTAATGTGGAAAGAAATCAAAATCGTGCGTGTGGATATTGTAGGTTTGTAATTTCAAAGGGATATATACCAATAGCGGTTCATCTGATGTTCCCTCAGTTTATGTATGACGGTGATGATGTTGACAGAAAAAAAGCAATTGATATGAGTTTGGAGATTTTATCTAGATGTGACGAGCTTTGGTGCTTTGGCGAAAATATAAGCGAGGGAATGCTAAAAGAGCTCGAATTTGCTAAAAAGTACATGATTAAAATAAAACACTTTACAGATAGCTGTACAGCATTATCTTAAAGGGAGGTGTAATATGGATACCAAAGAATTTTTAGGCGAAATTTATAAAGGCTGCGAAACCGGGTTTATAACGCTCACAACCCTGCCTAGCAGAAATACTAAGTGGTTTAAGGTAAACGAAATCGAGAAAATTGCAAAAACTGCTGAGATTATCGGGCAAAAAACAAATGTATTTTTTGGTGTAGGACTGAGGAATAAGGTGCTTAAAAATGGTCTTAGAGGAAGTGAAAAAGATATCTCGTGCATTACGACTTTGTATGCCGATATTGACGTTAAAGGTGATGCCCACGCTCAAAAATTCCTGCCGGAAACTATAGATGAGGCTGTTGATTTTTTAAATGGTTTGAATTTAAAACCAAGCATCATTGTATGGTCGGGAAATGGAATTCATTCATATTGGCTGCTTGATAAGCCATTCAAGATTGAGAATTCTGAAGATAGAAACTGCATTATTTTGATATTTCGAGGCTTTGGAAAATATATAAACTTTGAAGCAAGGAAGCATGACTGGAAACTTGATAATGTTTATGATCTTGCTCGCATCTTAAGGGTTCCAGGTTCGATTAATCATAAATTAAAAAATAATGTGAAGTGCGGAGTTATACAAAGTAATCTGTATAGATATAGCTTAGAAAGCTTCAATCAGGATAAACATTCATACGGTACTGTTTGCAATGCCCGTAAAAATCCACAGGGTGTGGATAAAGCAGTTGAGAACTGTGAATTTCTCAAGTATTGCGTAGACAATGCTGTTGATCTGCCGGAACCTATGTGGCATGCTATGGTGAGTAATATTGCTCCGCTACCCAAAGGTCGCGATTCGGTACATCAGTTTAGCAAAAGTTATCCTAGGTACAGTTTTTATGAGACAGAAAGAAAAATTCAGCGTGCTATAGCAGAAAATAAACCACATACTTGCGAATATATCAAGGAAAATCTTAATTTTGACTGCGGCAAAAACTGCCATGTTAAGGCTCCTATTGTTTATGGTCTGCCAGATTTGGAGGAGCGTTTTAAAAGCTTAGTTTCGAGTGAAAAAATTAATGTGGATGATATCTTGTCGGAGCAAAACGTAAGGCTCTGTGCGTGGGCAAAATTTAATCTCCCGTCTGAGTACGCGAAACTTAAGGCGAAACTCAAAGGGAAGGTTAATCTTCGTGATTTTGAGAGAGCAGTACGAGTGGCAAATTGCGCTTCGCAGCGAAACTGTGAAGATAAAAGAAAATCTAAAGTTTTGAAACTTGATGGCATTGAGACTTCTGGTGCAGTTATTCCGCAAGGCTGGGATGTTTCTATGAAATATGGAGTTCAAAAGATACTCAAAGGTAATAATTCAGACGAGCCGGCGGTTGTGTGTTCTTGTCCTCTGATCATATCTCGTAGATTCGAAAACATCGATGACGGTACTCAGAAAATTGAAGTTAAGTTTTTAAATCATAATCATTGGAAGACGGTCATTGCACCCAGGTCTCACATATTTAACAGAACTTCAATAATAAAGTACGCTGACAGTGGCATTCCTGTATCTTCCGGCAATGCCTCAGATATAGTCAAATATCTTTCTGATTACGAAAGAGCAAATGATAAGTGTATCCCATTTGTAAAATCAATATCTCGTATCGGCTGGGTGCGTAGCCGCACTAGCCAAGTCGCGTCCGGCATTTGTAATGAGAATGAAAAAAGCACAAGAAAATTAGAATTTTTTCCATACCTTATCAGCGATGATGTAGTCTTTGAAACTGAGTACAAAGAAGCATCAAACTTAATCGACAACACCGGTGAATATGGAAGCTTTGATATTTGGAAACAGGAATGCGCAGGTACTGAGAAACAATCAGTTCGGCAGATTCCTATTAGCTGCATCCTTTGCATCTCCGCTCTTGGAAATATTGAATCATCGTGTATTTTTCGTTCATATATGGCACGACTCTAAATCAGGAAAAACTGCAGCAATTAAAATGGCGATTAGTGTCTGGGGTAATCCCACAAAGCTCATGTGCAGCTTTAATGCTACGAGCGTCGGACTTGAACGAATGGCTGGAACTTTGAAGCATTTACCATTTGCGATCGATGAACTCCAGGTTTTGAACAACAAGAGACTATCGGTTGAAAATATTATTTATAGTTTAGGAAATGGGTTTGGAAGGCTGCGAGGTGCCAAAGAAGGCGGTGTTCAAGAGACAGCGAGCTGGAGGAATAATATATTAACCAGTGGCGAACAGCCGATGAGCAAAGAATCTAGCAACGACGGCGTTTTGACTAGAGTGCTGGAGCTTTATGGCAAGCCTGTGGATGATGTTAATGTGGCGCATACACTGCATTTAGTAAGCGAAAATCACTATGGTTTTGCCGGAAAAATCTTTATTCAGTATTTGATTAATGATGTGCTGAAGATTAAAGGCAAAGCACACAGAGATTTTGATAATTTAAGAAAAAATATAGAAAAGCCTCAAGCAGAAAACTGCGATAACACGCACCTTGATAACGTTGCCATTGTGTGTCTTGGTGACTATTATTCGAGTATATCTGTTTTTGGTGCTAAAGCCGAAAGTGCATGGGATGAGGCTGTAAATCTTGGAACTCATATCCTCCAAAACTGTAAGGAGCTTCAAAAAGCAGACACGATTGATAGAGCGTGGGATTTTGTGACAGGTTGGATAACAAGTAATAAGAATCGTTTTCTTCCGGACAGTACGCCATGCTACGGGAAAATAGAACATGATGCGGTGTATATCATACCCAATATTCTGCGCCAAGCACTAGAAGAGAATGGATTTGATTATTCAAAAGTCACTCGTGGATTTAAGGATCGTGGACTAATAAATACAACTAAAGATAAAAATGGAGTAACCCGAATGCATATATCTAAGAGGATAAATGGAGTGCTTCAAAAGTGCTTTTGCATCGAAAAAATCTTATCCGGGGGTACAAATCAAGAAAATGATACTCTCACGAGTCCCTTAGTTTAGCCATTTTGAGAGAGTGTACCCCATGTACCCCGATTTTATGCACACACACCTTCTTAATTAGAGTAAATATATAAATTAATTTTTGAGTGTGTGAATTCAATAAATCTTTATATAATAAATAAATTTATTTTATGGGTAACATGGGGTACGTTTATAAAAACAATGGCTTTGTTGTTGGGTTGAAGGGTGTTACCCATATTCAAAAAGTGTGGGTAACAGTGGGTAACATGGGTAACGTATGATTGGAGTAAAAGTATGAAAGAAAAAACAATAACAAATCAAATTTTAAAATACTTGAAGGCACAACCCTACTGCTTTGCATTTAAGGAGCATGGCGGGCTGTATGGCACAACTGGGATACCAGATATCATTTGTTGTTATAAAGGGCAGTTTGTGGCTTTTGAAGTCAAGACTGAACAGGGCAGGCTGTCAAAATTGCAGGAGATTACGATTGAAAGAATACGACAAGCTGGTGGCATTGCTGCTAAAGTTACGACTTTGGCAGAAGTAAAAGATATTTTGAAAGGAGTGGTGCCGGAGAAATAAACTGCATAGGACAAAGATACAAAGTTCAGAGTCACAAAATACAAATTACAAAATGCAGATAAATTTTAAATTTGTAATTTGGAAGGTGTTTTTATGACCACAAAAGAATTTTTAAATCAAGCTTATCGTATCGACCAGAGAATTAACAGCAAACTTGAACAAATAAAAAATTTGAGAGAGTTGGCAACAAAAGCCACGTCTACAATTAGCGAAACCGGCGTTTGTGATTCCGGGAATAATCAGCGCATGGAAAGTAATGTTGTAAAAATCGTTGATTTGGAACGTGAAATAAACGAGGATATAGATATGTTGATTGAAGTTAAGAAAGGTATTATGGCAATGATAAAAAAAGTTGAAAATCCAGAATATCAAACGTTGCTAGAACTTAGGTACCTCTGTTTTAAAAGGTGGGAACAAATAGCATTGGACATGGATTACAGCATTCAACATACTTTTAGAATTCATAACAAGGCATTAGAAAAAATAAAATTTTTTAAAGATGAGAGTAAATGTTATAGAATGAGAGTATGTTAATGTTGTACTATTATAATAGCGAGGAATAAATTAGAGGAGCCTTCACTTGAAAAGAGTGAAAGGCTCTTGTTTGTTAAAGGGGTGTATTTAAATGCCAAGAAAGCCGAAGAGCCCATGCAGGTGGCCGCATTGCCCTGTGTTATCGGAAGAAATATATTGTGAGAAACACACAAAGTTAGCCGAAAGACAGTACAACAAATATAAGCGAGACCCACAAACCTACAAACGTTATGGTAACCGATGGAGGCAAATACGCGAGCTTTACATCAAGGAACATCCTGTTTGTGAACTGTGCGAGAAGCAGGGCAAGCTCACTCCAGTACAGGAAGTACACCACATCATTCCTCTTTCTCGAGGTGGCACACATCATGAAGACAATTTGATGAGCCTTTGCAAAAGCTGTCATTCAAGGATTACAGCAACTGAAGGAGGCAGATGGGGATAATAAAAAGAAAAACTTTCACTTTAGAGTATGAAATTTTAGAATAGAAATCATATGCGGTTTATCAGCCCGATATGTGCGTAATACGCACATAAAAAATGTAGAAAAAGAGTGAAATGGGGAGATAAAAATCTCTGCGAAAGATGTCGAACCCAACGGGGCTGGGGTGTCACGCGCAAAAATTGCAATTCAAAGGCCGTATTAATGGCAAAAAGGAGGGAAATATGGCAAAGGACGGAACAAACAGAGGAGGCAGACGAACACGAGCAGGCAGCAAGCCGAATGCGTTAGTAGATAAAATAGCCGCCGGAAAATCGGCAAATGTGCTAGATATGTCGGAGTTTGAAATAGATGAACAATTTGATCTAAATGACTTTTCAGAGATGTCAGAGTTACAAGGTGAAAACATACCAAAACCAAGTGAATATTTAAATACACAGCAGAAAAACGGAAAACCTCTGGGCGCTGATAAAATTTTCAGGGAAACATGGATATGGCTGAAAGAGCGAAGGTGTGAGAAATTCGTAAACCCACGGCTGGTCGAGGCTTACTCACAGGCGTTTGCAAGGTTTATTCAGTGCGAGGAAGCTATAAGTACATTCGGATTTTTAGGTAAACATCCAACAACAGGAAATGCTATAGCTAACCCATTTGTACAGATGAGTATATCATTTCAAAAACAGGCAAATCTTTTGTGGTACGAGATTTTTGACATAGTTAAACAAAACTGTACAACAGAGTTTGTAGATACACCTCTAAATGACGATATGGAATTGCTGCTTACTGCAAGAAAGGTGCGTGGTCGCACATAACAATTCGCACGCTGAAATTGAAGCAAAATAATAGTTTTTTGTGCCTGCGATTTGGTTATATGCACAGTATGATGTATGCAATCGCCCCGCCGAGGAGGAGAAAATAACAATGGATATAACATGGCTTTTAACGGCAGTCTCGTTAATCGGGACTGTTTTTAATATCAGAAAAAAGATAATTTGCTTTTACATATGGCTCATTGGAGATGTTTGCTGGTTCATTCTGGATTACACAAATGGAGTGTATGGTCGAGCAATGCTTGACTTTGTACAGATCTTACTGGCATTTTGCGGAATCATAGAATGGCGAAAGGAGAGGCGATTTTAAATGAAAATAGAAAAAATGAACATTTCAAAACTCAATCCAGCTGAGTACAATCCAAGGAAAAATTTGCAGCCGGGAGATGCTGAGTACGAAAAATTAAAGCGTTCCATGGAGCAGTTTGGCTATGTAGAGCCAGTTATTTGGAATAAAACAACAGGTAGAGTTATAGGAGGACATCAAAGATTAAAGGTTCTTGTTGATTTGGGACTAAAAGAAGTTGATTGTGTTGTAGTTGAGATGGATGAAGAACGAGAAAAAGCCCTAAATATTGCACTGAATAAAATCAACGGAGAGTGGGATACCGATAAACTTGCAATGCTTATTTCTGATTTACAAGGCTCAGATTTTGATGTATCGCTGACGGGCTTTGAAGAGGCCGAGATTGCCAACTTATTTGAAAAAACAGGAGAAAAAGAAGTCCGAGATGATGACTTTGACTTGACCGCCGCGCTGGAAAAAGCCTCATTTGTGGAACGCGGAGATATCTGGATAGTCGGCAGACACAGATTAATGTGTGCAGATGCAACAAGCGCTGAAGATGTAGCTGCATTAATGGACAGAAAACGTGCAAACTTAGTTGTAACAGACCCACCATATAATTGCTCATATGAAGGTGGCACAGGAATGAAAATTATAAATGATAGCTGGGATAACTCAAAAAAATTTTATCAGTTTCTTTTGGATGCGTTTAAAAATGCATATGACAGCTTATCAGATGGTTCTGCTTTTTATTGTTTTCATTCTGATGCTGAGAAAGTAAATTTTTTTAATGCTACAGTAGATGCAGGGTTTCATTATTCAACGACATGCATATGGGTAAAAAATGCCCTTGTAATTGGTAGAATGGATTATCAAATGCGGCACGAACCCATTGTTTATGCATTCAAAAATACAGCAAAACACAAATTTTACGGGGATAGAAAACAAACAACTGTATGGGAGTTTGATAAACCTGCAAAATCACAACTTCATCCAACAACAAAGCCGTTATCTTTGGTAGCATATCCAATAAAAATGTCTTCACAGGAAAATGGGATTGTTCTAGACTTGTTTGGAGGCAGTGGCTCGACGCTCATAGCATGTGAGCAGATGAATAGAGTTTGTCATACGATGGAACTTGACGAGAAATATGCATCTGTAATTTTGAGACGAGCTGTCGAAAATGGAATATCACCTAACGATATTTATGTTTTTAGAGACAATGTACGAATTCCTTATGCTGAACTTGTGAAAGAGATTGATCTTAAAGCTTAATGCAAAACAATTTATTTGTGATGTTGATTTAGCAATGAAGGGCGGGTTGTGAGAAATTCATGAAAAAAATGAATAAATACAAGCCAACAAAATTTATGGCAAAAGGCTCTCGCTATGATAAAAAAATGGCAGATTATGCAGTTCAGTTTATTGAATGTCTGTGCCACACTAAAGGTACGTGGGCAGGAAAGCAATTTAAACTACTTGAGTGGCAAGAGCAAATTATAAGAGATTTATTTGGAGTTTTAAAACCTAACGGATATCGGCAATTTAATACAGCTTATGTCGAAATTCCAAAAAAAATGGGGAAATCTGAACTTGCAGCGGCAGTGGCTCTTTTGCTTTGTTGTGGAGATAATGAAGAACGAGCTGAAGTGTATGGCTGTGCAGCTGACAGGCAGCAAGCGTCAATCGTTTTTGAAGTTGCAGCTGATATGGTAAGAATGTGTCCAGCCTTGGCTAAAAGAATCAAACTTTTGATTTCGCAAAAACGTATTATTTATAGGCCGACCAACAGTTTTTATCAGGTATTATCAGCAGAAGCGTATTCAAAGCATGGATTTAATATCCATGGAGTAATATTTGATGAATTACATACACAGCCAAACAGAAAACTTTTCGATGTTATGACAAAAGGTTCAGGTGACGCAAGAACACAGCCGCTATACTTTTTAATAACAACAGCTGGAAACGATACACACAGCATTTGTTATGAAACACATCAAAAAGCCAAAGACATCCTTGAAGGCAGAAAAATTGACCCAACATTTTATCCTGTGATTTACGGAGCAGAAGAGTCGGATGATTGGACAGATCCTGAGGTTTGGAAAAAAGTAAATCCATCGCTTGGAATAACAGTGGGACTTGATAAAGTTAAAGTTGCGTGCGAATCAGCAAAACAAAATCCCGGAGAAGAAAATAGTTTTAGGCAACTTCGGCTAAATCAATGGGTAAAACAGGCAGTAAGGTGGATGCCGATGGATAAGTGGAACGCGTGTAGCTTTAATGTGAATGAAGAAGAGCTGCGTGGCAGAGTCTGCTATGGTGGGTTGGATTTATCGTCAACCACTGATATAACTGCGTTCGTACTAATTTTTCCTCCCGAAGATGAAGACGATAAGTATAGCATTCTCCCCTATTTTTGGTTGCCAGAGGACAATCTTACCCTCAGAGTAAATCGTGACCATGTACCTTACGATGTATGGCAGAGGCAAGGATATCTTAAAACTACTGAAGGCAATGTGGTCCACTATGGATTTATTGAAAAATTTATCGAAGAGCTTGGAAAGAAGTACAACATACGAGAAATAGCGTTTGACCGCTGGGGCGCTGTGCAGATGGTCCAAAATCTTGAAAGCATGGGATTTACAGTAGTTCCATTTGGACAGGGGTTTAAGGATATGAGCCCGCCGACAAAGGAACTTATGAAACTCACTTTAGAGCAGAAAATCGCGCATGGAGGGCATCCAGTGCTGGCTTGGATGATGGATAATATTTATGTGCGCACGGATCCAGCTGGCAACATCAAACCAGATAAAGAGAAATCTACCGAAAAAATAGACGGAGCAGTAGCGTTAATAATGGCTTTAGACCGAGCGATACGCAATCAAGGCGAAGACTTTAATTCTGTATATAATGAAAGAGGTTTACTCATTCTTTAATCGAGCGAGGCGGAAAAATAAAATATTAATTTGTTTTTAA
>JABLTQ010009002.1_pt1 | contig 25503 bp, 16 predicted proteins | sample 7160101 | NCBI WGS metagenome assembly JABLTQ01 (sample SAMN14651228, study PRJNA627086) | human gut metagenome | isolation source: feces | host: Homo sapiens
GATGGAGTAACCAAGCTCGCCACCTTCATTAATGGAACCAGGTGTTTCCGGTGCGCAGTGGCTTGGGACTCCGCATGGGAAGGAGAACTGTTTGAACATTTTCTTCATACCTTCCTCATCCTGGCTGATGTTAGGATAAACTTCGCTGTAAGAACCTTCCAGATAAGTGTTGGCGATCATGAAGTTTCCACCATGTCCCGGACCGGAAAGGAGGATCATATCCAGGTCGTAACGTTTAATGACACGGTTGCAGTGTGCATAAACGAAGTTCTGTCCTGGTACAGTTCCCCAGTGACCAACGATTTTCTTCTTAATCTGATCCATGGTTAATGGCTCTCTCAGAAGCGGATTGTCAAGAAGATAGAGCTGTCCGGCAGACAGGTAGTTCGCTGCACGCCAGTAAGCATCGATTTTGTCAAGCATTTCCTGATTTAAAGGCTGCTTTTCCAGACATAATTTGTTGTCTTCCATTTTCTTACCTCTTTCTTTGTCTTTGATGTGTATAACTTAAGATGTTGAAGATATCTGTATAAGAAATTTTCTGATGGTAGTTAATGATAAACATTTCTCAACAGATAAGTTGGAGTGTTACTTTGTTATTTTTTAACTGAACACATCCTATCATATCAGAAATGAAACGTAAAATAGAAATATTGCATTGTAATTATAAGTTTTTGATATGGATAAAAAATAAGCTCCTTCTGATGAAATGCGGAGCAGTTATTCGGTATAGAGCTGCGTAGCGAAGCAGATTGTGAATATCCGCTTGACGACAATTCTCTGAGTGGAAATGATTGGTGTTTAATATGGAAGATGACGAAAAGAACTAAGCAATGATTAGTAATTTTCACGAAAAAATGGATAACATGAAAGTTGTATTGCAATTTGCACAAAAAATAGATATAATAAAAAAAACAATTGCGCATAAGGTATAGAAAAACTGCTTATATGTACACTAGATAAAGTATAGGCGGTAAAAGTGAAGAATGGCGAAGGAGACAAGAATCATGGGAAAAAGAGCAGCAGGAATATTAATGCCGATCAGCAGTCTTCCATCAGACTATGGCATCGGATGTTTTTCCAAAAGTGCATATGAATTTGTAGACTGGTTAAAGGAAGCAGGACAGACTTACTGGCAGATTCTTCCACTTGGACCGACCAGCTATGGAGATTCTCCATATCAGTCTTTCTCTACATTTGCAGGTAATCCATATTTTATTGATCTGGATACACTTGTGGAAGAAGGAGTTCTTGATAAGAAAGACTGCGAGAAAGTTAACTGGGGAAAGAAGCCTGACGAGGTAGATTATGAAAAAATCTACAAGGGCCGATATCCGCTTCTGAGAAAAGCATACGAGAACAGTGATATCAGCAAGAATCCTGACTATCAGAAATTCGTAGCAGAGAACAGCTGGTGGCTGTCAGATTATGCTCTGTTTATGGCAGTAAAAGACCGTTTCGAAGGTGTAGAATGGACCAAATGGGCTGAGGATATCAGACTCCGCTGGAACAATGCCATGGATTATTATCGTGAAGAACTCTATTTTGATATTGAATTCCAGCAGTATATGCAGTTTAAGTTTTATGAGCAGTGGATGAAACTGAAATCCTATGCAAATTCAAAAGGAATCCAGATCATTGGAGATATTCCGATTTATGTTGCCATGGACAGTGCTGATGCATGGGCACATCCAGAACTGTTCCAGCTGGATCAGGACAATGTACCGCTGGCAGTAGCAGGATGCCCTCCGGATGGATTTTCTGCAACCGGTCAGTTATGGGGAAATCCGCTGTATCGCTGGGATTATCACAGAAATACAGGATATCAGTGGTGGATTTCCAGAATGAGTTACTGCTTCAGACTGTATGATGTTGTGCGAATCGATCATTTCCGTGGATTTGATGAATATTTCTCTATTCCATACGGAGATAAAGATGCAAGAGGCGGACACTGGGAAAAAGGTCCCGGAATTGATCTGTTCCGTAAGATTGAACAGGCGCTTGGATGGAAGCAGGTTATCGCAGAGGACTTGGGATATATGACAGATTCCGTACGTCATCTGGTATATGAGAGCGGATTCCCGGGAATGAAGGTTCTGGAATTTGCGTTTGACTCCAGAGATTCCGGATGTGCCAGTGATTATCTGCCACATAACTATCCGGAGAACTGCGTGGCGTATACAGGAACCCATGATAATGAAACTATCGTGGGATGGTGGAATAGCATCACAGCAGCTGAGAGAAAACTGGCGAGAGATTATCTGTGTGATCATGCAACACCGGAAGAAGAACTGTATAAGTGTTTCATCAGTCTGATCATGCGCAGTGCTGCGCGTGTCTGCGTTATCCCAATGCAGGACTATATGGGACTGGACAACAGATTCCGAATGAATAAACCATCTACAGTTGGTACGAACTGGAAGTGGAGAATCAAGAAGAGAGATCTTACAAAGAAACTCCAGAAGGAAATATATGATGTGACACTTCGTTACGGACGTAAGAACTGGGATTAAATACATAATGAAATAATTGGAATAATGACAGCGTTTCGGATATAAATAATATTCGGAACGCTGTTTTTTTAACCGAATCAAGCAGTTATTTGGTTAAAAAAGCAACGAAGTGGTTGGTTTTATCTGTTTTGTTTTATCCAGTCAGAGTTATTTGTCAGAGGGAGAAAAAAAGGACAGTTTCGCAAGCTCTTTATTTTTGTATGAAAAAGAAAACATCGAAATTGTTTTGGCGGGCGTACAATTGAAAAAGAAATGCATTGATTTTCGGGCAATGTCTGATAAAATATTAACCAGAAAAAGCAAAAGGACAGATTTTCAGGAGGGAAAATAAATGAACTATAACAGATTAGAAACCAGTCTGATCGATGTGATCAAAGAGGAACAGGCGAAGCTTGGATATATGAAGGAGAAGATCAGCCTTTATTATCCGCTCAGTTCCCTGAATCATTTCTTTGGCAATGAGACGGATGCTGCAGGCATGATAGAGATTTTAAAAGATTTTCCTTCTTATATAGAAGAGAAATTTGGTGAAGTAGCAGTATCACACAGAGGAGATCGTTTCTGCTTCACTGTTTCGGAAAAAGCTTCCGAATATGTACATAATAATATGAAAGAGAATGAATTCATCAAGGCATTGATCGAACTGGTTGGCAGACATGGATGTACGATAGATGAAATTAAAGAACTGTTCCATTCTTATTCAGATAAAATCATTACTGAACCAATGGATAACGAGGAGTTTGATGTGATGATCCGCTTTGATGACGGATCAGATCCTTATTATTATTGTTTTAAAGACGAAGGATGCCATATCATTTACCACAGATTTCTGCCGGAAGATTATGCAGATTTTGGCTTTTGATAAGAATGGGTGAAAAATTTTCCAACTGTCGGATTAGCAAAAATATATGTGACATTTGCAACAAAAGTATGTTATTTTTTTGTCAAATATCAACAAAAATAAGTCGAAATTCTATATTGACAGATAGTCTCAATAATGGTAATTTTTATTTGACTTAATGTTTTCATTTATAGAAAAAGATAACATTTTATTACATTATTTTACAGGAATAAAATAGATAAAATTGAGTTGACAGTTTGGAGGGAAAGATTAAATGAGAAAAACCAAAATTATCTGTACAATGGGACCGTCTACTGATAAGGGCGATGTTATGGAGCAGCTTGTGAGAGAGGGAATGGACGTAGCACGTTTCAACTTCTCACATGGACCTCACGATGAGCAGAGAGGCCGTATCCAGAAACTGAGAGAACTTCGCAAGAAATATGACAGACCTGTTGCAGCACTTCTTGATACAAAGGGACCGGAGATCAGACTTGGATGCTTCAAGGATGGCAAGGTTTCTCTGGAAGAAGGGCAGATTTTTACATTTACAAATAAAGATATTGAAGGAACTAATGAGTGCGTAAGCATTACTTATAAAGAGCTTTATAAGGATGTGCAGCCGGGCGGACATATTCTGGTTGATGATGGACTTGTAGACCTGGAGGTTCAGGACATCTCAGGAAAGGACATTGTCTGCAAGGTTATTAATGCAGGTGCGATTGGCGCCAGGAAGGGTGTCAATGTTCCGGGTGCAAACCTGAAGATGCCATTCATCAGTAAAAAAGACCATGATGATCTTCTCTTCGGTATCCAGGAAGGATTTGATTTCGTTGCAGCATCTTTTACACGTACTGCAAACGATATCCGCGAAGTAAGAAAAATCCTGAAAGAAAACGGCGGTGAAGAGATTCAGATCATTGCAAAGATTGAGAACCAGCAGGGTGTTGACAATATCGACGAGATTATTGAAGCAGCAGATGGCATCATGATCGCCAGAGGTGACATGGGTGTTGAGATCCCGCCGGAATATGTACCTGTTATCCAGCAGAAAATCATCCAGAAAGTTTACACAGCAGGAAAACCAGTTATTACAGCAACACAGATGCTTGACTCCATGATCTCTCATCCGAGACCAACCCGTGCAGAGGCTACAGACGTTGCCAATGCGATTTTCCAGGGAACAAGTGCAACTATGCTTTCAGGAGAAACTGCAGCCGGTAAATATCCGGTACAGGCACTTCAGATGATGAGCCGTATTGCAGAACATATGGAGCAGAATATTGATTACAATACAATCTTTAAGAAAACAGACAGAAATGAGAATCCGGATATCACAAATGCAATCGCACATGCAACCTGTCTGACCGCAATCGACCTGAAGGCCAGTGCAATTCTTGCAGTGACAAAATCTGGAAGTACAGCTCATATGATGTCCAAACACAGACCAGGATGTCTGATCGGTGCATGTACAAGCTCTGAGAGAGTTCTTCGCCAGCTGAATCTGTCCTGGGGTGTTTACCCGATGCTGATCAAGGAAGAATACAGTTCTGAGATCCTTTGCCTGAGAGCAATCGAAGCAGCACAGAAGCATAAACTTGTAAAAGTTGGCGACACTATTGTATTTGCCGGTGGTGTACCGCTTGGAATTCCGGGAAGAACAAACCTGATCCGCGTCTGCACAGTTGAGTAAGTCAGGGAAATATCAGTAGTCGAAGTGGGAAATCTACCTGCCTGATTCGATAAAAAATAATATTTTCAGAAAATATAAGATGTAAAAGCCACAGGGGTCTGCCGTCGGAAAAGTATGACAGAAAATACTTTCTGACAGCAGTCCTTTGCTTGTGTTAGAGCGTGTTTGAAACACGCTCTAGAGGAGAGAACTGTTATGAAAACAAATGGAGAAGAAGATTCGAGACATATTTTCAGAGGAGAGCTGGCATTGGTGACAGCAGTCATGATCAATAGTCTTGCTGTTATTATGATGCTGTATTCCGGTTCCGGAATATCTGCCATATCCAGTGTTCCTTATGCATTTGAAAAAGTATTTCCGGTAATCACACTGGGAACATGGACTTATATTTTTCAGGCACTTCTGATCTTAAGTCTGATGATACTGAGAAAAAAATTTGTACCTGCTTATCTGTGCAGTTTTCTGGTTGGATTTGCATTCAGTGAACTGTTGGATGTTAATGAGGCATGGATTAATATCCTGCCAAAGACAATTCCACTCAGAGTGTTATATTTTGTGATCAGTTATCTGCTGATCTGTATAGGGATCGCACTTTCTAACAGATGCGGTCTGCCGATCATTCCGACGGATCTGTTTCCTCGCGAGCTGTCAGAGATTATAAAGGTGAAATATTCTAAGGTCAAGGTTTCTTTTGATGTGATCTGCCTGACGATTACTGCCTGTATGACAGGACTGATACTGGGACATATCAACGGACTTGGAATTGGAACAGTGTTGGCGGCATTTACCATGGGGAAAGTGATTGGATTGATTGGTGATGAGATGGATAAGCACTTCAAGTTTGTGAATTTTACTCAGCATAGATAGCAGATGATGTGATAAATGGAGTTTTGATAATAAACTAACTAAGACTTTTTATACCTAAAATGGGATTTGTGTCTTGCTACGAGTTCCATTTTTTTAGAAAAGTTCAACCCACCTTATTGGTGTGAGAAGTTTTAGTGAGCTTTTTGTCTTACATTAATTTTACAGAGTATATCCGTTCCTTTTGTATTGCAATATTTGCATATATATGGTAATTTATTCTCAGTAATTTGTATGTTTAGTTCATTATGGATTCCTTTTACCATTACGATATTCTGTTGTTTTACAAAGGAGTACCGCAGGAAATTGATGAAATATCCATAATGGACGGTTGTAATTTGTGGTAAATGTCTATTGAGGTATTACTTCTAATCTTAAAATAAATTATGATAACTAACATTGTATTACCATTATTGATGTATGGAATAATTTTGTGATTCCATCATTCTATTTAAAATTTGCAAAAAATCAACTATCTTCACGGTAATTTGTAATTTTTTTGGACGTTCAAACAAGGGCTGGCAAGATGGTTTTACTGTATTTTGATAGGAGTATTGCCAATGTAAATAATTTTTATAATTCTTTAAAAATATATTATTGCCAGTATGATAGGCACTAAAGTGAAAGGATAAGGTGAAAACAGATGAAAGCAAATTATATGGTTATTGGATATGGTTGGAGGGCCGACTTTTATTACCGAATTGCAAAACTTTTACCAGAACAGTTTTCAATATGTGCAGGTGTATTACGTACAGAAACTCGTGCAAAAGAAGTTGCATTACAGGAACATGTTTTTACTACCGTTGATTTAGACAAAGCACTTTCCAGAAAGCCGGATTTTGCTGTTCTTTGTGTTCCACGGGAAATTGTAAAAGATTATCTCGTACAATTAATGGAAAAAGGAATTCCTGTACTCTGTGAAACACCTCCCGGAAAAAATATTGCAGAATTAAATGAATTATGGACATTATCTCAAAAATATAATGGACGCATACAAATTGTAGAACAATATTTTTTTCAACCTTATTACGCAAGTATATTAGATATTATCAGGCAAGGTTACTTGGGCACAACATCTAGTGCTATGCTGTCTGCGCTTCACGGATATCATGCAATCAGCATATTCCGAAAAATTCTCGGTATTAAATACGAAAATTGTGTTATTCAGGGAAAAAAATTCTGGTCAGAAGTAACAGCTACTAATGGTCGAAATGGTTTTGATGAAAGTGGAACTATTATTCAAGAAGATAGAGACTGGGCTTTTATGCAATTTGAAAATGGAAAAAATGCTTTTATGGATTTTGAAGGTGAACAGTATTTTTCACAAATTCGTACACGACGCTGGAATGTTCGGGGTGTTCGGGGGGAAATTAATGATAATACTGTAAGATTTCTGAATGCATCTAATCAACCAATAGAACAATCTCTCCATAGAGTGGATGTAGGCATAAATAATAATAGTGAATGGGCACATAAGGGAATTCTGTTTTTGGATAAACAAATTTATCAAAATCCCTTTTATCCTGCAAGAATGAATGATGATGAGATTGCTGTAGCATCTTGCCTTGCATGTATGAAAAATTTCACAGAAAGTGGAACTGAATTTTATTCATTACGCGAAGCACTTCAGGATACTTATTTATCTTTTATGCTTGAGCAAGCAATCGAAACTGAAAAAATAGTAAAAACAGAAAAACAGCTCTGGAGTTCTTTAGAATCATAGAGAAGTGATGTCTGATATGATAAAGCGTAATAACAATTTTGAAAAGCAAGAATGTAAAGTTCCCAGCTTTGAAAGATAAATTTATTTTATAGCCTGCCATTTTGAAAAATTTAAAAGTCTATATATTTTTTTGTAAATCTAGAAAAATATCTAAATTGAATGAGAATACTGATCTTTTCAGAAAAATTTATATAAATTTGCGATTTTCTTTTGGCAGGCATCACTTTTCTATTAAAATGTAATTGATTTAGAATTGCGCTATATGAATTGTTTTTTATATTTTCTGTTTTGGTTAGGTGTCGTCCAAAGCTGGCTGATAATTCAGAAGATATATTTTGTGCAACTATTTTATTTCTTTTCAGACACTACTTTACAATTTTTTCATCAAGGAAATGCTGTATAGGATTTTTTTGTATAATGAGTTTGATTAAAATATCATAAAGAAGTGATTTTACACTACAAAATATTATACAACAAAAATTATGATTGACTTATTTCTTCAAATTTTATGAAATGCTCAGAAGTTGTATACAAGGTTATTTTGAAGATAAATTTTTGCTTCCAATATTTATTGTTTCTATCATACTTCATAAATGCATCTGCTTTGCAATGACTATAACAACAGATAAGAGAGTAATTATTCTTTTTCTGATGGCATTGTCCAGTTCTGTGGTATCAATGATAGTTTGCCATTTTTCAACCCTCTGACATCATTAAATGTTTGTGTCATTTCTTACATGTTCGAAAAATTTCGCTTATATATTTATAGTTTATAATATAAGATTCCAAACATGATTTGGCAAGAATAATCAATATAACTCTGATTACGTAAACTATTTACTTAGATAAACTTCGAAAATAAGTTTGGGTAATAACTGTTTTGAATTTTATTACATTCGACAATAGGATTTTCTTTAAGCTTTTTCTTAACTTTTCGTATTCTCTGCTTATTTTTTCCGCGATAAGTAAGCCAGTATTTATGTCTTAATTTTAGATGGGAAGTTTGAATCATTATTAATAAGACTGAAGTTTTGTGCTTTATAATCAGATCCTACCATTGACAATTGCATGTAGAATGTTATATTTTGTTATCAGTTGCTTGGTACAGTTCTGTTTGCAAAAAAGTGTACCAGTGTCTGTACAAGAATTATTTTTTCTGACAGATACGGTTTGGCACTCGTTCATACAAAACTATTTCCAGGAAAATTATCAAATATTATCCATATAAAAAAGAAAACAGGAGTTTAATATGAAAAAAATCTGGAATAAATTTCAGAGTCTTGCAGTAGCGAAAAAACTGCTAGCATTATCGTTGGTTATGTCGATTGTACCAATCTGCTGTATTCTAGTGTTGAATTATCAGTTAAGTGGAAGTGTTGTCAGAACACAGACCGGTGAACTGATTCAGGCTAATCTGGAACAGAATGCTTCGAATATTGAAAATTTCTATAAAGGATACGAAAAAATTATACAGGGAATTTATACGGATGAATTTTATACACAGAGGCTGAAACCAATCAACCGTTGGGATAATTCCGAACGATATCAGGCGGAACATGAAATCGGGGAACGTTTACAGGAACTGTGCTATAATAATTCGGGAGTTCTTGGAATCGCTATTTTTGGAACACATTATGATACTTGCTTTTATGATACAGTTACGCAGTCAGGGCAAAGCAGCTTTTGTTTTGATTTAAACAAGATCAAAAACAATAATACAATGGAACTGATAAAAGATGAGAGAAGAACGATTTATCTGCCATCTGTCTGTATCGCACAGGAAGGGTATGGAATCTATAACTGTATGTATGTTGTCCATCAGTTAACGGATTTCTCTGAATATCAGAAGGGATCGGTTGGCTTTGTGATTTTGTGCTTTGATGAAACAATGCTTGAAAATATATACAGTTCAGGAAATACAAAATCTAATGTTACATTGATTGCAGATAATAAGGGAAATGTAATATCTTCTGCGGAGAATAACTGGAAACCTCAGAAACTGGAATTGGATAGAGAAAAGAAAGCGGTCTTTACACAGGTAGAGATAGAAAAAGCCGCTTTGAAATATGTGAAAACCAGAAAAATCCTGCAAAAGACAGCGCTGAGAGTAAAGAGCAAGGGAATCCTGGAAAATCAGATATATGTGCTGAATATCCAGGACGTGAATTATGGAATGCGTAATTTTGCCTATATTTCAGTGATCATTGTACTGGTGGGTGCATTGGCAGCGGTTTTGTGCATTTTGCTGGCCTGGTATACATCGAATGATGTGGACAGATCTATGCGATATATCCTTGATGTTATGGACCGCGCTACAAAAGGCGGCGAAGAACAGATGGAGGAAAGCTGCATTACAGGTACAGAATTTATGCGTATATCCAGGCATTTTAACAGAATGACGAAACGAATAGAGGAGTCTGAGCGCATAGAGCGTATAGCAATGCTGAAGGAGAAAAATGCAGAAATTCAGGCACTGGAAGCACAGATCAATCCTCACTTTTTATACAATACCCTGGATGCCATCAACTGGATGGCAGTGGATAAAAATGAATATGCGATCAGCAAAATGCTTACAGAACTGGCAGCAATTATGAGATACAGTATTCATGGAAGCAATGAAATTGTGGAATTAAAAGATGAGCTGACCTATCTGAAGAAATACATTCATTTACAGCAGGAACGACTGAATTATTCCTTTTTATCAACATTGAAAGCAGATGAGAGTCTGTACCATGTTAAGATACATAAAATGCTTATGCAGCCATTGGTGGAAAATACACTTGTGCATGGATTTCCGGGAAAATCGGAGGTGGATGAACTGTACATAGAGATTTCACAGTCAGACGAACAGAAACTTCGGATAATCGTGGCAGACAATGGACGTGGAATGAAGCCGGAATTGGTAGATCTGCTGAATCATTATGATTATGCAATGGATAAAGTAGAAACCAGTATAGGGGTGCGGAATGTAATTGCCAGATTAAACCTGTACTATGGAAATGCCAGCAGTTTCAGGGTGGAATCAGATGAAACGGGAACCAAAATAACCATGGAGATTCCTTGTGGAGAGATGGAGGAAATGCGATGAGAATTGTATTAGTGGAAGATGAACCTAAATCAAGAGAAGGAATTGTGAAAATTATTCAGCACTATACAGAACATGAGATTGCAGCAGCTGTGGAAGATGGCGCAGCAGGACTGGAAGCTGTGGAAAGAGAAAAGCCGGATCTTGTGATTTCAGATATCCGCATGCCTGGAATGAGTGGACTGTAAATGCTGCAACAGATGCGGGCACGTGGTTGTGAAACAGGGATTATTTTTCTGACCGGATACTCAGAATTTGAATATGCACATCAGGCGATAAAACTTCATGCGCTGGATTATATACTGAAACCGATAGAGATTGAGAACTTTATGGAAGTTATCAAAAATGCCGAGAGTAAAATAGAGAACAAAAAAGCGGAGCAGATTTCGCCGGAAAGTCTGCTGCTGGAGTATGTAAACAAACAGCAGGATAACCGGGAAACGTTGGAAAGAGTTCTTGGCGTTAATGAGGATATTAAGATTTCACTACTGTATTTTTGCCTGGGCGGTCAGGCACAGGAAGTGCTGAATGAGATGATGTATGAGACAAGAAAAGCACTGGATGTCCAATGTATCCAGAATTACTATCTGATTCCGCTTTTTCAGAGTGGCGCATATGTGGTTCTTGTTACAGATACAGAGAAAAACAAAATGCTTAAATGGGTGCTGGAGAAGCGCATTGTGCCGGAACTTACAGAAGTTGCAGAATTTGTGTGCAGTTATACAACTGATTACGGCATCAAAAATCTGAATGAAGATCTGTCACATCTGAAAGAGATGCTGCCATATGGGTTTCATATGAAAAAAGGAAAGATAATCGATGAGGAGACTGCCAATAACTGCCATTTTGAAATCACAGAGTATCCTTCTGCATTGGAAACGGCGATTCAGAAAGAGATTCTGAAGCAGGATAAAGATAAAGTAAATGAGATTGGCGGGAAATTTATACGGGAAGTGATCGAGGGAAACTTTCATCCGGATCAGATTAAAGAGTATACGATTCGCTTTTCTATGGGAATTGCAAAAGAGGATACATCAGGCAAAAACAGAAGTGAGGAAGGACAGTATATTGTAAGCAGTATGCTGAGATGTTTTACAGAAAGACAGCTTACATATCTGTTTCAGAAAATGCTAAATTTTGTGGTACACAATTTCATTGAAATTAGTATTACGGATAATGAGATTATATTAAAAACAATATCTTTTGTGAGAGAAAATTATAGTAAGCCGGAAGTTTCTCTAGCAGAAGCTGCGGATTTATGCAACGTTTCTCAGGAATATCTCAGCAGATTATTTCAGCAGGAAACAGGAACAAAATTTATCTCATTTCTGCAGAATTTTCGCGTCAGCATGGCGAAAAGAATGCTTTTGTCCGACCGGCAAAGTAAAGTCTATGAGATTGCAGAGGCAGTGGGATACAGAGATCAGAAATACTTTGTGTCTGTGTTCAAAAAATTATGTGGCATGACCCCTTCAGAGTTCAGAAAGGAGAAAGAGATTTGAAAAAAGTCAGATTCTTATGGAGAACAGTCTGGATTCTGTGTGTCAGTATCATTGTGGTCATTATTATGTTTTTTAAACAGAACAATCCGGACATGGAGAAAAAAACAGAAGAGTATGAGAATGTGGTGAAGATCATGGCACCTTATACAACTCATGATCAGAGAAATGCCCTGAATACAGTTGCCAGAAAATATGAAGGAAGCCATGCAGGCACAAAAATCCAGATCGAATATATTCCAAAAGAAAATTATAAAAGAGAAATCGCACTGCGCCAGGATGAACAGAATATGGCAGACATCGTAATCTGCAGTAGTGTACAGATGCAGTCGCTGATCAAAATGGGGATTTTTAAAACATACCAGGTTACGGGAAAAATGAAAAGAAGTACTCTTACAGAGTTGTGGAGCAGCGTTATGTATAATGGTAATTATTATGGAAAACCTCTGACATCAGATCCGTATATATTGTTCTATAACAAAGATGCAATGGATACAAAAGGGCTAAGTGTACCTTCCAGTTGGAGCTCTTTTATGGAAACTGCGGAGAAAATAGCAGCTAAGGGAAGTTATGGATTTGGTTTTGCAGCCCGTGACAGTGAAGAAAGTGCCAGGTTTTTTATGTTGATGTTGTATGCAAAGCAGGGAAATCTTTATACGATCGAGCAGAATGCAGGTATTTCTGCTTTTGCAGATCTTCAGTATATGAAACAGAAGGAAATTCTTCCGCCGGATATCATAAATCTGAATCAGGAAGATCTGGCGAATGCTTTTTCAAGAGGTGAGGTCAGAATGATGATCAGCCAGCTGAGTATGGAAGCGGTTATCAGGGAAAATAAGCCGTCTTTTGAAGTAGGCGTGGCACAGCTTCCGGGGGAAAAATCTGACTGGACGTTTGATGCAGGCGATGACATCGGGCTTACGGTCAATGCCAGTGCGGAAGCAAATACATTTCTGAATTATTTATTTGAAGAGAAAACATATATGGGATTGTGTAAAGGAATGCAGGTGATACCGGCATTTGGGGAAGATTATCAAAATGATGAGGAATTTTATTATGAGGGAAAAAATTCTCTGATGAAAGATCTGAAAACGGAGAACAAGGATCATGCAATCGTTGTAAATGAGGCATGGTTTTCTATCGCTGAAGAACTGGCTGAGGGAGTGAATGAATGTCTGGAAGGGAACACCGAATCTCCTGAAATTATTGCAAAAAATATACAGGACGCAGTACGAGTCAGTATTCTTGAACGATAAATGTGTATAAAAAAAGTCCGCAAAGCGGGCTTTTTTTGATATAAATGTCAAAATACACCCCACAATATCAAAAATCTGGAATACCAAAATCTTTTTTGTAATGTTAATATAAGTTCATCAAAAGCAAAGGAGCGATAAGCTATGAAAAAAAGGAGACAGGTATTAGCAGTTACATTAGCTGCAACAATGGTAATGGGTATGGGACTGAGCACAGTTTCGGCTTATGCAAAAGACAAGGGCGGAAAAACAAAAATTACATTTACATATCGTGATGATGGATCGGATCAGTCTGTTGCACCGTTATATCAGTGGGTTACGGCAGCATATGACAGCTGGGATAAAAAAGATGAAGTAGAATTGGACGTAGCTCCGATCACAGCATCAGAAGGTGATTATTTCACAAAGATTGCATTACAGCTTGCTGACAAGGGAACATGCCCGGATCTGGTATGCGAGGATACATTCCAGCTTCCAAACGATGTTGCGGCAGGATATCTTACAGATCTTACAGACTATGTAAAAGATTACGATGACTGGAACGACGGAAAATATTATGATTCTATGAAAGACATGGTAAGTGTTGATGGAGTACCGTATGCACTTCCATACAGCACAGATACACGAGGCATCTGGTATAACAAAGAAGTATTTGAAAAAGCAGGTCTTCTTGATGAAAACAATGAGTGGCAACCAAAAACATGGCAGGATATTCTGGATGCATGTGCGGCAATCAAAGAGAAATGCCCGGATGTAGTTCCATTCTGGTGTAGCTCCGGTAAAGCTACAGGTGAATCTACTTCCATGCAGACTTATGAAATGCTTCTCTATGGAACAGGTGAGAAACTGCTCAATGATGACAATAAATGGATCACAAGCAGTGACGGAATCAAAAATTCTCTGAATTTCCTGAATGACATTTATTCTAATGGATATGGACCATCCTTATCTCTCGTATTAAACGGACAGGCTGGAAATACATCTATAAAAGAGTATATGCCGCAGGGCAAACTTGGTATGAGCCTTGATGGTATCTGGGTTACAGGTAGCTGGAAAGACACAGGAGCTTCTCCATGGGAAGATTATCAGGACAAAGTAGGTCTTGCAGCAATGCCTACAAACGAAGGACAGGATCCTGGAACTGTTACAATGTCAGGCGGCTGGGCACTTTCTATTCCGGAAAATGCTGACAACAAAGATCTTACATTCGATTTCATGGAACACATGATGAGCCCTGAAGTTTATCTGAAAACAATCCTGGATCAGGGAAACATCTGTACAAGAACAGATGTAGCGAAAGAAGCAGATTATGTTGCACAGCCATTCTTTGAAAAGGCAACTTCATTCCTTGATACTGCATATTTCAGACCACAGAATGAGCAGTACTCTTCTGTATCAACATACATTCAGTCTATGGTTGAATCCGTAGTATCCGGAACAAGTGTTGAAGATGCAATGAAACAGTATAATACAGATGTATCAAGAACTGTAGGCGAAGACAACGTAGCAGAACAGTAATAAACACCTGAAGTTTCAGGCGGATGTCACAAAGGTGCTGTCTTGTACAGGCAGCGCCTTTGTTTTTGAAAAAATACAGATTAAAAGGAGGAAGTCGTAATGGATCGTTCCTTGAAAAAGAAATACTGGGCAGACCAGGCTAAGAAATCAGTTCTTCTGATTCCGGCACTGGTGTTACTGCTGGCATTTTTCATTATTCCTATTGTTCTGACGGTATACTATTCTTTTACCAATATGGCTCTTACAGGAGCAGCAGCGCAGAACTTTCAGTTTATTGGTCTTGAAAATTATAAAAGAATTCTTTCTGATCCAAATACACTTGTAAGTATCAGAAACACATTTATCTTCCTGATCGGAAGCCTTGTAGGCCAGTCTGTTCTAGGCTTTTTGATTGCATATTTCATGAAGGGAAAGGCAAAAGCTTTCAGAAGCGTTGTTGGTCCATGTATCCTGGCAGGATGGGTTATGCCGGAGATCGTTGTTTCCCTTTGCTGTCTGGCATTCTTTGATGTTTCAGGTACATTTAACAAGATTATCGGAACACTTCATATTCCGGGAGTTGACTTTATTTATGGTCATCCGATGATGACGGTCATTATTGCTAACGTATGGCATGGTACCGCATTCTCAATGCTGAACTTCCAGTCTGCACTGGATAACGTATCCGGAGATATAGAAGAAGCTGCCCGTGTAGACGGAGCTAACAAAATTCAGACACTGGTTCGTATTATTGTTCCGTGTATCAAAGATACAATTGCTACGAACACGATGTTGAACACCCTTTCTACTTTAGGTGTATTTGGTCTGATCTGGGCACTGACAGGAGGCGGTCCTGGCATGTCTACCACAACACTTCCAATCTATATGTACAATCAGGGACTGAAGAACTTCCAGTTAGGACAGGGAACAGCAGTAGGTATGATCCTTCTGTTTGTAGGTGCTGTGTGCAGTATTATTTATACCAGATTATTAAAATCAGATGATTAGGAGGAAAAGTAATGAGTGAAAGATCTGTAAAAGCACTTCATTATATATTGCTGGCCATTATAGCACTTGTATTTGTGCTTCCTCTTATCTGGCTGGTTGTTGCATCATTTGATATGGGAGCAAATCAGTCTTTGAAATGGCCGGATCAGTGGACGTTCAGTAACTATGCAAATGTTCTTACAAATGCAAGTAATTTAAAGGGATTTGGAATCGGTCTTGTAATTGCCGGGGTACAGGCACTGGTTGTATGTGTGATTTCAGTACTGGCAGCATATCCTCTTTCCAGATATAACTTATGTTATAAAAAAGGCCTTATGTACGGAATTCTGTTTATGACAGCACTTCCAATGATTGCTGTAATCGTTCCTGTATATAAAATGTTTCTGAAAATAGGGTTACTTGACAGCATTCCAGGTGTTATCCTGTATTTATCAGCTTCTGCATTACCATATGGAATCTGGCTGATGAAGAACTTTATGGATGCGATTCCGGTAGAACTGGAAGAAGCGGCATGGGTGGATGGTGCAACCACCATGCAGTCCATCAGAAAGATTGTATCTCCGCTGATGTTCCCTGGAATCTGCGTAGTATTTATCTATACATTTTCGGGAAGCTGGGGTAACTTCTTTATTCCGTACATTTTGTTAAGCAGTGCGGATAAACAGCCGGCAGCAGTTCTTCTGTATCAGTTCTTTGGACAGCATGGTTCTATCAGCTATGGACCACTGGCAGCATTTTCTGTAATTTATGCATTGCCATCTATCATACTGTACATTCTGTCACAGAATTACATGTCAAAAGGATTTACAATGTCAGGTGCTGCAAAAGGCTGATGCTTTTAAAATACAATAATACAATAACCGGGAGGTAGAAAAATGGTTCTCATTAAAGAACGTATTGGCAAAATGCTGGAATACTTAAAAGAACAGATTTATCCGGAAAGCATGCCAATCCAGAAGTATCGCATGATCAAAACAGATAAACGATTTGAGAATGTGGCAGATCTTGATACTTCTGACTGGAAAGAATTTACAAATACAGAGCTTTGGGGCGGTCACAGAGAGTATTACTGGTTTGAGACTTTTATAACTGTTCCGAAAGAATTTGACGGGAAATGCGTCGTATATGAACTTCTGACAGGAAGAGAAGCAGAGTGGGATGCGACCAATCCACAGTTTACAATCTATGTAAATGGTACGCTTGTTCAGGGATTGGATGTAAATCACAGAGAAATTATCCTTGCAGAACAGGCAAAAGCCGGAACACAGTACAGAATTATCCTCTCTGCTTTTACAGGAGATCAGAATTTCAGTCTGAAGCTGGATTCAAAATTAAAAGTTCTGGACAGAAAAACAGAGAAGTATTTCTATGATCTTTCTGTTCCATACGAAACAGCACGTCTGTTAAATCCAGATGACAAAGCGTATATTACTATTATTCAGGCTTTAAATGATTCTCTGAATCTTCTGGATATGAGAAAAGAAGGCTCAACGGAATATTACGAGAGCCTGGAAAGCGCACAGGAATTTATTACAAAAGAATTTTATGAGAAACATTGTGACAAAGAACAGGAACCGGTTGTCTGCTGCGTAGGTCATACACATATTGACTGTGCATGGTTATGGACCTTAAAGGTAACAGAAGACAAATCCGTGAGAAGTTTTTCAACGGTATTAAATCTGATGAAAGAATATCCGGAATATATTTTCATGTCCAGCCAGCCTCAGCTGTATAAATATGTAAAGAAAAATGCACCACAGGTTTATGAACAAATCAAAGAGCGTGTAAAAGAAGGACGCTGGGAGACAGAGGGTGGTATGTTTGTAGAAGCAGACTGTAATCTGGCATCAGGTGAAGCTCTTGTCCGTCAGTTCATGCATGGGAAAAAGTTCTTTAAAGATGAGTTTGAAACAGATAATAAGATTCTGTGGCTTCCGGACGTCTTTGGATATTCAGCGGCGCTTCCTCAGATCATGCAGAAATGCGGTATTCCATATTTCATGACAACAAAGATCAGCTGGAATGAGCTAAATAAAATGCCGTATGATACTTTTGAATGGGAAGGAATCGATGGTAGCAGAGTTCTGACTCATTTTATACCGACAAGGGATTACAATAAGGCTGCTGTGGAAGGTGGCACGGAAACAGAGCATTTTACAACGTATAATGGTTTCCTGAACCCAAGTCAGATGAAAGGCGGATGGGCCCGTTATAGCCAGAAGGAATTGAACGAAGAGGTTCTTTGCAGTTTCGGATTTGGCGATGGCGGCGGTGGCCCTACAAAAGAACAGCTTGAAAATCAGAGACGTATGAGTCAGGGAATTCCGGGATGCCCGAGGACAAAAATGGCTACGGCACTTGATTTCTTCAAGAGACTGGATGAAGAGACAAAAGGCAGCAAATATCTTCCTTCATGGGTTGGAGAATTATATCTGGAATATCATAGAGGAACATATACTTCTATGGCAAGAAATAAGAAATACAACCGAAAAGCGGAGCTGGCTTATCAGGATGAAGAAACCTATGCAGCAATGGATGAAGTGCTGACAGGAAATACATATCCGAAAGATGCGCTTTATGAAGGCTGGGAAGTGATCCTCAGAAATCAGTTCCATGATATTTTACCTGGATCTTCGATTAAAGAAGTATATGAGGATTCAAAAAAAGAATATGAGAAGATATTTGCAGAAAACAAAGAGTTAAAAACTGCTTCTCTTGGAAGTCTTGTAAGAAATGTAGATGCACCTTTACATGCGGTTGTTGTATTTAATCCAAACAGCAGCGAAGTTCCGGGAATTGTTTCCTTTATTTGTCCAGAGGAGATTAAGAATCCGGTATTGAAAGATAATGGAAATACAGTTGCAATTCAGAAAGCGGGAGATACATATATCTTTACTGCTGCGGGTGTACCATCTAAAGGATATAAAACTTATGTTCTCGAAGACGGAGAAGAGAATTCAGAAGAGATTTCCATGGATGTCTCTGTAAAACATATGGAGAATGACTGGTTTGCAGTTGATTATAACGAAAAAGGCCAGTTCGCAAAGATTTACGATAAATCAGCGAAGAGACAGATACTTAAAGAAGGAAAAGCCGGCAATGTGATCATCAGCTATGAGGATCGTCCGCATAATTACGATGCGTGGGATGTAAATAATTATTATACAGAGAAATCATGGGAAATCGATGATGTTTCTTCTATGGAAGTAACAGAAAACGGACCGGTAAGAGCGTGTGTCAGAATTGAGAGAAAATATCTGGATTCTGTGATCGTTCAGAAAATCTATCTGTATCATGATATTCCGAGAATTGATATTAAAAATATAATTGACTGGAAAGAACATCAGATTTTTGTTAAGGATTATTTCCCTGTAGACGTACATACCAATGAAGCAACATTTGACATTCAGTATGGTAATGTAAAACGTCCGACTCACGCAAACACTTCATGGGATTTTGCTAAATTTGAAGTATGCCATCATAAGTGGATGGATGTGAGCGAAGAAGGATACGGTGTAAGTTTCCTGAATGACTGTAAATTTGGTGTTGGTGTACATGGAAGTGAAGTCGGACTTTCCATGTTGAAATCTGCAATCTATCCAAATCCGGATGCCGATAAGGAGCACCATGAATTTACATATTCTATCTATCCTCATGCAGAAAACTGGACGGATGCAAACACAGTTGCCCAGGCATATGAATTAAATAACCCGATGACCGCTGTTGTCAAAGAAAATGAGGGCGGAAAACTTGCAGGAGAATATTCATTATTCAAGGTTGATCAGAATAATGTGATAATCGAAACGGTTAAAAAAGCAGAAAACGGAGAAGACCTGATCGTTCGTATGTATGAGTGTTACAACAGAAGGACAAATGTAGTTCTCACCTGTGGGGAGAAAATTGCAGATGTGACTGAATGTAATCTTCTGGAAGAAGAAGAACAGCCGGTATCTTGCACAGAGCATACGGTTTCCTTTGCTATCAAGCCATATGAGATTAAAACATTAAAGATCAGACGAAAATAAATCAAACAGGATAAAAATAAGAGGAGGGACGATGTTCCCTCCTTTTTATAACTAAAAGGATACGATGATATGGAATATGAAACAGGAATAAAAATTAGAAAAAAAGAGTGGGATGTTTTCGTTTTTGGAGATGCGAATATTGACCTGATCATTCCAAATGTGAAGCATTTACCATGTGCGGGACAGGAAGAACTTGTTGATACGATGAAAACTTTTGTGGGAGGCGGCGCAGCCCTTTTCACACTTGGACTTGGCAGACTTGGAATGCATTGCGCATTTCAGGGCGTAATCGGAGACGATTTGTACGGTGAATTTATATTGCAGGAATTTAAAGAAAAAAATATCGACACCAGATTTGTAAGCAAAAGTAAAGAAACAGGAACAGGAATTTCGCTGAGTTTCACAAATGAACAGGATAGAGGATTTCTGACTTATCAGGGTGGAAATGCAAAGGTAAATATTCAAAATATAAACCTGGAAGAAGTGTCTAAAGCCAGACACATCCATATAACAGGATACGAAGGAAACAGAAATCATCGGGAATATCTGCAATTTATGAAAACTCTGAAGCAGAGGCAGGATGTTACGATTTCTTTTGATCTGGGATGGGATCCGGAAGAAATCTGGGATCGCAAAATATATGAATTGTTTCCTTATATAGATGTGCTGTTTATGAATGAGACAGAAGCTGTCCATTACAGTGGACTTGAAAATGTAAAAAAGGCGGCGGAGAAATTTGCGTCTATGTGTGGAACCGCAGTGGTAAAACTTGGAAAAAATGGTTCCCTGGCGGTAAAAAATGGAAAGTTGTATCAGGTGAATCCTTTTGCGGTACAGGTTCGGGATACTACCGGAGCAGGAGATTCTTTTAATGCTGGGTTTGTGTATGGATTTCTTATGGATAAAGACACAGAGGAATGTCTGAGACTGGGAAATGCATGCGGAGCATTAAGTGTGACTGCACTTGGCGGGAACAGTGCGTTTCCGGCTAGAAAATATCTGGATGACTTTCTGAGTGCGGAATAATAAAGAAAGGGGCAGCGAAAGATGAAAATTGCAGTAATAGGTGGCGCAGGAGTGCGCACGGTTATTTTTATTAATGGTCTTTTGAGGAGATATAAAAAGCTCAATATTGATGAAGTTTCTCTGTTTGATATTAATAAAGAAAAACTTGACATTATTGGAAAACTTTGTATGTATGTGGTGGAAAGGGAGAAAAAAGATCTGAGAATTACTCTTTGTGATACATGTGAAGAGGCTGTGGCAGGCACTGATTATATTGTAACTACGCTGCGTGTAGGCGGCGACCATTCCAGGGTACAGGATGAACGGGCAGCATTAAATGCGGGAGTGATTGGTCAGGAAACTACCGGTGCAGGCGGATTTTCTATGGCAGCAAGAACAATTCCGGTATTATTGGATTATTGCAGGATTTTTCAAAAATATGCGCCGGATGCCTGGATTTTTAATTTTTCTAATCCTTCAGGGCTTGTAACTCAGGCACTTACGCAGGCAGGGTATGATAAAGTGATAGGAATCTGTGATGCGCCCAGTGCGACGAAATTCAGAATGGCAGAGAGGCTTGGTGTGGAGGAAGATGAACTATATGTGGAGTTTTTTGGAATAAATCATTTGTCCTGGATTTCCAGTGTGAAGAAGAAGGGAAAGGAAATTCTTTCTGAACTGGTAAATGATGAAATTTTTCTGGATTCCATGCAGGAGTTTAAGACGATGGATCCGGAAGCTATCAGAAGCAGTAAAATGTTGCCAAATGAGTATCTATATTATTATTATCACAGAGAAAAGGCTTTGGAACATATTTTAAACAGCGAAAATACCAGAGGAGAAGCGATAGAGAAAATCAATCAGCAGATGATGAAGGAACTTTCGGGAATGGATATCAATGCAGATCCGGAAGAGGCGCTTCAGACGTTTCTGTACTATATGCAGGTCAGAGAAAACTCCTATATGAGTGTTGAGTCCGGAGTAAGTGCCAGACCTCTGCTTGAAAAAGGAAAGCTTCCGGTTCCGGAAGGAATGGGATATGCCGGTGTTATGCTGGACTGTATAGAAGGAATGCAGAGCGAAGAGGGAAAATACCTGGTTTTGTGTATTAAAAATCAGGGCAGTCTGAACTTCCTGGATAATGACGATATTGTTGAAGTTACCTGTAGGGTTTCAAGCAGAGGAATTGAGCCTGTGGAGTTTGGAAAAATTCCTCTTTATTGTGAAAATCTGATCCGAACGGTAAAATCATATGAAAAATGCAGCATAGAAGCAATCGTAACAAATGACAGAGAAAAAGCAGTATGGGCACTGGCCATGAATCCATTGGTAAATTCCTGGTCTGTTGCCAGAAAACTGGAAGAGGAATTTTATAATGCGCGGTCTTGAGAGAGGATTTCTTTTGTGATATACTAAATCGGAATCAGGGGATAAGCGCAATACTATATAAGGAAAGGAAAGTTGTATTTCGGTGAAAGAATACAGCCAGGAAATTTATTATGAAATATGCGGTAGCGATTGATATAGGCGGAACAAATACAAGAGTTGCACTCGTTAATGAGAAACTGGAGATTACAGACAGACAGCAGTTTTCTACAAATCCGGAGAATCCGGAAGAAACTCTTGGGAAAATTGCGGAGGTGATCAAAGGATATGATCATGCGATTGTAGGAGTGGGAATGTCGTGCCCGGGACCTCTTGATTTGGTAAACGGCAGAATTATCACACCTCCGAATTTAAGAGGGGACTGGCATCATCTGGCAGTTGCCGAGAAATTAAAAAATATGATTGATATTCCGGTATATTTAAATAATGACGGAAATCTGGCAGCACTTGCGGAATCAGTAGCCGGGGAGGGAAAAGATTATAGATTTGTTCAGTTTCTGACGATTTCCACAGGAATTGGTTCTGGTTTTGTGATTGATAAAAAAATTTTTCAGGGAGCTCATGGCTGGGCGAATGAAGTAGAGAACACGATTATGATGCAGGATGGTCCGTCACATGGCACGATTCTTCCGGGAGGTATTGAGGCAATCAGCAGCGGAACGGCTATCACCGTGCGTGCGAGAAAAGCCGGACTCGATGTAAAACATGCAGGAGAAGTCAATGATCTGGCTCTTGCCGGAAATGAAACTGCAAAGAAAATCATGATGGATGCGAAACAGCATCTTGCCAATTTCATTGCGGCCATTTATAATCTTGTTGATCCGGATATTGTGATACTGGGCGGCTCTGTGGCAATTAAGGTGGATGGCTTTGTACAGGAAGTAGAGGAGCTTGTAAAGAGTAAAGTCTACGAAGCTCAGAGACCATTTATTAAGGTAAGAAAATCTACATTAAATGAAGATTCCGGACTGATTGGAGCTGCATATCTGGCTTTTTCAAAATAGGAAGAGCTTTAAGCTAAATGAACAGTGGCAGTAGTTGTCTGCAAGCATATCTGGCAGGTATCCGGGAGACATTAGTAAAATTAAGAAGGTAATGGCATATAATTATGAAACGGCTGATCATAAAAAACAAAAGAAAAATATGGTGTTGGTTTTTGCTTATCATTTTTTTGATATTGGCTTGCAGGGCTGCTTATGTTACGGGCAATGGAGCGGGACAGACGAGAGATGATGAAGTAAAAGAAGAACAGGTAAAGAATGAAGCAATACAGGATGAAATGGAGAAATTATGCTGAATCAATTTTCAAGAACAGAGCTTCTTCTGGGAAAAGAGGCAATGAATAAACTGGAGAACTCCCGTGTGGCAGTATTTGGTATCGGAGGGGTTGGAGGATATGTATGCGAAGCGCTGGCTAGAAGCGGTGTGTATTCTTTTGACCTGATTGATGATGACAAAGTATGCCTGACTAATCTTAACAGACAGATCATTGCTACCAGAAAAACGGTAGGCCAGTATAAGGCTGAAGTGATGAGAGACAGAATCCTGGAAATTAATCCGAAGGCAGATGTAAGAATCCATAAGTGCTTTTATCTTCCGGAAAATGCGGCTGATTTTGATTTTAATGAGTATGATTATGTAGTGGATGCAGTGGATACTGTGACTGCGAAGATTGAGTTGATTATGCGTGCGAAGGAGTCTGGTACTCCGATCATCAGCAGCATGGGTGCCGGTAATAAACTGGATGCCAGTGCATTTCGTGTGGCGGATATTTATAAGACAAAGGTGTGTCCACTCGCGAAGGTTATGCGCAGGGAGCTGAAGAAGCGTGGCGTAAAGAAGCTGAAAGTTGTGTATTCTGAGGAACAGCCGATTAGACCAATCGAGGATATGGCGATTAGTTGCAGATCACATTGTATCTGTCCTCCTGGAGCGAAACATAAGTGTACGGAGCGCAGGGATATTCCTGGCAGTGTGGCGTTTGTACCGTCTGTAGTCGGACTTATTATTGCCGGGGAAGTGATTAAGGATCTGACTGCGGAGTGCAGGAGATAAAAAATGTTTATGTGGATGTGTATTGTATCAGAGATGGTATGGTGCACATCTTTTTTGTTCAGGGGCAGGGGACGCGCAGAAAAATAATTTATTTTGTGTGCACACACAAAATTTTTGCGGGGTGTTGAGGTGGGGAGAGGGATGGAGATGGAATAGAAGTGAAAGTTGGCTGCTATTCGGAGAAGTGTGGTGATGAGAAAGGGTCAACAGAGAGGGAATGTGTTGACTATCATAGGGTTTCAAAGTATAATGATGGCTGGTGAATTGGGCGGAAATATAGGGTGATTCATCAGATGTAGGCGATTGATTTTTAAGAGATAAAGGCAGGTTATATATGAATACAATTAGTGTGGAAGAGTTGGAGAAGATTGATGCTTCTGAGATTACGATCGTGGATGTGCGGCCGGCGGATCAGTATAGTAGGGGGTCTTTTCCTGGGGCGGTGAATATTCCGCTGGATGAGTTTGATGAGAAGATGGAGGCTGTTGACAAAGATAAAACAGTATATGTTCTCTGCCATACGGGGGACAGAAGCCGGGATTGTGTGGAGAAGCTGAGTGATGCAGGGTATGAGGCTGTGAATATTGAAGGTGGATATCGTGCCTATCTGAGACTTTCTCTGAGCCGTTTTATGGAGAATGATGCTGAGGAGCAGAAGGAACTGAAGACGAAAGAGATTGAGCACAGTATTATCAAGACTTTCAGAAAGACGGTCTGGAGACCGTTTACCAAGGCTTTGAATGAGTATCAGCTGATTCAGGAGGGGGATAAGATTGCTGTCTGTATTTCAGGTGGTAAGGACTCTATGCTGATGGCGAAGCTGCTTCAGGAGCTGAAGCGTCATGGGAAGATTCATTTTGAACTGGTGTTTCTGGTAATGAATCCGGGCTATAATGCGGATAACTGGAAGATTATTCAGGATAATGCAGAGCTTCTGGGAATTCCTCTTACGGTTTTTGAAAGTGATATTTTTGATACAGTGGCAGAAATTGAGAATAATCCCTGTTACCTGTGTGCGAGAATGAGACGTGGTTATCTGTATTCTCATGCCAAGGA
>JABLTQ010060917.1_pt1 | contig 25476 bp, 22 predicted proteins | sample 7160101 | NCBI WGS metagenome assembly JABLTQ01 (sample SAMN14651228, study PRJNA627086) | human gut metagenome | isolation source: feces | host: Homo sapiens
CCGGCTGAGGAAGCTGCAGAAGAATAATTGCCAATAGAATAATTATGATTATTTCAGTACCGTCTTTGCAGGACTTAGCTTATGCAAAGGCGGTGCTTTGCGTTATGTCCGCTTTCTGTGAGGTGACAAGAAATAAGCCGTAAGAACGATTGACTTTTAACTCATACTGCGATAAAATGAAATCAATTTATGTAAAAAACTATGAAAAAAAGAAAAGGGAAATAGCAAATGTTAGACAATCAGGATAAGAAGTTTGAAATCAGCAAGGCGCAGCCAGCTAACATTAAACCACAGGATACGATTGACTTACTGGAATTGTTCTATGTACTTAAGAAGAAAATCCTGCTTATATTGATGGCGGCTCTTATAGGAGGATGCGTTGCAGGTGTATATACGCAGTTTTTCATGACACCTGTCTATAGTTCTATGTCCAGTATACTGGTACTTTCCAAAGAAACCACACTGACCTCGCTGGCCGATCTGCAGCTGGGTGCCAGCCTGACAAGTGATTATACTGTACTGATCAAGAGTACACCTGTGCTGGAACAGGTAATAGAGAATCTGAATCTTGATACAACAGTTGAAGAACTGAAGAATCAGATCTCAATTAACAATCCGACAGATACACGTATCCTTGAGATCACAGTTCAGGATACAGATGCTGGAATGGCAAAGAAGGTCGTAGATGAGATTGCAAATGTTTCCTCAGATTATATAGGAGACAAAATGGAAGTTGTTCCTCCTAAGGTTATCGAAGTAGGTAAGATTGCGACAGTGAGAACCTCACCAAGTGTAAAGAAGAATATAATGCTTGGTTTCCTTCTTGGTTTCGTTGCGTGTGCCGGAATCATTGTGGTATATGCTGTAATGGATGATACGATCAAGACAGAAGAGGATATAGAGAAATATCTGGGAGTTTCTGTTCTGGCAAAGGTTCCGGACAGAAAGGACTATATAAATACGAAGAAAAACAAAGGAAGAGGTCATCGCTAAACTATGGAGGAATCTGATCAATGAAGAAACTCAACTTAACAGACAGAAGAAAACCGGACTATTTCTACAGTGAATCAATTAAGACTTTGCGTACAAATATCCAGTTGTCCGGTCAGAGCATAAAGACAATTCTGATCACAAGCTGCTATCCCAATGAGGGAAAAAGTGATATAGCACTTAGTCTGGCACAGGAACTGGGAAGCATTGGGAAGAAGGTTCTGCTGTTGGATGCAGATATACGAAAAACAGCGTATGTGGGCAGACTTGAAGTACAGGAAGAAGTAAAGGGGCTTTCACAGCTTCTCAGCGGACAGGCCGGATTACAGGATATTATTTACAATACCAACTTCCCGAATATGGATATTATATTCGGCGGTCCGTCAGCACCCAATCCTTCCGGACTGCTCAGTGAGAATATTTTCAAAATATTGATTAAAGAACTCAAAGATTATTACAATTATATCCTGATTGATACACCTCCGATCGGAACAGTAATTGATGCCGCAGTGATCGGAAGATGTTGTGACGGAGCTGTTTTCCTGATCCAGCCCGGAAACGTAAGATACAGAGATGCCCAGAAGGCTTTTGCACAGCTTGAGAAAAGTGGATGCCGGATCCTGGGAGCTGTTCTGAACAAGATAGATACCAGTGGTGATAAGTATTATTCTTCCTATTATAAACATTATGGCGAATATTACCGAAGAGATGAAGATGATTCTGAAGAATAGTAATAAACAGCAGAAAAATATAAAGGAAAATGAAGAAAAGTGAGCAGAAGAAAGAAAGGTAGAAAAACAAATATACTGCTGGGAATTATCTGTATTCTGCTGGTCGGCGTGCTGGGCAGTATTCTGGTGATCAGCCGTCATGCAGAGCAGAAGGAATCTCAGCACCTTACGGAACTTGCAGACGGTCAGCAGAGCGGAATTGAAGATTATGAAGCTGTCAAAGAGCATGCAGAGGAATTACAGAAAACAGCTTCTGAAGAGGATGAGACCGCAGATTCAGACAATAATACAGCTGAAAAGAGCAAGAAAGATAAGGATACAGAAGAAGCAGATAATACTGATAACACAGAGAATGAAGAAACAAGGACGATTTCCGGTGTTGTATGCTGGGGAGATGATCTGCTCAACGGAGCGGAATCTGATACATATTCCTACATGGCAGTGCTTCAGAAACTGCTGACAGATAATGGATATAACCTTACCGTGGTCAATAAGACCCTTCAGGGTGGCGGAACTCTCTCCATGATGAAGATGGCGGGAGTAAGTGATGAAACACTTCAGGGGTATATTGCGAAACATCAGCAGGCTGCAAACGGTGCACAGCTGAATGTGACAGAGACCGGAATCCGTGACCTGACAGAAGAGCAGACAACAAGAAATGATATGGACTGTATTCCGGTTATCTTCATGGGCTATTACGGCGGATGGAATCATGATCCGGCAGAACTGGCAGAACAGCAGGAACAGATCTTAAATACATTCCAGAACAAAGATCAGTTTATTGTAGTAGGAACACGTCCGTTGGACGGAACCGTAACTTCTGAAGCTCTTGATGCGGTTCTCAGTCAGAAATGGGGCGAACATTACATCAGTCTTGCAAGTGTAACAGCACAGCCGTCTGCTACTTATGAAGCACAGCAGGCTATGGCAGAAGCAATCTTACAGAAGCTGCAGGATCTGGGCTATATCAGCAAGGAGCAATAGGATCGATCGGAAGTTAAAGGAATAAAAAATGAACAGATCAGTAAACAGAAATGTGAAACAGAGAAAAATCCATATGATCATCCTGATCGTACTGATCCTGTTATGTACAATTCTGGGAGGAGGATATTATCTGCTGAAGCAGACAAAAGAAAACTCCGAAAAAACCAACAGACAGAAACAGTCAGCACAGACATCTGCTGATTCAGCACAGGACAGTAATATCGTAGAATATAAAGGTGAAACATATAAGTATAATGATCATCTCAGCAATTATCTCTTTATGGGAATTGATACAAGGGATGCGGTAGATACTTATCAGACACAGGAGGATGCAGGGCAGGCAGATGCGATTTTCCTGGTTTCCCTGGACAGGGTAGAGGAGAAGATGAAAGTCCTTTTTATCCCCCGTGATACGATGACGAAAATAGAAACATTTAACCCGGCAGGAAAGAGCCTTGGCCATACCACAGATCATATTAATATTCAGTATGCATTTGGAGACGGTAAACAGAAAAGCTGTGAATTAATGAAAACAGCAGTGTCCAATCTGCTGGACGGGCTTCCCATCCAGGGTTACTGTGCCATGAATATGGATGGGATTTCTGCGATTACAGATTATGTAGGGGGCGTGGAGCTCACAGTGCCTGATAACAGTCTGGAAGAGACAAATCCGGATTTCAAAGAAGGCGCAGTGGTCACTCTGACCGGCGAGAATGCAGAACAGTTTGTCCGTTACCGCGATACAGGAAAGAGCCAGAGTGCTCTCGTCCGTCAGGAACGACAGAAGACATATTTACAGGCATTTCTGCAGAAAGCACAACAGGAAGCATCCAAAGATGCAGGCTTTATAACAGGGCTGTACGAGAGCATTCAGGATTATACGATTACAAACATGGGAAATGATATTTTTGCCAGACTTCTGACAGCTTCGCAGAATGGGATTGCAGATTCTCAGACTGTTCCGGGTGAGGGAACCCAGGGCCAGAACTTCGATGAGTACCATGTAGACGAAGAAAAACTGAAAGATATGATTATCTCAATGTTTTATGACAAAAACTGATTGATATTTATGGAATTTTGTTTTATTATAATAAAAAGATAGGTAGTGCGGAGCGTGCTATACTATAAATGAATTTAATCCAAAAAGGAGAGGTGCATTATGAAAATTGCAAAGAAATTCATGGCACTTGCGTTGGCAGCAGTCCTCAGTGTAGGATGTGCATTCGGTGTCAGTGCAGATGGAAGCCGTACAAAAGATGTTACGGTAACTAAAACTAATGAACTGTCTGAGATTTATGAAATCGTTCAGAAGATCGAAGATACAGAAGGCTTCAAAGAACTGAAAGAAACGGTTCCGGCAGTAGCAGATGCTTTTAAAAAAGTCAGTGAAGGTAAAATGGATCTGAAAGGCTTCACCGATGTTCTGAAGACTCTTGCAGAAGAAGCTACAGATGAAACAGTCAAAGCAGCAATCGAAGAAGTTATTGAGAAGCTGGATGGCAAAGATTTTGTTACAGGTTTCGTACAGTTCAGAGTAAAGGATCATGAAAGAGCTGAAAAGAACGCAGATGGCAAATATGAAGTTGAGATCTCCGTTCCGAGCATCACAGATGAGATGGAGAACATTCAGCTGTTATGCTACAACAAAGAAACAGAAGAATGGACAGTCATTGATTCGATTAATATTGATAAAGAAAACAAAACAATCAAAGTTGCATTAGATGATCTTTGCTACTTCGCAATCATCTCAGATGCAAAAACAGACGCAGCAGAATAAACAGTCGTCGGACAGCTCTTACTACACATATATTATGGTAGTAAGAGCTGTTTTTTTGGACTAATGGTCGTATTATGGAAAAAACTGTCAAAAGCTATTGCATATTTTTGGTAAAAAAGTTATACTGTTGAAGTACACGAAGAAATCTTTTGTCTTTAAATCGTCGCTTTGCCGCGTTTGAAGATATGGATGATCATATCTTGAAGTAGAAGTCTGCCTTGCAACACAGGCAGAATGGCGAAGCATACCCAAAAATACGGAGGTAAGATATCCAATGTGGTATGTGATGCAGGTGCGCACAGGCACCGAAGAGAACATCCGCTGCCAGTGTCAGCGGTTAATAAGCAACAATGTCTTAGAACGCTGCTTTATCCCATATTACCAACAGAAGAAACGATTTCAGGGCGAATGGCATATCCAGGAAAGAATCCTCTTTCCAGGGTATGTCTTTTTAATTGCTCAAAATCTGGAATGTCTGTCCGAAAATCTCAGAAAAGTCATCGGAATGACCAGGTTGCTGGGAACAGGGGAAGATATCATTCCATTATCTCAGGAAGAAGTAAACCTGCTTCTGAAACTGGGAAAGGAAGAACAGTTAGTAGCCATGTCCACAGGGATCATAGAGAGTGATCAGGTAAGAATACTCACAGGTCCGCTTCAGGGCATGGAAGGCTGTATCAGAAAAATTGACAGACATAAAAGAAAAGCTCGCGTTTCCGTAGAAATGTTCGGAAGGAGTGTAGACATGGAGGTCGGGCTGGAAATTATTTCAAAAGTTACACAAGAGGAGTTTATGAATGGAAAAGAAAAACAAAACAACGAAAATACTGATGCATGATATTCCGCTCAGACTGATCAAGGTGCTGAATATTATCTGCCTGACGATTCCCTTTGCTGGATGCTGGTACGGATATTATTCCGGACAGATGAAAGACGGCTTCTATAACAGAGGAAATCTTTTAATGATCGCTCTCTTTATGCTTGTATATTTCCTTTTTGCAAGAATATATAATGCATTTCTAATATCCGTGAACCGGATTTCTGAAATGGTATACAGTCAGGTGCTGGCAGCACTGATCACAGATGGCATCAGTTATCTTATCATTGCACTGCTTGTAAAAGGCTTTCCCAATATCATACCGGGAGTCATGGCCATTGCCGGTCAGATAGTAATGTCACTGATCTGGTGTTTTCTGGCTCATCGCTGGTACTTCAGAAGCTTCCCGCCGCAGAAGACAATGATCGTTTACGATGTCAGAGAAGGAATGGAGAAGCTTATAGATCAGTACGATCTGGAATGCAAATTTGAAGTTACGGAGATTATCCAGGTAACAGATGTCATTAACCATCTCGAAAAACTGAATACTATAGAAACTGTTTTCCTCAGCGGCATTCACAGCCACGAGAGAAACATCATTCTGAAATATTGTATTGAACATCGCATACAGGTCTATGTGATACCAAGAGTGGGAGATGTACTGATGAGCGGAGCACAGAAGGTACATATGTTCCATCTTCCAATGCTGCGAACAGGAAGATACAACCCGCAGCCGGAATACCTGATCCTGAAGCGGCTGGCAGATCTGGTGATCGCAGGTACAGCTACTGTCATCCTTTCCCCGATAATGATCATCACAGCCATTGCAATCAAAGCATATGACAGAGGACCTGTATTCTATTCTCAGATACGTCTCACACAGGACGGGAAGGAATTCGGAGTTCTGAAATTCCGTTCCATGAAAGTAAATGCGGAAAAAGATGGTGTGGCGAGACTCTCAAGCGGAGAAAATGATCCAAGAATCACTCCTGTAGGGCGCATTATCAGAAAATGCAGGATCGACGAATTACCACAGCTGCTGAATATCCTGAAAGGTGATATGACCATCGTAGGGCCAAGACCTGAAAGGCCGTCCATTGCCGCAGAATATGAGAAGGTCATGCCGGAATTCCGTCTGCGTCTGCAGGCCAAGGCAGGTCTGACAGGATATGCTCAGGTTTACGGCAAATACAATACAACACCATATGACAAACTTCTGATGGATCTGATGTACATCAGCCATGCAAATCTGCTGGATGATCTCTTCATCATGTTTGCAACAGTGAAGATCCTTTTCATGCCGGAAAGCACAGAAGGTGTGGCAGAAGGACAGACAACCGCAATGGAAGAGAACACATGCTGTGATAAGGAGGAGAAATTAAACGGATAGCCGTAAGAAAGGGGAATCTATGCCGACAATATCGATCATCACCCCGGCTTACAATTGTGAGAAATATCTGGAGGAAGCTGTGGACAGTGTGCTGGCCCAGACGATAACTGACTGGGAAATGCTCATCATTGATGACTGCTCCGTTGATAATACTTATTCCTGTATGCAGAAACTTGCACAGAGGGACAGCAGGATCCGGATTTTCAGAAATACACAGAATGCAGGTGCGGCAGCTACAAGAAATTACGGGATCCGTCAGGCAAAGGGCCGGTGGATCGCATTCCTTGACAGCGACGACCTGTGGAGAAAAGATAAACTGCACAAACAGATAGCACTTCTGGATAAATATCCGGAAGCTTCTTTTTTATTTACCGGATCTGCCTTCATCGAAGATGATGGTATGACCATAGCCCATACTCTCCATGTACCGGAGAAAGTCAGCCGCCGGAAGTTACTGGGTCAGAATGTGATCTCCTGTTCCTCAGTTCTCATAAAAAGGGAACTGATGCTGAAGCATCCCATGCCGGAAGAAGACGGGATCCATGAGGATTTTGCCACATGGCTGTCTGTCCTTACAGAAGTCCCCCTGGCTTACAGCGTAGATGAGCCTCTGCTGATCTACCGCAGGGCACTGGCATCCAAATCCGGCGAAAAAGGCAAATCTGCCCGCATGAACTGGCAGACCTATATACATGCAGGCATTCCTTTAAGAAAAAGGATTTTCTGCATGGCAGGCTATACCTTTCACGGTTTATGCAAATATCAGCAGCTCTGGTGGAGAAGTTACCGTCTGATGATGCGGAAAGAACGCTTCAAGAAGCTCTTTCTCATGGTCATGACAGTAATCCTGCTTTTCCTCTGGACCGCAGCCTTCAGTTATGCATGGTTTCATTATTACAATTTCAGAAGAGTCATCGGAAGACGGTATTTCTTCTGGGGCTATGTAACACTGCTGGCGCTTTATGCTGCATTAAACCTTCTGATCGGAAAAGTATTCTCCGCATTCCGGGTAATCCATCAGCAGTGGATAGAGATTGTGCTCTCCCATGGTTATACAGTGATACTGGCAAATGCTGCAACCTATCTGGAACTGGCGCTGATTGGACGGTGGAAATTTATGATGTACATCACACCAATGCTGGCTGTGACAGCAGTAAATTTCCTGACCGGTCTTATCTGGTCTGCTCTGCTTCGCTGGCTCTATGCCAATATCTACCCTGCACATGAGGTCCTTCTCATATATGGTAAACAGAACACGGCAGCTCTCGAGCGGGAACTGAACAGCCAGAGGGAACGCTATCACCTGAAAACAAAGCTTCCCCTCAATGCCGGAAAAGAGAAGATCATCCGGGAGATCACCAGGCATGAATCAGTAATGCTGGGAGATATGTCTCCTGCAGACAGAGAATTCTATATTCAGTACTGCTATGAGCACAAAAAAAGATGCTATTGCCAGACAACACTGTCAGACATCCTGCTTATGAGCTCTGAGAAACTCTCCCTGTCAGACATGACCTTACAGTTATTCAGAAACTGCGGCCTTACAGTAGAGCAGAGAATAGTCAAAAGACTCTTTGACATCTGTCTCTCCCTGCTGGTTATGACAGCATTTTCATGGCTGTATCTGCTGATCGCACTTTTCATAAAGCTGACGGATGGCGGACCGGTCCTGACCTGGCAGGAATGCCTCACCAGAAACGGAAAGCATTTCAGACAGTATAAATTTCGGACAACTCCTGCCGGAAATACAGAACTCAATCCGACAGAATGGATACGGGGAGGTTATTTCCTCATGATCTCTCATCTTGATGAGCTGCCACAGTTTTTCAATGTTCTCCGGGGAGAGATGTCTGTGGTTGGTCCTTATCCGGAGAGAGTCCTGACAGCAGAGAAATACGAAAAAAATCATCCGGAATTTGCATACCGCCTGTCTGTAAAAGCCGGTCTCACCGGCTATGCCAAAGTACATGGCAAATACAGCAGCTCCAAGAAAAACCAGTTAAAAATGGATTTCTACTATATACAGAATTATTCTTTTGCCCTTGACCTGAGTATTATGGCAGCTACCCTGAAGGTACTGTTAGAACCCCACAGACAGAGCAGAAAAAAGGAACCATAAGCCAATGAAAAAGAAAAACCTACAACCAGTGAAAATCACAAAAGACTGCATTCAGGCAGAGATCACCTTTGACACTGTGGCAGTGATCCGTTCCGACCACTCCCTGTGGCTGTTACATCCCCTTACTTCGGAGATGTGCTGTAAATTCAGGAAAAGACAAAGAGAGGGACGAAGACCATACTGGGATGAGACTGAATTTGGTCCCCAACCGAAGTTTCAGAAACTTATGGAAAATGTATCGATGATCTCTGCGGTAGCAATGACATTGGCTGTGGTCAAAACAGACGGAACTCTCCTTGTATGGGACAGAATGCAGTCCGGCTGTGAAGACAGGCCCCATTTTGTGAAAATAGCAGACGAAATAAAGACAGCAGAAACCGGAGATGGCGTTCTCCTGGCAATAAACCAGGTAGGGACGCTTTTATATTGGAAAAAACAGGAACAAAACAGCTGCTGCGGACCACCGGAGAAACTTATGGAACATGTGAAACAGGTATCTGCCGGAGTCGGTCACTACGCAGCCCTGACAGAAGATGGAAGCCTCTGGATGTGGGGAAAAAATGACTGCGCCCAGCTGGGCGACGGAACCCACACAGACAGACACAAGCCCCAAAAGATCATGGAACATGTGATCCAGGTATCTCTCGGAGCCAGACACAGTGCTGCCGTAGATACACGACACCGGTTGTGGATGTGGGGGGATAACACCCTCGGGCAGTTGGGAACCCGCCTATCCGGCAGCAGGAAAAAGTCTGTGCCAGTGATAAGAAATGTGAGGAAAGTATCACTTGGATATTCACATACAGGAGTGCTCGACCAGAAGAACCAAATCTGGATGTGTGGGTTTAACGGGAAATACGGAGCCCTTGGAAACACAGAATACCGAAATTGCAGAAGACTGCGGAAGATGAAGCCGGGTGGTTTCAGTGTGAAAAACCTGGAACTGCAGGCGGACAGGGCGGTTCTTGTCAGTGACGGGGGGGATGTGTTTGTGTGGGGGTAGGAATTTATGAGGGAGAAAAAGAAGAAGTTATGGATGTTGGTGATTACAAAGGATATTCGGTTCTCATGTCAGTTTATCATAAGGAAAAACCAGAATATTTGAAACAGGCAATTGCAAGCATTCAAGCACAGACGCTTCCCACAGATGATTTTGTGCTGGTGTGTGATGGCCCACTGAATGATGCTTTAGATGTGGTGATTGCTAAAAAACAGCAGGAGATGGGGAAAATACTAAATGTTGTCAGACTTGCAAAAAACGGTGGACTCGGAAATGCACTGAATGAAGGCATCAAACATTGCAAGAATGAATTGGTAGCCCGGATGGATAGTGATGACATTGCGTATCCCGATCGCTGTGAAAAGCAGATTGCTGTGTTTTACACACATCCGGAAGTAAGTATCTGCTCCGGTATTGTGGAAGAGTTTACGAGCACCCCAGATGTGGTAGATGCAAAGCGTGTTCCACCGGAGGCTCATGAGGAAATAGTAGAGTTTGCAAAGGAACGAAACCCGTTCAATCACCCCTGCGTGATGTACAAAAAATCAGCGGTTGAGGCAGTTGGTTCTTATCAGGACTTTTATCTGCTGGAGGATTATTACCTGTGGCTTCGCATGTTGATGGCTGGTTACCAGGGTTATAACATCCAAGAACCGTTGCTCCATATGAGAGCTGGCTCTGGTATGTATTTAAGAAGAGCTGGTTGGAAGTACGCTAAGACACAGGCGAGTCTGTTTAAGTTTATGAAGAGTCAAGGCTTCATTGGTGAAGGGCAGTACATAAAGAGCTGTGTGATTCGTAGTGGATCGGCGTTGGCTCCGAACTGGTTAAGGAAATTGATGTTTGAGAAAGTGCTGAGGAAGTAATGAGGAAGAGAATATGGTTATTATGAGAATTAAGGGCGGACTAGGCAACCAGCTCTTTCAATATGCTTCGGGCTATGCTCTGGCAAAAAGATTAAATCAAAAACTGGTATTTGATCCGAGTTTTACTGCTAATATGACAGCACGAGGTTATAAGTTGCCTCTGCTTCAGGTTGATACTGACGAAGTGATTTACACAGAACAGCTTCCCAAAAAGATTAATCGACTTAAGAATTTGTATATCAACAAGGCTTTCAGAGTACTTAATATTCCCAAACATAACTGCGGAAAGTTCGTATACTGGTTGGAAACAAGAGATGAATGGCAACCAGACTTCTTTACAATTCAGGCAGAAAATCTCTATGTGGATGGCTATTTTCAATCAGAAGAGTATTTTAAACAGTATAGAGCAGAACTTCTTAAGCAAATCCAGCCCAAATATGAGCCGGAAGATGAGTATTTAAAGGTATTGAATGATATTCGGAAATGTAATTCTGTTGCTGTTCATGTAAGAAGAAGTGATTTTAAGAAAGATAATTGCGAATTTCATTATCTCCTTGATGAAGCATATTACAAAAGAGCAATTGAAAAAATAAGATCGTCTGTAAAGAATCCGACATTTTTCTGGTTTTCAGATGATATGAATTGGGTTAAAGAACATATTGGTGCATCTGGTGATTTTCGCTTTGTGAGTATTCGCACGGCACATGGAGATATTGATGATATGATGTTGATGAAAAACTGTAAACATATCATTACGGCAAATAGTACTTTTAGTTGGTGGGCAGCATGGCTTAATGAACATGAGGATGCAATTAGGGTTGTTCCAGAAAAGCCATATGGCATGGAAGGAATGATTCCAGAAAATTGGAATAAGGCATAAAGGAACTAAAGTTATGAAGATAATTCAGATTATGGACAATTTTATAGTCGAAGGTGGAGTGAATAGTTTTGTTTATGATCTCTGCTATTCGCTTAAAGAACAAGGTTGTCATGTATCTCTCATTGGAATTTTGCGTTTGGGATATGATTCAAATCCAGAAGTGGAAAAACTTAGAAATGCTGGGATTAGAGTTGAATGTATTGGTGCTTCAAGTAAAAAGGATGCCTTGTTGCATGGAATTGGCAAATTGAGAAGTTTAATCAAAGAAATTTCCAATGGGGATCAATCAATTTGTAATTTACACTTAAAGCTTAGCGTTTTGATGGGGGTTTTGGCAATCCAAGGACTAAAGAATGTAAAATGTGTTGAAACATATCATTCTTTATATAGTAAATACTGGTTGCAGACAAAAGTTCTGTCACCATTTATTGCAATGTACATTCCATGCTCAGAATCGGCAAAGAATGAATTTGTGAAGAGATTTCATCCGAAGCTAAATAAAGTAACAGCGATTTCAAATGGAGTAAATTGTGAAAAACTAAGAAGAATGTCAGTTAGAAAAAATAAGAATGTTATTACTGCGGTAAGTGTTGGTAGATTTACGAATCAGAAAAATCTTCATGTTACAGCAGAAGCATTTTCTAAAATCACATCTAAAGATTTTGTTTACAAAATTTTCGGAGATGGAGAAACGAGACAACAGATTGTAAAGGCTGTTGGTGATAGCAAAAAAGTGGAACTTTGTGGTCTGGTACCGCGGCAGAATATTATTGAGGAAATAACAAATTGCGATATTGTTGTGATGCCATCGTTATGGGAAGGCTTATCTATTTTTATGCTGGAAGCAATGGCATTAGGTCGTCCGATGATGATTTCTAATGTTCCATCCTTGAGAGATGTATTCAGTGAAAAACCATTGAAAACTGGAGAAAACTGGAGATTGTGTTCATGGGGATACCTTGTTGAAACAAGTAATGTCAATGCATATAATGAGGCAATGAACCATTTCTTAAGACATCAGAATTTGAGTGTAAAAATGCAAATGGAAATGGAAAAGTATTCAACACTATATTCAATAGAAGAAACAGCAAAGTCGTATATGAAAGTATATATGCGCTGTCTACAGCAGGAGAACTGAAATGTCACATTATTTTGTAGAAAGAGCGATTTCTGTTGCAATATATGCACTTGTTGCATTTGCTTTTTGCAATCATTTGGTTAAAAAAGATGCAAATATTAGTAGGACATTTTTTTTATTAACGCTGGTGTTAAGCACTTTGGCATATTTTGTACAGCCCGCACCGACAATGGATTTATATCGATTATGGATTACAGCAGATGAATACAATAGATATTCAACATTGAAAATGATTACTGAAATTTTTTCAGGTTGGTCGTCACCTTTGGGACTTGTTTATGTTTGCTTAATATCAAAGTTTAATCACCATCTGTTGCCAGCTATTACAGTGTATTTATTTTATTCGAATATTTTTTATATTATTAAAGACTATTGGAAAAAACACGAGATTAGTAGATCTTCAATGGCCTTGGTCTTACTCTTTTTTTTAAGCCGAGGAGTATATGGGGAACTAATATCTGGAATTAGAAGCATGCTAGCATTTTCATTTGTGGCAAGATGCATGTATGATGAAATATATAATAAAAAATCTGTTGTTTGGAATACTCCTATATATGCTATGGCTGCGTTGTTTCATTCATCATCTATGGGAGCAATAGCAATATGGTTTGTGTTGAAAATTGTATTTGATCAAAAAGGGTGGAAAAAGATAATTAGCCTTTTAATGTGTGTAGTTTTTGCTGCTGTATTTTATAGTAAGTGGGGAATCATTGTAACCCGTAATTTGAATGTGGGTCTAGAAAGACTGATAGAAGGAGATTCTTATTCATATGTTTGGGAATTTGCTTTTAATACATTATATATGTTAATATCTTTGAATTTACTTTGGGTAACGATACGTGGACTAATACTAAGCGATGAAGGTATTAGAATGAGAAGATTAACCACAATTTTTTATTGTGTAACAATAATATGCATTTCTTCATATTCCATCTATCATAGATTTATTTCTTTTGTTTCAATGTTTAGTTTACCTGTTATGGTGGAGTCAATTAATACTTGCGAAGTAGAAGAAAGAGAGATTTCTGTACGAAATCTTCTTGTCCTTTCTATAATAATGATGGGGTTGTCGTGCATAAAAGGGAATCTTAACGGAATAAAGTTTTTTATTCTGTAACATGGAAAGGTTTTGATTAATGAATGAAAAAAAATATTATCCTGGGATTGATGTTTTGAGATTTCTTTCTATGATGTTTATTGTTACAATTCACACTCTTCGTCATGGAAATGTTCTGTCAAGAGTTGAATTTCAGACATCAAATTACTTGATGGCATATAGCTTGTTGGCAATTGTAAACGTAGGCGTGGATGTGTTTGCGCTAATAAGTGGCTTTGTAGGTTATAGAGATGAGATACGATGCGTGAAGTGGAAGAACTTTTTTTCGCAGTGGTTAATAGTTCTTTTTTATTCAATGGGATTCATGATTTGTTTTTCGATTGTAGATGGTTCATTTTCGGCAAAAAATATTTTGTTATCAGCCACACCAGTAACAAGTCAGACATATTGGTATTTTACTTCGTATTTTTTTGTTTTTCTGCTAGCACCATATATGAATTATATTGTTGTTTCAAATACAAAAAAACAAAGTTTCTTTACACTTTTTGGGGGAATGGGTGCATTATATTTATCACATAGAATTGAGGGGCTTTTTTCAATAACGTTATTGCTATACCTTTATATTGTGGGCGCAATGATTCGTAAGTACGAAATATACGAAGCGATTTCCGAGAAAATTATTAAAAGCTTAATGATTTTAAGTACATTGTTTATGATTGCATGGGAAATGGTGTTGTCTACGTATTCTACGAAGATTGCAGAGATTTGTCTTGGATATGATTCTCCTTTTTTGATTATAGTATCAGTTGGTTGGATTTTGTTATTTGCTCGAATGAAGGGATTTAATGCTAGACAAATAAAATATATACATTTTTTTGCACCGAGTGTGTTTTCAGTATATTTAATTAATGACAATCCATCAATCCGAAGTAGAATTGTTTGCAATATTATTCCAGAATGTGCATTTAATAATCCGTGGATATTATTCAATGCGATTTTAATTTCAACGCTACTATTTTTTATTGCGGGGTTATTTATTGATCTATTGAGAAGATTTTTATTCAAGAAATTTAAAATATAAGAAGCGATTGATATTATATGTGAACTTTTATTGATTTGTGCAACTAAATGTATAAATATCCCATAATTTCAAGCTTTTTGGGGGATATAGTGTAATTTTATTAATGCGTATTTTATAGTGGTTCAGCTATATTTCCATAGAAAATCCAGTATTTATCCGGATAAATCGATTTTAGGCGTAAATTTACTGGAAGTTCACATTATATCAATAGAGAAAAATTAAAAATGCATGAAAAGATTGGATTTGATAGTGTAAATAGCTAGAAAGGAAGAATATATAAGTGAATAAAAAGCAAAACTTAAAACTTGGCGCAATCATTTCCTATTTATGGGTTGTTGTTCATGTTGGAGTTAATTTTCTTTTTGCGCCGATACTGATAAAATATTTGGGTCAAAATGAATATGGACTATATCAAGTTATTGCCTCATTTCTGGCGTATATCAATGTGCTTGAAACAAGTGTTTCAGCCGGTGTGTTAAGATTCTACTGCAATGTGAAAGTAAAAAATAATAGCAGAGAAGTCGAGAATGTGCTCGCAATTTGCAGAAGAATATATAGGTATCTTTCTGCCTGCATTTTAATTGTTGGCGGAATTGTTATAGTTGGATTTAGATGTTTTTATCAGTCGTCCTTTACGCAGATGGAAATTAGAGAAGGAACAGTAATGCTTGCATTATTGTTTTGTAATCTAATAATAACTATGGCAAATGCAATTTATACTGCTACGATAAATGGAAATGAACGGTTTGTATTTGATAAATGTGCGTCAATTATGTCTCAAATTTTGCAACCGATTGTCTGTTATTTGATTATTCGAGTGTATCCGTATGCGACTATAGTTACATTGATTCAGGTATGCTTGAATTTGCTGGTGGCTGTTTCAAGATATTGGTATGCGAAAAAAGAACTGCATGTGGTAGTGAAATTGCATCATGGCGATAAAAAGCTAGCTAAAGAGATTTTAGTATTTGCATCCAGTATGCTTCTGTCTAACATTGCTGATCAAATCTTTTTAAAAACAGATCAGATTATCTTGGCAAAAATGTATAATACAGCTATTGTAGCTGTGTACGCAGTAGGATCACAGATTTACACTAATTATATGTATGCGGGAATCACTGTAGCATCTGTTTTTTTTCCGAGGGTAAGTAAATTATATCAGGAAGAAAATAGTACGCAAAAGATTTCACAATTATTTATTAAGGTTGGACGAATTGCATTTCTAATGTGTTTTGTGGTGTTGTCTGGCTTTGTTATTTTTGGAAAAGAATTTATAACATTGTGGGTGGGTCCTGTATATGAACCGGCTTATGCAATGGCAATTGTCGTAATGGTTCCATTTACAATTGATATTATTCAGAATCTTGGATTGACTATTTTACAGGTTATGAACAGATATGGTTTTCGGGCAAAAATGTATTTTATTGCTGCGTGTTTAAATATTATTTCTACGCTTTTCCTAGCACATTTTTTGGCAGGCTTTGGAGCAGCATTATCTACGGGAATATCGATGTTTCTTACAAGTGGAATTATTTTGAATTTTTACTATGCAAAAACAATTGGATTAGACATTAAGAATTTTTGGAAGAATATTTTGATAATGTTGTTTAAGTTGGTACCTATTAGCGCGATGGTATATATTATTAATCTTATGTGCAGTACACCATATAAATGGTGGATATTAATTGTAAAAATCGGAATCTATATAATTGCTTTTGGAGTAGCAACATATTTTATGGTATTAAATGTATCTGAGAAAAAAATGCTTAGTACTATGATAGACAAAATGATGAGAAAAAGGAGAGCCTATGATTCCTAAAGTGATAAATTTTTGTTGGTTTGGATATGGAGAATATCCAGACGTTGTTGAAAAATGTATTGATAGTTGGAAAAGGAACTGCCCAGATTATGAAATTAAACTTTGGGATGAAAGTAACTATGATGTAAGGAAAAATCAATATGTGCGAGAAGCATATGAAAATAAAAAGTGGGCATTTGTGTCGGACTACGCGAGATTGGATATTCTATATGAATTTGGTGGATTTTATCTGGATACAGATGTTGAGTTGGTAAAGAGTTTAGATGAACTTACAAAGTTAGCTGCATTTGTTGCAACTGATGGTTCAGGTATTAACACAGGACTGGGATTTGGTGCAGAGCCACACAATCCGATTATTGGAAGAATGCTTGCATTATACAGTGATCGGCATTTTATAATCAACGGAAAGTGTGATTTAACCCCTTGTACGAAACTGAATTCGAAAATTTTTACAGAAAATGGATATGATAAGTCTGATTATAATGTGCAAACCATTCTAGGAGTGAAAATTCTGCCTGCTGAATACTTTAGTCCAATTGAAGGTAAACATTCAGAACTTAAAATTACGGATAATACTTATGGAATTCACTGGGGAAGTCGATTGTGGGAAACAGGGTGGACTAGATTGAAAGCAAAATTAAGAATATTGCTAGGACCTAAAATGGTAAATTATATAAAAAGAATGATTAAGCGATAGTTTACTCCTGAAGCTAGTAGAAGAAAGAATAAGAATGATGGAAAAAGAACGTAATATCGTAAGCAGTAATCGGGGGAGACTGTCCGAAAATCCCGGATAATCTAACTTGATGAGAGAAAGATTAATATGCTCTTGTGAGTGTTCAATATAAAGTAAAACTGCACATTGAAAACTGAATAAATCTGAACTTTTCATAAAAGTTACACTAAAATCATCCGTAAAAATCTAGTATTTATGCGGTGTAGCGGATTTAGTGTAACTTTTTTGCAGAGTTCACAATTGTTGATTTACACTTAAAACTGACCCATGGTATAAATTGGCCTTATGGCTTGGCTACTGCTAATTATTTCCTAAAGTGGCTGTCCAGGCTGATTCCTATCAAACGAAGTGATGCCTTGACAGCTACTTTGGGAAATGATAGTGGGTCAATATTCAGTGTAAAAGTGGGTCAAAAGAGAGTGTAAATCAACAACAATAAAGTGCGGTTATTATCCGGGTGCAAAATGTAAGTGTACGGATTATGAGATCATTAAATACAGGGGAAAGATCTCTGGTCCTATCATGGATCGGATAGATATACAGAAAGAAGTCCATCCTGTAGATTTCTTTGCAATAGCAGACCAGAAATCAGGGGCTTCTTCAGAAGAATTGCGTACAAAGGTAGAAAAAGCCCGGAAGATACAGCAGGAGAGATATGCGCAGGAAAAAGGTCTGCTGCTGTCAGAATATCCACCCGGAACTCCACCATCCAGATACACTTTCCCCAGAAGAAACCGCCTGATCAGCAGCTGGTCCGATAAATTAATCATAATCCAGGCCGGGAAAGGCAGCGGAGCATTGATAACGGCAGAATATAGCAGAAAATATGGGCGGAAAGTGGAAATATAGAAAAACCATTGCAGTTCGAAATGAAGATTGTTATAATAAAAAACAGACAGAATGTAGAAAACAGAAATTGAGGAAGATTAGTGTTTTACTGGAAGATGAAGGCAGCGCCGAACGTTTTCCATATGATGTTGTGGAGAAAATCTCCGGCGAATGCACAGGGTAGGGTATTTTGAAGAACACGACGAAATGTTTTATATTTATTTTTCTTGCTGTTTTTACCCTCATTTCAATTATAGCTGTTTGGCCTGATAGTGGTACGGATCACAATTCCGGATTTACTTCAGCAGAGTTGAAACTTGAGGAAAAAACAGAAAAAAATTCAACAACAGATAGCAGTATAACAACATATACCTTTGTAAATGAAGCAGAAGAAACGACCTGTGCGATTGACAGAGGATATGCTGTTATGAAGCAGCTTAAGAATGCCGAAGGGCAGGTAACAGAAGAAAGATATTTTGATGCCGATGGGAATCCGGTAAAGCTGTATGACAGCTATTATGGCGTAGAGTATGAATATCATGACCATGAAGCAATCATTCGGTATCTGGATTCAGAAGGCAATACGATGCCGCTGGCTACATATTCCACAATAGTAAGAACTTTAGACGATGCCGGAAGAGCTGTAGATGATTATTACTATGATCTGGATATGCAGCCAGTCCAGTGGTCCGGGTACTATGGAATTCACAGGGATTATGATGGAAACGGCTGGAACAACAGGATCACTTATCTTGACAGGAATGGCCAGCCAGTACTGTGTTCATCCGGGTATGCAATAAACGAGTACAAGCGCGATGAAGAGGGAAATGTAACAGGAGAGTTTTACTTTGACACACAAGGAAGTCCAACAAAATCGTTGCTTGGCGAATACGGACAGTTATATGAACGGGATGAGAATGGCAGAATAAATCAGATTACCTATCTTGATTCAGACGGGAATGCGAAGACGAACAGTGCCGGATATACTATCCTTAAACGTACCTACTATCGTGATGGTAATATTAATACCGATATGTACTTTGATAAAGTCGGAAATCCTGTGGCTCTTTCAAAAGGGCAGTATGGAATCAAATACAGTGGAAAAATTATGTTGTTACTGAATAAGAATGGGCATGCTATGCTGTGTGTGGACAATATCCTGAATGGATCTCCATTTATGGTGGTGGTATTCGGATGTGTGCTCTGCTTTGTAATATTGGTGTTGCCGAAAGGATGGAACATTCTTTTGACAGGTGCTTATGTAGTGTTTATTCTTTACGAAACACTGATGTTCCGGGAGACAGGGAATGCGAGAACGAATTTTGTGTTGTTTTCTTATGCCGGAAATTTCTTGAAGGAGCAGTCCGTCAGAGTAGGTGTGATCAATAACATTTGGCTTTTTGTTCCATTGGGAACTGGGCTGTACAGGATATTCCAGAAGAAGTGGGTGTTAGTGGTTCCGCTGGCGTTTTCGATACTGATTGAAGCAACTCAGTATATTACGGGACTTGGCATCACGGAATTCGATGATGTGTTTGGAAACACGTTGGGCAGTTGGATCGGTGTGGTGGTAGCGTGGACTTGGGTGAAGAATAAAGCCATGCGGACTACCAGATGGAAAATTTGAGAATATAGCCGTGTGTGATATACGCGGCTTTTCTTAAATCGAATAGTTAGCTAAAACTAATTAAATAGTCCGTGAAGTATCGGTTTTTTCTGAGATTTTACTATTAAAATCTACTTACTATGTACAAAATTCTATAGTAACATCCCTCATAACTGGGGAAGTGAATATCAGTTGGAATGATGACCGATATTCAGTACATACGAAGAAACTGGCTAATGCATCGGAACATTAATAACAGCAGAATATATCCGAAGATATGGGTGGGAAAATAATTGTATAATTTTACGAAAAATGTTGAATAAATTTGAAAAATTGATATAATGTAAGACAAGAACAAAAGCGGATATCTTAAATCGTCGCATTGTCGCGTTTAAGGGAGAAGTGGACAAAAATGACCTTATATTCACTTGAAACATAGTGAAACGGTATTTTGTCCGCTTTTTTATGTTTTAGCGCTTTGGAACAAAATGATTTTCTGCCATTTTGTAAAAATGCTGTGCTGTAACTATTTATCACAGTGCAAAGATGTTGGTACATAAAGTTACACGATTGGCTTGAAAGAAAAGATTTTTATAAACATTGAGGTCAGACATTTCTTGGTAATTGTTATAATTATTCCGATTCTAATATTGATACTATTAACGATAATTCCAGGGATAGGGATTTTGTGTAATAGTATCTTAGGTATATAGTCCGGTGGGTGGAAGCCCATCAAATAAGCTGCTAACCACAACATTTGAAGTGAGTCTTGAGTTTGTCGCGGTAACGTTGTAGGCTAAGCGTAAACAGCAAGATAACAGGGATAGCTATTGAGCACCGAAATCCCGAAGTCATCAGAGAATCGATATTGTAATCTGGATGGAAGACAATATATGTATTTATCGTCATGGTGAGATTTTACATACCTTTGCGGTGTTGGTTGGAACTATTCATGTTATACAGGGAATATATATCAACTGGAGAGAACCTGTGTTTTCTTCTGTAGTGTGTCAGTCTTATAAAAATAGTATTAGAAGGAAACTAAAATAGAAAGCGAAGGCCAGTGCAACTGACTTATGACGCATTGGTGTCTTTATCAGATGACACTATATGGGAAAAACTGAAAGATAGGATATATGATAGTTCAGTAACAGTAATATTTATATCATCAGAAATGAAAGAGGTATGGAAAGAAGAAAAGGATCAATGGATTCCGTGGGAAATTTCGTATTCATTAAAGGAGACCTCTCAAAAAATAAAAATGGAGATCCTGTTACCAGTAAAAGCAATGCAATGTTAGCAGTTGTATTACCTGATGAAAATGGTTCATATTCTTATTATCTGGAAAAAAAGCAATGCTGTGAGAATGGCTGTACAATGCATTGTACAAATAAGTTGTTTTCTATAATCAGGAAAAATAAATTCAATTTAAAAGAAGCAACAAAAAAAGAATGCGAAACAGGTTCTGTTATCTGGTATGGTGAATGTAGCTATATTAAAGCAGTCAAATGGAATGCATTTATTAATAATTATAGTGTACATATAGAAAAAGCTTGTGAAAGACAGGATAACATTGATAATTACGAAATATGTAAAGAAGTATGATGAGTGCTTATTGCCAAATGTAATATAGAAGCACTTTACCTGTAAAAAGACGTCGAAATAAATCAATGAGATTTATTCCGGCGTTCTTTTATTGAAAAAAATCTATACCCAAGGAGGACTCCCAAATGACAAACCTAAATTCCCTTTTCCTGTCCCAGGCCTACAATGACTGCTGGGACGATTACAACAGATCTTTAAAACTCCGCAGCTTCCCACGCTGGGACTACGTAATCCTGACTGCTTCCAATGAACAGCAGGCAGAAGGCTTCCGCAAACAGATTGAAGACAGGCAGAACTTCCTGCCGAAAGGTACGAAGTTTGTTGTCATCCCGGACCGTGATGGCAGGCGTGTTGGCTCCGGAGGGGCTACGCTGGAGGTTCTGAGATATCTTCATGAACAGGAAGGATCCTTTGACAGCCTTCGTGTGCTGGTGATTCATTCCGGTGGGGACAGTAAGCGTGTTCCCCAGTATTCTGCGTTGGGTAAGCTCTTTTCGCCGGTGCCTCATGAGCTTTCCAATGGACGAAGTTCTACTTTATTTGATGAATTCATGATATGTATGAGCTCTGTTCCTTCACGGATCCGTGAGGGGATGGTACTGCTGTCGGGAGATGTACTGCTTTTATTTAATCCTCTTCAGATTGACTATAACAATGCGGGTGCAGCTGCCATATCCTTTAAGGAAAACGTAGAGACTGGAAAGAACCATGGTGTTTATCTGAATGGACCGGACGGAAATGTGAAGTGCTGTCTGCAGAAGAAATCTGTTGAGATTCTGCGGGAAGCAGGAGCAGTCAATGAATCCGGCTGTGTGGATATTGATACCGGGGCACTGATTTTTAGTACTGACATTATGAAATCTTTATATTCACTGATTGAAACAGACGCGGACTATGACAGAAATGTCAATGAAAGAACGCGTCTTTCTCTTTACGCTGATTTTCTTTATCCTCTGGCTTCGGATTCTACGTTGGAGGATTTTTACAGAGAGAAGCCGGAGGGTGAATTCTGTCCGGAACTGACAGCTGCCAGAACCCGTGTGTGGGAGGTGCTGCGTCCCTATAGGATGAAGCTTCTGCGGCTGGCACCTGCGAAGTTTATTCATTTTGGAACGACCAGGGAGATACTGGAGCTGATGAACGGAGGTGTGGATGAGTACCATTATCTGGGATGGAGCCGGAAAGTGGGCAGCAGTATCCGTAGTGATGTGTCTGGCTATAACAGTGTACTGAGCAGCAGGGCATCTGTTGGGAAGGACTGTTATCTGGAGGTTTCTTATGTGCATGGAAATTCCAGGATTGGCAGTCACAATGTGCTCTCTTACATAGATGTGCAGGATCAGACTATTCCTGATAATGTTGTCCTTCATGGGTTGAAGCAGAGAAACGGTAAATTTATTGTCCGTATTTTTGGCGTAAATGATAATCCCAAGGAGAACCGGCTGTTTGGCAGAGATCTGGATGAACTGGAAGATACACTTGGAGTGAAACTCTGGGAGGAGAACGGACAGGCACATACCTTGTGGTCTGCCGGGCTGTATCAGGAGGCAGATACGATCCGGGAGGCAACAGATGCGGCACTGGAGCTCTATGAGATTGTCACAGGAGAGAAAAAATTTGACAGAACTTTATGGACTGCAGCTTTTCATAAGTCTCTATGTGCCGGATTTAATGAGGCGGATCCGGATGCTATCATAGCATGGAATAAGCGGATGGCAGATCTGGTAACCATGGACGGGATTGCAAAGGCAATCAGGGATCAGGTTCCGGCAGGAAGTATAAGAAAGCTGCAGTCGCTTACAAAGATTCAGAAGGAATGGCTGGAGAAGCGTCTGAGAAAAGCTGATTTCGGTGAAAAAATGCGCCTGCATTATTATCTTGGAGTAATCCTTGAGGATGAAAATGAGGTGCAGAAATGTTTCCGTATTATTCAGTCGGAGGTTCTGGAAGCGACGATCAAAAGTCTTGCTTATAATGAACAGGCAAGGATTGTTACAGATCATCATACAGTCAGGCTGCCGCTCCGTGTGAACTGGGGAGGTGGCTGGAGTGATACGCCGCCCTATTGTAATGAAAAGGGCGGGACTGTATTAAATGCCGCCATTCTTCTGAATGGGGAGAAGCCGGTAGAGGTGACATTGGAGAGGATTCCTGAGCAGAAGGTTGTTTTTGACAGTCGGGATATGGATGTTCATGGAGAGTTTGACACGATTGAGCCTTTGCAGGCCACAGGCGACCCTTATGATCCATTTGCCCTGCAGAAGGCCTGTCTTCTTGCCTGTGGGATTATTCCGAAGGAAGGACATACTCTGAGTGAAATACTGGAACGTCTTGGAGGTGGTTTTGTCATGCATTCCGAGGTGACAAATGTTCCCAAAGGCTCAGGACTTGGAACTTCATCTATTCTTTCGGCAGCCTGTGTGAAGGCAGTGTTTGAATTTATGGGGATTCCATATACGGAGGAAGATTTATATGCCCATGTACTGGCAATGGAGCAGATTATGTCCACGGGAGGTGGCTGGCAGGATCAGGTTGGAGGTATTACACCGGGTCTTAAATATACCACTTCTATGCCTGGTCTTCAACAGCAGCTTCAGGTAGCGCATATAGAGCTTTCACAGCAGATAAAGAAGGAACTGGACGAGAGATTTGTCCTGATCTATACAGGTCAGAGGCGTCTGGCGAGAAATCTTCTCCGTGATGTAGTGGGACGCTATGTGGGTAATGAGCCGGATAGCATGTTTGCATTGGAGGAGATCCAGAAAACAGCGGCACTGATGCGTTTTGAACTGGAACGTGGAAATGTAGATGGTTTTGCGAAGCTTCTGGATTATCACTGGGAACTGAGCAAAAAGATTGATGCCGGAAGCAGCAACACGCTAATTGAGCAGATTTTCAGCAGTATTGAGGAGTTGGTGGATGGAAAGCTGGTATGTGGTGCCGGTGGCGGCGGCTTTCTTCAGGTAATCCTGAAAAAGGGTGTGACAAGGCAGATGGTGGAAGAACGTCTGAAAGAAGTATTTATGGACAGCCTTGTTGGTGTGGCTGACTGTAAGCTTGTGTGGGAATAGAAATTCCGAAGGAAAAAAGCAGATGAAAGATTTATTTATCAATACACAATTACCGGTTGTCACTTCTGACAGGATTTTATATACATCTTCAAATTTTGCCAGGACTTCTTTACTGTATTTGCAGGAGATTGGCTCCCTGCAGGTACATAAACCTCACAGCACAGGCCGCAGCAATCTGTCCTCTTATTTGTTTTTTACAGTGACAGACGGGGAAGGTGAGCTCACCTTTGAAGGCAGGACGTATTTTCTTCATACAGGAGACTGTGTGTTTATTGATTGCAGGAAGCAGTATGCACACAGCAGTTCGGAGAAACTGTGGAGTTTATCCTGGATACATTTTTATGGTTCGAATCTGACAGCAATCTATGACAAGTATTTAGAGCGGGGTGGAAGAGCAGTCTTCCACCCCGTTTCCGTTTCCGGGTTTCTGGAAATCTATCGCAGGATTTATGAGCTGGCAGATTCCGATGATTATATCCGGGATATGAAGATTAACAGTGAGCTGAATTATTTGCTGACACTTCTGATGAATGAGTCCTGGCATCCTGCGGAGAAGCACAGGGATGCAGATCTGAAAAAACAGAACGTACTCCCTGTAAAGCAGTATCTGGATGAGCATTATCAGGAGAAAATAAGCCTGGATTTTCTGGCAGAACATTTTTTCATCAGCAAATATTATCTGACCCGTGTATTCAGGGAGCAGTTTGGTGTAAGTATCAGTAACTACCTGATGAACAGAAGAGTTACGAAAGCAAAGTATATGCTTCGCTTTTCCGGCGAGAAGGTAAAGAACATTGGATATGAATGTGGTCTGGGAGAACCTCATTATTTCAGCCGGATTTTCAGGCAGATGGAGGGAATGAGTCCGTTAGAGTACAGAGAGAAGTGGGAAAAATAAGAAAAGAGAGCAAGATAGTGTAAGAAAATGGCGGGAAAGGGCAATATCGTGAATTCAGACCTTCCGGATTTTTTACTAAAATA
>JABLTQ010089823.1_pt1 | contig 25352 bp, 19 predicted proteins | sample 7160101 | NCBI WGS metagenome assembly JABLTQ01 (sample SAMN14651228, study PRJNA627086) | human gut metagenome | isolation source: feces | host: Homo sapiens
CAAAGACAGCTCCCAAAGAGAGACAATACCCTATATTTGTGGCCTCGGAGCAAAGGTTGGATGCGAGCGGTTAAGCGAACATTCAACCTGCAGCGACTAAAGTCACCAATATAGGGTATTGTCTCTCTTTGGGGGCGTCTTCTTGCCTGCGGCAAATCAGGATTTCCTCAATTGACTGTAGTTGTATTATTTGTTAAAATTATAATATATAATACTATTTTGTGGATTGGAGAGAGAGAGATGGCTAAAAAAATCAGTACAAGGAAAACAACAGCTAAAAGTAGTTCAACAGCAAAAAAGACTTCTGTTAAAAATGCAGAAGCTGAAGTAAAGGCTTCAGTTAAGGAGGCAACAGTTGAGCCGAAGACTGTAGCGAAGGAAGAAGCAGTTAAGCCAAAGGCTGCGGTAAAGAAGACGGCTAAGGCAAAAACTCCAGAGAAGAAAGAAACGGTTGAAGCAAAGCCTGAGGCAAAGAAGGAAGAAGCGGTTAAGCCAAAGCCAGCAGCAAAGAAGAAGACAGTTAAGGCAAAAACTTCAGAGAAAAAAGCGGCAGTTAAAGCAAAGCCTGTGGTTAAGAAAGAGGAAGCAGCAGAGCCGAAGACTGAGGTAAAGGAGAAGACAGTTAAGGCAAAGCCAGCAGCAAAGAAAGCAGAAGTTGAAGTAAAGGAGCCAGTTAAGAAAGTAGAAATCGAGACAAAGGTGCCAGCTAAAAAAGTGGCAGTTAAGGCAGAGGCTCCGTCTAAGAAAGAAGTAGCTGAACCACAGACCGCTGTTAAGCAGGATATCCCGATGGAGCAGCCAGATTTGGGTCCGAGAAGAAGTGTTGCGTTTATTGGTTCAGAGTGTTATCCATTTGTTAAGACTGGTGGACTTGGTGATGTAATGTATGCTCTTCCTAAGGCTTTGGCAAAGTTAAATCTGGATGTTAAGGTAATTTTGCCAAGATATAAATGTATTCCTCAGAAGTATCAGGAAAAGATGGAATACAGGGGCTCTTTCTATATGGATCTTTGTGCTGATGGAAAACAGTATTATGTGGGAATTATGGAATATCAGGAAGATGGTGTTGTCTATGATTTTATAGATAATGATGAGTTTTTCTCCTGGGGAGACCCATATACGAACCTTATAGATGATATTCCAAAGTTCTGTTATTTTGGTAAGGCTGCTCTTGCTGCACTTAATTATTTAGATTGGACTCCAGACATAGTACATTGTCATGACTGGCAGGCAGCGTTAGTGCCGCTTTACTTAAGAACCTGTTTTAGTGATACAAATGTGGGACGTGCAATTGCAGTACTCACAATACATAATTTAAGATTCCAGGGTGTTTATGACAGAAAAACGATTCAGTATTGGTCAGGGCTTCCTGATTATGTATTTAATAAAGACTGTATGATTCAGAACTGGCTGGATGCGAATATGCTAAAGGGTGGTATTACTTATTCTAATAAAGTGACAACGGTAAGTAACACTTACGCCTGGGAGATTCAGACAGAAGAATATGGTGAGGGACTTGAAGAACATTTAAGATATCACAATAATAAGGTTTTAGGAATTGTAAATGGTATTGATACAGATATCTGGAATCCGGCAACAGATAAGCTGTTAGCCTCTAAGTATGATGCAGAATCAGCGATAAAGAATAAAAAGGCAAATAAAAAAGCTCTTCAGGAATCTTTAGGATTAGATGTGGACGACAATAAAATGGTAATTGGTCTTATTTCCCGTCTTACAAATCAAAAAGGACTTGACATTGTAAATGACGTAATTCCAGGTATCATGGATGGAAATACGCAGGTAGTTGTTCTTGGTACAGGTGATGCCCGGTATGAGGACACCTTCCGTTATTATGAAGATAAATATAAGGGCAGCTTCTGTGCCTATATTGCCTACAATGAAAATGTGGCTCATAATATTTATGCAGGGTGTGATGCGCTTTTAGTTCCATCAAGATTTGAACCATGTGGACTTACACAGCTCATATCCATGAGATACGGTGCCGTTCCAATTGTCAGAGAAACAGGAGGCTTGAAAGATACTGTTCAGCCTTATAATGCATTTGAAAACACAGGCAATGGTTTTACATTTGACAGATATGAAAGTGGACTCCTTTACGATGCAATCAATAGAGCAAAAACACTCTATTTTGAAAACAGAGTGTACTGGGATGACATGGTAGTTCGTGATATGAACAAAGACGTTTCCTGGGAACAGAGTGCAAAACAGTATAAAGATATGTATGTAGAATTAACACCAAGATATTAAGCTCTGATTTGCTGCAGGCATGGGAGACGAACTCAGGGAGATAAATAAAGCATATTTGAGACTTTAGCCGCGGCGGTTTGAATGCTCGCTTTACGCGCTTGCATCCAAACCTCGCTCCGAGGCCACAAATATGCTTTATTTATCTCCCTGAGTTCTGCTCGTTGGCAGTTGCAGTTTAGAAAATCAGCTGGAGGGATTTGGAAAAGAGGACAGGAGATGTAGAAGTTCTGGGAGATGAAAGCTTATGGGATAGATTCTCTCTGGACGTGTCAATTTCCCTTGACAAAATAAAAATTTCTGGCTATAATACTTTAGTGTAGTGCATTGATAAAACTATGCAGAGATTATAAGGGAAAGAAAAAGGAGAATACTATGAAAAAGATAATTGCAATGTTCTTAGTTCTCGTAATGAGCGTGACAGGATTAGTCGGTTGTGGTTCATCAAAAGGTAATGAAGCAGGTTCAACAAATGCAAGTTCCGATTCTGATTGGGCTTACATTCAAGATAAGGGAAAACTCACTGTTGGTATCACATTATTTGCACCAATGAACTATTACAATGAGAAGAACAAACTTGTTGGTTTTGATACAGAGATGGCTGAGGCAGTTACAAAGAAGCTTGGCATTGATGTAGAGTTTACTGAGATTAACTGGGACTCTAAAGAAGTAGAGTTAAGTTCTAAGAATATTGACTGTATCTGGAATGGTATGTGTATCACAGAAGAGAGAAAGCAGAATATGAGTATTTCTGACCCATATCTTTATAATACACAGGCTATGGTAATGAAAAAATCCAGAGAAAAAGAAATCATGAAGAGTGTAAAAGGTCTCACTGTTACAGCAGAACAGGGTTCTACAGGTGAGGGAAAGATTGATGGTTCTATCGCAGATGATGATACTGTAAAGGTTTCTGCACAGGATTATTTCAAAGATGCGAACTATGTTGCTTCTGATTCTATGGCAAAGGCTCTTATGGAAGTAAAATCCGGTACAGCAGATGTTGCTTTAGTTGATAGTGTTTGTGCACTAGGAATGGTTGGTGAAGGAACAGATTATTCTGATTTAGTAATCAATATGGATAACAATTTTGGTCAGCAGGAATATGGTATTGCATTCCGTAAGGGAAGCGATGTAACAGAAAAAGTAAATGAAGCAATCAAAGAACTTTACGAAGATGGAACAGTAGATACGATTGCAAAGAAATATGGTTTACAGGAGATGTTGATTAAATAGTTATTTCTATGGTATGATAGAGAAACTATATAGGCTTCGTGAGAATACATAGAAAGGAATCCGGGATTTCGGTGTCTTTTACAAGAAGAAAGAGACGGAAAGACCGGATTCTTGTTGTGGTTTCAGGCGAAGATATATCAAATATTTTTACAAAGAAAGAAGGATAAGATTATGATGGCTACCAGCCCAGTAGAATCCTTAAGTTCAGGATTCATTCTTAACATCGAGCTGTTCTTTATCACTTTGCTTCTGGCACTGCCACTTGGATTAGTGATAACATTTTGTTCTATGTCAAAGTTTAAGCCGTTAAAATGGCTGAGCAGAACTTTTGTCTGGATTATCAGAGGAACACCTCTGATGCTTCAGCTTTTTGTTGTATTGTATGTGCCGGGACTTTTATTTGCGATGCCGATAAGTTCTCGTTTTACAGCGGCGGTTATCGCGTTTGTTATTAACTATGCAGCATATTTTTCAGAGATTTACCGTGGTGGAATTGAGAGTGTATCAAGGGGACAGTATGAGGCAGGTCAGGTACTTGGTATGACAAAGACACAGATTTTCTTTAAGATTATTCTGTTACAGGTTATAAAGAGAATTATTCCGCCAATGAGTAATGAAGTTATTACGCTTACAAAAGATACTTCTCTTGCACGAGTTATCGCTCTTGCAGAGATTATCATGTGTGCGGAGCGTTATACAAAACAGGGTCTTATCTGGCCACTGTTTGCTACAGCATTATATTTCCTTGTTTTCAATGGCATCCTTACAATTTTATTTGGATGGATTGAAAAGAAAATGGATTACTTTAGAGTATAAGGAGGGGTTTTGATGTCTATTCTTGAAGTGAAGAATTTAAAAAAGAATTTTGGAAGTCTTGAAGTGTTAAAGGGCATTGATTTTTCTCTGGAAAAGGGAGAAGCCCTCGCGATGATCGGAGCATCAGGAAGTGGAAAGACAACACTTTTGCGCTGCCTGAACTTTTTAGAGCGCCCGACACATGGACAGATTATTGTAAATGATAAAGTGATCTTTGATGCCGATGATAACAAATCTCTGGGAGATGCACAGATAAGAAAGAACCGTTTACATTTTGGAATGGTATTTCAGTCCTTTAATCTTTTCCCACAATATACAGCGTTACGCAACTGTACATTAGCCAGAGAATTAATGGCAAAGGAACGCCCGGATTTTAAAGAGAATAAGAAGAAAATCATGGATGAAATCACAGCAGAGGGAGAAGCACTCCTTGAGAGTGTTGGCTTAAAAGAAAAAATGAATTACTATCCACATCAGCTTTCTGGCGGGCAGCAGCAGAGAGTTGCAATTGCAAGAGCATTAATGCTTCAGCCTGACATTTTATGTTTTGATGAGCCGACTTCTGCACTTGACCCGGAACTTACCGGAGAGGTATTAAAAGTTATCCGCGGACTTGCCGATCGCCATACAACAATGGTTATCGTTACGCATGAGATGAAATTTGCCCGTGATGTATCTGATAAAGTTCTTTTCTTAGATCAGGGTACGATTGCAGAGTACGGTACTCCAGAGCAGGTATTTGAACATCCGAAGGAAGAAAGAACAAGACAGTTCTTAGAAAGATATTTTGAGGATTAATTTGTAATTGCTCACAGATGGCAAAGTTGTGTAATATGTATCAAAAGAAAATAAGGATAGTTCTTGAATCATAAAATGATACGGTAATAATTGACAAAAAGTTAAAATGTAGAAAAGAACACTGAAAAATGTAATTTTTCAAGGGGGGGGGGTAAAAATAGAAGTTCTCCCCTCTTTTTTTATAAATTTCGTTGCTTTTTGTCATATTAATGATATACTTAACGTATGTTGCTATGTCCAGTTATAGCATAGCGTGAGAAGCGGGGGGAGAGAAAATGATAGATGTCAGAGAGAGCACAGATAAACTGAAAATATTGATTGTAGATGATTCTGAGCTGAACCGTGAACTTCTCGTAGGTATGCTGGAGGATGAATATGAGATTTATCAAGTTGAAAATGGTAAGAAAGCAATAGATATTTTAGAGGAGAACAGAGAACAGTTTAAACTTGTTTTACTCGACATAAATATGCCGGTTATGGATGGCTATGAAGTACTTTCCATTATGAAGCGAAGAAAGTGGCTTGATAAACTTCCAGTAATTGTTATTTCAGCAGAAATCAGCGGGAAAAGTGTAAAGAAAGCATACGAGCTTGGAGCGAGTGATTATTTTGTACGTCCGTTTAATGTAGCTATCGTACTTAGAAGAGTTAGAAATATGATTACTCTTTATGATAATATTTCAAGTAATTTAAAAGATGCAGTTACTATGCTGTCTACGATTTTCTATCGTATATTAAAGGTTGATTTAGAGGCAGATTCTTATGAGATTATAGAGCAGGGGAATAGTGATCCTTTAAGAGAACTGTATCAAAAGGAAAGTATATCCGCATGTCTGAAAGATGTTGCAGAAAAGGGGTATATTCATGAAGAAGACTACAAAGAATATACAGAGTTTTGTTCATTAGAACATTTGAAAAAAATCTTTTTAGATGGAAGTCAATATGCCAGCCTGCAGTATCGGAGAGTTCTTGAGGGACAGTATCGATGGGTTTCCATGGAAATTGTGCGAAGCACCGAATATCGAGAAGATAATCAGCAGGTTGTAATGTATATTCGTGATATTAATGATGACTACTTGAAACTTTTACAGATGGCAATGTGTCACACATTGGATTCTGTGGGAATTGTGTCAGCTAATATTTCTCAGGGTATTTGTCTTTCCTTTGCTGGCAGGAGAGATGAATTAGAATGTCAGAGTGAGGAAAGTATCGATACATATATACAAAGAGTCAGTGAAATGATTCCAATGCCTGAATCAAGGGAACATTTTTGCCAGGTGTTCTCTCAGCAAAATATGTTGAAGCTGTTTACAGAGGGTACGGCGGCTTTATCTATGGAAGCAGCATTTTTTTATTCGGAAGAACAACAGCCATGTGTTCTTCGTATTAATGTAGATATGGCATGCAATTCTTTTTCAAGAGAGATTGAAGGCGTGTTACATTTTACAGATGTTACAGTAGCGTATCTTATTGAGAATGTGCCGCAGAAGATTTATCAGAAGGATTATGAGAATATTATAATTATTGATGCGAAGAGAGAGAAGATGATAAAGACAGATGTCTTGTCTTCTGTTATATCTGATTATCTGAAGAAAGAAGAGGCATATGAAGGCTACCGTTCTTATAGTTCACACAGAGCCGTTGTAGAAAGTGAACGTGAGAGGTTTAAAAAATGTGTGGAACTTTCCACAATAAAAGAGGGGCTTCGTAAAGACAAGCAATATTTTTTTACAATTCATGAAACAGATAAAACAGGGGAAGTAAGATTAAAAAGATACTCTTATATTTATATTGATGAGAGAGTTGATATAATTGTTGGAGCGAGAGAAGATATTACAGAATTTTCAGAAAAAGATGTTCTGACAGGCGGATATAATCGTCGGGGATTTATTCGAATTACAGAACGTCTTTTGAATGAGGTTCCAGATAGAACTAAATATGCCGTTCTATTTTTTAATGTGAAGAATTTTAAGGCGGTAAATGAATTGTTTGGCGTGGAGAGTGGCGATGTGGTTCTTCAGAATATATTTAGAACGCTGACACATTCAAAGTTATCGCCAGTTATTACTGCAAGAGTAGAGTCAGATCATTTTGTATGTCTGGTAGAGAATAAGAATCTTGATTTTGAAGAACTTACCTCAGTTTGTGATAATAAGTTCGTAAAAGACGGCAAGTGTATGAATTTGATTATTCGCTGTGGTATTTTTTATGTGGAAGAGAAGCCGATGAAGATTTCGGGAATGATTGACAGAGCAAAACTTGCGAAGCGCTATATTACCGATGAGTATGTGCAGCCATACATGGTATATGATCATTCCATGCAGGTTGCATATATAGATAAGGCTAAGCTCGCCGGAGAATTACAGGAAGGCATTGCGAAGGAACAGTTTAAAGTATATTACCAGCCGGTAATTGATACAAAGACAGGAAAGATTGCATCGGCAGAAGCATTAATCCGTTGGATTCATCCGGATAAAGGATTTATTTCTCCAGCTTTGTTTATACCTGCATTAGAGGAGAATGGCCATATTTCAGAACTTGATTTCTATGTTCTTAAAAAGGTATGGCAGTTTATCAATGATCGATGTGAGAATAATAAATTTGTTGTTCCAATCTCCGTAAACTTATCCTGGATGGATTTCTACGATGAAATTATGATGGAAAAGATTCTAAAAGAAATGGATCGCTTCAGGGAAAATGGCAGAGAACATATGGCATGTTTTGAAATTACGGAAACATCCTACGCTGCTATCAGAGAAAATAGAAGCGGTATTCTTGAAAGCCTTAGAATTAAGAATGCAAAGATTCTCCTAGATGACTTTGGAAGTGGCTTTTCATCCTTTGGAATGCTGCAGGACTATGACTTTGATATCTTAAAGATTGATATGAGCTTTATCCGTAAAATTGGCGAGAATCCAAAGACAAAAAGTATCGTCCATAGTATTATCGGAATGGCACATGAGATAGGTATAAAGACAGTTGCAGAAGGAGTAGAAACGGAAGAACAGGTAAGCTTCTTAAGACAGAGCGGCTGTGATTACATTCAGGGATATTACTATTCCAAACCATTACCAGAAGAAGAGTTTGTGGAGTTTCTGGAAAAAGCAGATGCAGAATAGCAGGTCTGAAAAAGTGTACAGTAGGCGAAGGAGACGCCCTCTTTTGATAAATAAAGCATATTTGTGACTTTAGTCGCGGCAGGTTGAATGCTCGCTTACAGCGCTCGCATCCAACCTTTGCTCCGAGGCCACAAATATGCTTTATTTATCAAAAGAGGGCTGTCTTTGGCTATTGGATGCGAGCGCGCCTGAGCGAGCATTCAACACGCCGCGACTAAAGTCACAGATAGGAGTATATAAGGCGGTGGGGTCTGTTTTATAGTAGATTATAAATATTCCTCCGCCAGTTCCTTAAATATCGGAAGTGCCTTCTCCACCCTCTCCGTTGGTACACAGTACGCGATACGGAAGTGACCCGGGCAGCCGAAGATGTCCCCCGGGACGAGCATTAAATCTTTTTCCATTGCTTTCTTACAAAATGCCTGTGAATCCGATTCTAAAGAACGTGGGAACATATAGAAAGTTCCGCCCGGCTCTACACAATGATAGCCATACTTTTTGAGCGCTTCAAAGAGTATTTTTTTATTTGTTTCATAAACGCTTAAATCCGAAGTATAATTGCAGACATCCGCTACGGTTCTCTGCATGAGGGAAGCGGCACCGTTTTGTCCGATGGTACGGGAAATCTGTGGACAGATTTCGATGATCTTGTTAGCTTCTATGCAATCTGGATGCACGGCGAGATAGCCGATACGTTCCCCCGGAAGGGAGATAGATTTACTAAAGGAATAGCAGGTGAGGGTATTTTTGTAGTAGTTTGCCACATAAGGGGCATCCACTCCCTCAAAAATAATGTCTCGGTATGGCTCATCGGAGATAAGATAGATTGGATGACCAAATTCTTTTGATTTTTCTGTTAAAATGTCTGCTAATTTTTTGATGGTTTCTGTGGAATAAACAATTCCTGATGGATTGTTTGGGGAATTGATTAAGACAGCAGTAGTATTTTCATTTAATTGTGCTTCAAATGCTGCGAAGTTAATCTGGAAGGTGTCGATATCCGCCGGGATAATGGTGAGTTTTAAGCCTGCTCCAGCAGTATATGGTTTATATTCAGAAAAACAAGGGGCAAATGTGATGATTTCATCTCCAGGGTTTGTTACCGCACGAAAAGCATGAGCTAACGCTCCGGCAGCACCGATTGCCATAAAAATATTAGAAGCTTTGTAAGAAGAACCGTATTTTTTATTTAAGAAAGCGGCGATTTTCTCGCGGGTTTCCATGATTCCAAAGCTAGGGCTGTATCCGTGAAGTGCTAATGGGTCTAAGGTGTTCACTTTTTGGACAATAGTTTCATTTACAATAGAAGGTGCAGGTACGGAAGGGTTTCCAAGACTGAAATCATAAATGTTCTCTGCTCCGACAACTTTTGCTCGTTCGGTGGCATATTGGAATATTTCAAAAATAACGTCTTTTTCCTGTAACATGGATGTATATTGTTTGTTTAGCATAGGTAGAAACACTCCTTTTTATTTTATGTATTCTTAAAATCCCTATCTATCTGACTTGGTGGCAATTTATCACACAAAATCAGGTATAAAAGTTTTTAGATGTACATAACTGTGTATGAATAGATTAATAGTCTCTATGAGTGTATCATACAAGGTGAGAAAGAACAAGAATGCCAATCGCATATTGACGGCTAAGTATTACTTTACTATAATAAAACGGACAGAAAGGAGCACGTTATGGAGAATTATTCAGTGCAGGTTCCACCGTATACGGTAGGACCGGAAGCATATAGACAGATTGAAAAACAGTGCCATATTTATGGAAAGAAGGCAGTTGTTGTTGGCGGTAAAAAAGCGATGGCAGCCGCAAAGGATAAACTGCTTGCCGCGGTGAAAGATACAGGGATAGAGATTCTTGATTTTGTATGGTTCGGAGGCGAATGTACCTTTAACAATGCGAAAAAGTTAGAACAGTTAGAAGCAGTACGGCAGGCGGATATGATATTTGCTGTTGGTGGAGGAAAGGCAATTGATACTTGTAAGCTTGTAAGTATTGATTTTGAAAAGCCATATTTTTCATTTCCTACGATAGCATCGAACTGTGCACCGACTTCCGCTGTTTCTATTGTATATAATGAAGACGGAACCTTTTGCAAGTTTGTGCATTTCTTAGAGCCGGCAAAGCATGTATTTATCAATACAGAAATTATTGCCAATGCACCAAAAGAGTATCTTTGGGCAGGAATTGGAGATACTTATGCCAAGTATTATGAAGTCAGTATTTCTGCAAGAGGCGAGAAGTTAGAACATTTTAAAGCGATGGGTGTCCAGCTTAGCCGTATGTGTATGGAAGCGATGGTTGAGCATGGGGCACAGGCGTTAAAAGATAATGAACAGGGAGTGGCATCTTATGCGTTAGAGCAGGTTGCTCTTGATATTATCATTACTGCAGGCTGGGTTTCCTTGCTTGTGGCAAGAGAACATACGATGGATTATAACGGTGGAGTTGCACACGCTTTCTTCTACGGCCTTTGTAATCTGCCAGGATTCGATGAAGACCATTTGCATGGCGTTGTTGTCGGTTTTGGTGTATTGCTATTACTTACGATTGATGGAAAAGAGGAAGAATGCCAGAAGCTTATCGCATTTAATAAGACAGTGGGCCTTCCAGCAAAGCTTTCTGAAGTGGGTGTGACAGTAGAAGAAGTAGCAAAATGTGCGCCATTTATGGTGAAAGATGAAGATTTAGAGCATTATCCATATGTTGTAACAGAAGAAATGATTGTAGAAGCAGCAAAGAAACTGGATTACTAAAATAAGTTAGTGGAACGGTAATCTTAAGAGGATAATGAAAAGAAGCATATTTTATTATTTTTGTTAAAAAGATGCTATATTATACTGGAATGTATTTTTAGGAGGATATTATAATGAAGTTCGAAAAAATTGATGTAACAAAAGCAAATGTAAATCCTTTTCAGAGAATTGGTCAGGACTGGATGCTCATTTCTGCAAAGAAAGAAGGCAAAGTAAATACAATGACAGCTTCCTGGGGAATGATGGGCGTTTTCTGGGGAAAAAATGTAGTGACAGTTGGTATTCGTCCACAGCGTTTTACAAAGGAATTTGTGGATGCAGGAGATACCTTTACACTGACATTTTTTGATGGTGAGCGCAAACAGGAGATGGGTTATCTTGGAAAGGTATCTGGAAGAGATGAAGATAAGATTAGCAAGGTAAATTTTCATGTAGTAGAGACAGAAGAGGGAGAGCCTACTTTTGAGGAAGGAACCATGGTATTTGTCTGCAAGAAGCTTATGGAAACACAGTTAAATCCAGAAGAATTCATTGATCCAGAAGTAGATGGAAGATGGTATCCGGAAAAGGATTATCATCATATGTATACAGCAGAAGTGGTTGCTGCATACCGTATTGAGAAATAAGTAAATTGGAGGTGTAGTCTATGTATTATGGCGGATATTACGGGATGTACTGGGACCCGACATATATTTTAGTTATAATCGGTATGGTGATTTGCCTGCTTGCGTCAGCAAGAGTAAAGTCCACTTATGCAAAGTTTAACAGAGTGAGGAGTCATTCGGGAATTACTGCGGCAGAAGCGGCAGAGAAAATCCTTCATGGAGCAGGAATTTATGATGTGGAGATTCGACATATTTCCGGTGATTTAACGGATAATTATGACCCGTCAAATAGGGTGCTGAATTTATCTGATGCAACATTTCGTTCCAGTTCTGTAGCCGCAATTGGTGTAGCGGCACATGAATGCGGACATGCGATTCAGGATGCAGAAAGTTATGCACCACTTAAAATCCGTGGTGCGATTGTGCCAGTTGTAAACTTTGGTGCGACAATCTCCTGGCCGCTTATTTTAATCGGAATCGTGCTTGGAGGAAGCCGTACATTGATTATGCTTGGTGTGCTGTTATTTTCTCTTACAGTAATATTCCAGCTTGTCACATTACCAGTAGAGTTTAATGCTTCTTCAAGAGCATTAAAGATTCTTGGTAATTCGCATATTCTTTATGATGATGAGATTTCCGGAGCAAGAAAGGTTCTTACGGCAGCGGCACTTACTTATGTTGCAGCAGCGGCTTCTTCTATTTTACAGCTTCTGCGTCTCCTTTTATTGTTTGGCGACCGCAGGGATGATTAAGAGGTATGACAGGAATTAAAATAGTCTGTGTCGGCAGAGTAAAAGAAGATTTCTTTAGAGATGGTATTGCTGCTTATGTAAAAGAAATCCGAAAAAAATATTCGATGGATATCATGGAGTGTCCCGATGAACCGACGCCTGATCAGTGTCCTGCTTCTGTGGAAAGGCAGATTCGGGAGATGGAAGGCGAGCGTATTTTAAGCAAGATAAAAGACGATGATTACGTTATTGCACTTTGTATTGACGGAAAGCACTACAGTACGTCAGCGTGGAAAAAACGGATGGAGAGAGTATTTTCTACTGTATCTTCAGATGTTGTTTTTGTAATTGGCGGTTCATTAGGCCTTGCAGATAAAGTAGTACGACGGGCAAATGAAAAGCTGAGTTTTTCAGCATTGACCTTTCCTCATCAGATGATGCGTCTTATTTTATGCGAGCAGATTGCCCGAATTGTGTAAACACGCTCCCACAAATTGCAGCAAACATCTTGCAGAAAGTATTTTTTAAACACTTTCTCGAAAAATCTGACACAAAGTAAAAAAAAGAAAATAAAGAAAGCCACTTATTACTAAAATATAAAAAGAAGAAAGTGGCAGTGCGGCGGAGGCAATTCCCCAGAATTTTTTGGAGGGAATGCCTCCGCCGATTGCTGTTATAACGGGGAAAAGCAAAGTCTTTTCTGCAGAAAAATAAAAAGGTACAATCTGATAAATGCAGAATAAGTTCAAAAGAAGCTGAAGACTATAGCCTGCAAGAAGTCCGATGAGATAACCGGGGATTCCTTTAGATGGAATAAGAAGCAGGATAAAGAAAATTCGGATGCCTACCCCTAAAAGGTTATGGTAAAGAGTCTGCTTCGTCTTTCCAAATCCATTTAAAATACTCGAAGTTGTCTGTGCGGCATACATAAATGGACATAGAACGGAAAATAAATAGACATACTGTCCAGCTTCTTTACTGTGGAAAATAGTCTCCCCAAGCACCGTTCCGTAAATAAGAAAGGCAAAGGTGCTGAAAATGCCGATAAGAAGGCAAAAATGAAGGCTGGCAGAGATTGTGTTTTCCATCTGCCGGTGTTGTTTTTGGTCGTAGGCCGAAGAAATCGCAGGCATGAGCATTACAGAGAGAGAGTTTATAATGGTAGCAGGAAAGAAAAGAAATGGCAATGCCATACCGGTTAATGTGCCATAAGTTTCTAACGCCTGTGAGTGACTGTGAAAAAATATTTCAAGCATAAAAGGAATGAGCATAGTTTCTAAACTACTGATAATCGTAAGGCAGAAATGATTCATGGAAATAGGGATGCTAAAAGAAAAAAAGTGCTCTAAAAGTTCCCTTGTGGAAAGGGTAAAAGAATCTGCCTGCCGGGAGAATGTTCTTTTATCAGCATATTTTTTGTTATAATTTTTTAAAATTTTATCTGAATTATTTTTGTTTGAAATCCTTTTATTTTGATTTTTTGTATTTGAAATTTTCTTGTTTTGCTTATTTTTATTTGAATTGTTTTTCTGCAAATTTTTTTGGAAAAAGATACTATTTTCGAAAAACAGTCTACGAAAGTAGGCAAGGATAGTGTATATCGTGGAAACTGCTTCACCAAGAACCATTCCCCAGGCAGCAATTCTTGCATCAGCGCCCATAATAAAAACAGAGATTGACAGAAGATAAATCCCACCCACACGGGTAATTTGTTCCACAATCTGGCTGACTGCTGGAACACTGGAATGATTTAAGCCAATATAGTAACCATGAAGACAGGCTTTTATGGAAACAAAAGGCAGAGAAAGAGCTGCAATTTTCAGGGAAGGAGCGGCGGAGGCTTCTTTTAAAATGAATGTGCTTAAATAATCAGCACCTTCAAAAAGGGCAAACATCAGTAGAATAGAGAGGCAAAAAGAAAGAAGGCAGCCAAGTCGGACGAGATGGTGTGCGTTCTTTTTTTGTCCCTTTGCAAAAAAACGCGAGGTGAGATTAGAAATGCCAGTCTCAAATCCATGGCAGCACAAAGAAAAGCAGAGCATGTAGATTGGAAAAATAAGCTGATAAATTCCTAATTCTTTTGCACCAATTAAGTTCGAGAGGAATATTCTGTTATAGAATCCGAGTATTCTTGCCAGAAAACCAGAGAGAGTTAAGATTAATGTTCCAGTAAAAATCATTTTTTTGTATGACATAGTGACACCGCAGGCAAAGGGTTATTTGATTGTATGCGAAAATGGAGGCAACTATTCAGAAGTTGCTCATAAAAATAGTTATCAATAAATCATGGAAAAGAGGAAAGTCTATGAAGCAGGTTTATCTCGACAATGCAGCTACGACACCGGTACGCCTGGAAGTAGAAGTGGCAATGCGACCATATTTTTGTGAAAAATATGGGAATCCTTCTGGAGCCTATCAAATGTCCTCAGAGAATCGCGGCATGATAGAAAATGTCCGTGAACAGATTGCCAAAACTTTGAATGCGTCAGCAGAAGAAATTTATTTTACATCAGGCGGAACAGAGTCTGACAACTGGGCGATAAAAGCAGCAGCACAAATGTTAAAAGAAAAAGGACGGCATATCATCACAAGTAAAATCGAACATCATGCCATACTAAATAGCTGTGCCTATCTGGAAAAACAGGGATTTGAAGTGACTTATCTTGATGTAGACGAATGGGGAAGTATCCGACTCGATGTTCTTGAAAAAGCGATACGAAAGGACACCATACTTATTTCGGTTATGTACGCTAATAATGAAGTGGGAACGATACAAAAGATTGCACAAATTGGAAAAATCGCCGAAAAGAACGATATTTTATTTCATACAGATGCCGTACAGGCATATGGACAGCTTCTGATAGATGTAAAAAAAGAAAATATTGACCTGTTAAGTGCCAGTGCTCATAAATTTAACGGCCCCAAAGGTGTGGGATTCCTTTATATTCGTAAAAAAATCCTTCTTCCTGAATACATCCACGGTGGCAAACAGGAAAGAGATCATCGGGCAGGCACAGAAAATGTTCCGGGAATCGCTGGAATGGGAAAAGCAGCAGAAATTGCATTTACCACAAGGGAGTACCGGGAGAAAGAAATACAGCAATTAAGAGATTATTTAATACGGAGATTACAGAGAGGAATACCATACTGCCGCTTAAATGGAAGTCTTACAAACAGATTGCCAGGTAACTGTAACATCAGTTTCCAATTCATCGAAGGCAACGAACTATTACTTTTATTAGACGAAAAAAATATCTGCGCCTCCGCCGCATCTGCCTGTAGTACAGGAGACACTTCTCCATCCCACGTTCTCACTGCAATGGGAATTCCTGAGAAGCTCGCACGTGGCACTTTGCGCCTTACAATCGGTTATCAAAACACGCAGGAAGAAATAGATTACACCGTACAATGCATCAAAGAAGCAGTAGAAAAACTGCGGGAAAATGCCGAAGATTATCGAAGATACAAAGAAACTTTCCCTTGCAATATAATGTAAAATATAGTATTATAAACAACGGAAGTTTTTAAGAAAACTTCCTGTGGACCAGTAGCTCAGTTGGATAGAGCAACGGTTTCCGGAACCGTGTGTCGGGGGTTCGAGTCCCTTCTGGTTCGCTTTTTTATGCTTTTACCGGACGAAAACACCATATACTCTTATCTGTGACCTCGGAGCAAGTGTTGGATGTGAGTGTTTCCACAAACACTCAACACACCGCGACCAACATCACAGATAAGAGTATATGGTGTTTTCGTTTTCTGACTGTGATAAAAAAGTGAAGGGTGTGTAATTTGAGATGAATGCATAATAGAACCTACACAAAAATAGAAATACAGGAAAATCATGAAATACGAAATATATATACAAGAACGCAAAAAATCACAGAAATTCTGCAAAAAAGCTATCGCAGAATACGAAAAACGCCTCAGCCGTTACTGCAAAATAAGCTGTAAATTTGTAAAAAAAGAAAAAGAGTGGAACTCTCTGCTTACGAAAGATACCGGCATGAAAAAACTACTCGTACAGCCCGGCAAAGCAGAACTTACTTCAGAAAAACTCAGCAACCAGCTAAAAAAATGGGAAGGTTCAGGTATGAAAGGCGTTATGTTCTTTGTACCAGAATGGAATGAGGAAGCAACGGATAAATTTGCAGAACTGGGTACTGGTCCTATAGAACCCCTGGTCCTCTCAGACTTCACTATGTCCTCTAATATGACCGGAATGGTTCTCTACGAACAAATCTACCGGGGATATCGAATACTCCATAATCATCCTTATCATAAGTGAAAAATAATGATATAAAATCTATTCAATGACAAAAAAGATAATCAATCATTATCAAACAGTAAAAAATGTATTATGATGTATTTTGTGAATTTGTGTTTTTTACAACGGAATCAAAATCCATCATATAATACATTTTTTCGCTAATATCTTAGAGTGCATCTGATAATTATGCTTTTTTGATTTCCTCCGCTGTATCTGTTTCACCTGTTTCAATCCCCACCCCTCTTGGAGGAACCGCCGTCGAAAACACAATCTGTGTTTGTGTATTCCCAAACTGCTGAAGATGCCCGATAAAGGTATCTAACTCCATTGTGCTGGGAAAAGCAACCTTCAGCATAATAGAATATGTACCAGTAACACAGTTACATTCCAAAACATTAGGGCAGTCCGTGACATAAGGATAAAATTCATTTTTCTGCTTTGGGTCTAAAGTAAGATTAATGAATGCTGTAATATGATATCCCAATGCAACAGGGTCAATTGTTGCGTGATAGCCGGTGATAATGCCGGCTTTTTCCATACGTTCTATTCTCGTAGAAACGGCAGGAGAAGATAAGAATACCTTTTGTGCAAGGTATTTTAAAGGGTAACGGGCATTCTCCTGAAGAAGAGAAAGAATCTTTCTATCTATTTTATCCATAGTAATATTACCTCCAAAAGTAAATTAATAAGTAAATCGAAATAATAAATAATATAAGAAACGCATCCTGTTCCTGCATGGCTTTATAGTTGGCAAAAGAAAAGCCAGCAGGAAAATGACTACTATACGAAGCGGATAGCCATTGACTACAGAAGGTGGAATAGAGTGGAGATTTCTCCTTCTGCACTGTATAATACACAGGAAAATGTTTTTCAAATCCGAAAATAGAGAAATTTGGAAAACAAAAAACGGAGTATTCCTAAATGGAACACTCCGTTGCGTTTCTTTGATTATATATCATTTAAAAAATGATTTCAAGAGAAAATTTATTTCTGTAACAATAGTCAAGGAAGAAAATTAGCAAACGCCCTGTGCAAGCATAGCGTTTAATACTTTTTCGAAACCTGCGATGTTAGCGCCTGTTACATAGTCGCCTTCTTTGTTGTAACGTTTTGCAGCGTCATCAATGTTGTGGTAAATGTTAACCATGATGTTTTTAAGTTTGCTGTCAACTTCTTCGAATGTCCAGCTTAATCTTTCGCTGTTCTGGGACATTTCAAGAGCAGATGTAGCAACACCACCAGCGTTAGAAGCTTTACCAGGAGCAAACATCACGCCGTTTTCCTGTAAGTACTTAGTAGCATCTAATGTAGTAGGCATATTAGCACCTTCACAAACTGCGATACATCCGTTAGCAACTAACTGTTTTGCGTCTTCAAGGAAGAGCTCATTCTGAGTAGCACATGGAAGAGCAACATCACATTTAACAGACCATACTCCGCGTCCTTCATGATATTCGCTGTTTGGACGGTAGTTCTTGTACTCTGTTAAACGAGCACGTTTTACTTCTTTGATTTCTTTTAAAGCATCTAAGTCGATTCCTTCTGGATCGTATACCCATCCTGTAGAATCAGAACATGTAACAACTTTTGCACCAAGCTGATGACATTTCTCGATAGCGTAGATTGCAACGTTACCAGCACCGGAAACAACAATTGTCTTACCAGCGATGTCATCGTCATGGCATTTTAACATTTCTTCTGTGAAGTATACAAGACCATATCCTGTAGCTTCTGTTCTTGCAAGGGAACCACCGTATGTTAAACCTTTTCCTGTAAGAACGCCTTCGTAAAGACCTTTGATTCTCTTATACTGTCCGAAGAGGTAACCGATTTCTCTTCCGCCAACACCGATATCACCAGCAGGTACGTCAGTGTCAGCACCGATGTGTTTGCAAAGCTCTGTCATAAAGCTCTGGCAGAATGCCATAACTTCACGGTCTGATTTGCCCTTAGGGTCGAAGTCAGAACCACCTTTACCACCACCAATTGGAAGTCCTGTAAGAGAGTTTTTGAAAATCTGCTCGAAACCGAGGAATTTAATGATACCAAGGTTTACGGATGGATGAAAACGTAATCCTCCCTTGTAAGGTCCGATTGCACTGTTGAACTGAACACGGATACCCATGTTAACCTGAACCTGTCCGTTATCATCTACCCATGGTACACGGAACTTAATCATTCTTTCTGGTTCTGTGATTCTCTCTAAAACAGCCTGTTTTTTATATTCTTCTTCATTAGCCTCGATTAATGGGCGGATAGTTTCAAAAACTTCTGTAACTGCCTGATGGAATTCTGGTTCACTTGGGTTTTTTGCAATAACTTTTGCGAGTACGTCATCAACGTAAGACATAGTCTGTTCCTCCTTGATATTGTGTATTATACATATTTTATATCCTCGATGATTGACAAAAAAGTATCAGAATCATATCTCTCACCGAGTTCTTTTGCCGAAACCTATTATACTATATTGTGTGAAGTAATTCAATAAAAAGAATAAGTAAAAGTACAACTTTTTTAAAAAAAATTTCATAACAAGACATTTAACTTAAGATTTTTAAGTGAAAAACGGATAAAAATGATAGATATAGCTGCAAGAATTTCATTTTTTGAGTTCGGTGAAGGATGGACATGTATAAATTGCAGAACAAAAAAGTAATGAAAAGGGGAAAAGATGGAAAAGCAAAAGTTAAGAAAATATCAATAAAAGACATTTCACAAAATTTGTTTAAAATGTGAACTTAATGTGAAAAGAAGAATATGTTCACAAAATCATCGTAAATTAAGAATAATATACTATACATTGAGTGTGTACTCCCGCAATCTTTCCGGTATTTTCTTTTGCAATGAATTTTCTAAAGACAGAAAGATTCCGGGAGTACATAAAAATTATACAGGAGGCTTATTTTATGATAGAAGTAAAAAACTTAGTCAAGGATTACGGAAAACATCATGCGGTAAAAGATATCAGTTTTTCGGTGCCTGACGGACAGATCGTGGGACTTCTTGGACCAAATGGCGCAGGTAAATCCACAACAATGAATATAATGACGGGATATATTTCAGCAACTTCCGGTGAAGTGAAGATTGGAGGATATGACATTTTAGAGCAGCCGATACAGGCAAAGAAGTTAATCGGTTATCTTCCAGAAATCCCACCACTGTATGAGGATATGACTGTAGCGGAATATTTGAACTTTATCTGTGATTTAAAAGGAATCCGTAAAAAGACAGAGAAAGAATCTTCTATTAATGAAGTAACAGAGGCAGTAAAGATTTCTGACATGAAGGGAAGATTAATAAAGAATCTTTCGAAAGGATATAAGCAAAGAGTTGGACTGGCACAGGCTTTAATTGGAAATCCACCGCTGTTAATTCTGGATGAGCCGACGGTAGGTCTTGATCCAAATCAGATTATTGAGATTCGTGCTCTTATTAAAAGTTTAGGCCAGAAGCATACGATTATTTTAAGTTCTCACATTTTATCAGAAGTGAATGCGATATGTGACTATGTACTTATTATAGATAAGGGAACGTTAGTTGCAGAGGATACACCAGAACATCTATCAGAAGATTTCTCCGATACCGATAATATTAATATGTCTGTAAAGGGAAGCCGTGAGCAGGTAGAAGAGGTATTAAAAGTATCAGAATATATCAGAGATTATAAGATTATCGACGAAAAAGATGGAATCGTTGATGTACAGGCAAAAACAGCGACAAAAGAAGATATCCGCGATAATCTGTTCTTTGAGTTTGCAGAAGAGAAATTACCTATTATTAAGATGGAACGTGAAAGCTTGTCTCTTGAAGATGTATTCCTGAAACTTACCGGACAGGATGTAGAAGAGGTAGAATCTGAAGCAAAGAAAGCATCCGAACAGATTGAGAAACAGGGACATCATGGATTTTCTTTTAAAAGGAAGAAAAAAGCAGACAGCAAGGGAACTGAACAGGCAGAAAAAGAAGAGGAGGATAAGTAGAATGAAAGCCATTTATTTAAAAGAAATGAGAAGTTATTTCCACTCACTGGCAGCTTATATTTATTTTGCTCTTTTTATCGCTGCAACAGGAGTGTATTTTTCTGTAATCTGTATGTCTTATGGTTATACCGATTACGCACAGTATGTATTTTCTAACAGTACGATTTTATATATCGTGATTGTACCAATTCTTACGATGCGTTTATTTGCAGAAGAAAAGAAGCAGAGAACAGATCAGCTCTTATATACTTCCCCAATTCGCTCTGGCAGTATTGTATTTGGAAAGTATCTTGCATCCGTAACATTACTTGCTATTTCTATGTTAGTAAGCATCATAGAGGCAGGTGTATTAAGTATGTTTGGAAACGTAAACTGGAAGACGGTTCTTACAGGCTGTCTTGGATATTTCTTATTAGGAGCCTGCCTGATGGCGGTCGGAATGTTTGTCTCCTCTCTTACCGATAACCAGATGATTGCAGCGGCATTATCTTTTGCAGTAGTGCTCTTTTGTATGTTGCTTCCTAATATTTCAAATGTTGTACCGGGAAGAGCAAGATATACTTACATTGTATGCGTACTTGCTGTTATTCTTATTGCATGGTTTTTCTATGATGAAACAAAGAATGTAAAAATTACAGCCGGAGTTGGTGTTGCAGGAATCGCGATCATTGCCATTTTAAGTAAAGTAAAACCTGCATTGTTTGATAATGGTCTTTCTAAGATTATCGACTGGTTTTCTGTATTAGACCGTTTTAACGATTTTTGCAGTGGAATTTTAAATGCATCTTCTATCGTATATTATGTATCATTTATCGCGGTATTTTTATTCCTTACGATGCAGGGAATTGAAAAGCGCAGATGGAATTAGGAGGGCATACAATGATTAAGAATAAAATGAATACAAAATTAAAAAAAGGTATTTTTTCCGCAGTGGCAGTTGTCGTTCTGATTGTAGCGGTTATCGCAGTGAATATATTTGTGACAAGTAAAAACTACACAGTCGATGTGACGGCCAACAAAATCTATTCTCTTTCCAAACAGACGAAAAAAATCTTAAAAGGCTTAGATAAAGAAGTCACGATTTACGTTATTGATAAGGAATCTAGCGTAAATTCTTCCTACGCACAGGTTTGGAAAGAATATAAGAAAAATTCTACTAAAGTAAAATTTGTTTATAAAGACCCGGATTTGTATCCAAACTTTACAAAGAAATATACAGACAGCAGTGAAGAAGTAGCCAATGATAGTATGATTATAAAATGTGGTAAGAAATATCGTTATGTTTCTGCTAATGACTATGTATCATACAGCTATGGAAGTGACTATTCCTATTCTGCAGATTCTCTTCAGCTAGAGAGCCTTACGACAGAAGCAATCAACTACGTTGTCTCTGACTCCACACCGGTAATCTATACCTTAAGTGGACATTCTGAACAGAGCTTTGACACAAGCGTGACAAGTAGCTTTGAAGGAGATAACTATTCTGTAAAAACGTTGAACCTTCTTACTGAGCAGAGAGTACCGGATGACTGTTCTATCTTACTCATCAATGGCGCACAAAAAGACATTACAAAAGATGAGCTTAAGATGATAAAAAAATACATGAAAAACGGCGGAAAGATGTATGTATTTTTAGATGCAAAAGTAGAGAATCTTACAAACTTATATAGCCTGCTTAAGTCTTATAATGTAGAGCCACAAAAAGGAGTCGTTGTAGAAACAGATGCAAGTAAATATACACAGTATCCAATTTATCTGCTTCCAACTATCGAAAGTTCTGATGCAACCTCAGCACAATACAACAGCAATATTTATATTTTAGCTCCAAGTGCAAAGGGACTGAAGGATATTACAGAAAAGAATGCAAAGAAGAATTCTTCTGCATCTGATTATACAGTAACTTCATTGCTTTCTACAAGCGATGGTGCATACTCCAAAGTCAATACAGATAGTGCCACACTGAATAAAGAAAAGAATGATATCAGCGGCCCATTTAATATTTCCGTAGCTGTATCAGATTCTACTGGTGGAAGAATGATTGTAACTGGATGTACCAATATGTTACTGCAGGATATCGACCAGGCAGTAAGTGGTGCAAACACAGACTTTGTATTGAATGGTGTGAACTATCTTGCAGAACAAAAGAGCAAGATTTCTATCAGAGCAAAGAGCCTTAAGACAGAGAATGCAGTCGTACCGGCATTTAATCAGAAAGCAACATTGATTATGACAGTATTTGTAATACCACTGGTAATACTTGCAATCGGAATCGGTATTGTGATAAAAAGAAGAAAACTTTAAATTCTGATTTGTGAGGCTGCGGAGCAGACAAACTCCTGAAGATAAATAAAGCATATTTGTGACTTTAGTCGCGGCGGTTTGAATACTCGCTTATACACACTCGTATCCAAACCTTGCTCCGAGGCCACAAATATGCTTTATTTATCTTCAGGAGTTCTGCTCGTTGGCAGCTCAAAAAATCACAACCTGTTGAAGTCTCCCTCAAATCTTTCTCAAAATAAATCCTGAATTTGCATGGGCAGCCAACAAACAGCTTCCAAAGAGATCCAGAACGAAAAAATCTTTATGTAATCTTAATATGGTGGCTGATATATTTACACTATCTTTGAATGGGTACATATATAATGAGGGAAACATGCCGGATGAAATATTAATACACAGGAGGGATTTATGTCAAAGGACATACATAAAAAGAAGCATTTGTCTTCTTTTCAATTAATTATTCTGGGATTTGCAAGTGTTATTTTGCTAGGGGCAATTATATTAATGCTGCCAGTTTCTTCTGCCGAAGGAGTGATAACTCCATTTAATCAGACGCTTTTTACATCAACTTCCGCAGTATGTGTAACGGGACTTGCTGTCTTGGATACAGGAAGTTACTGGTCTGTTTTTGGGCAGGTAGTTATTTTACTTTTGATACAGATAGGAGGACTTGGTGTAGTTACTGTTGCCGTTTCTGTATTTATGCTGTCAGGCAGAAAGATTTCTCTGATGCAGCGCAGCACGATGCAGAATGCAATTTCTGCGCATAAAGTAGGAGGCATTGTCCGTCTGACAAAGTTTATTTTAAAGGGGACATTATTTATTGAGATGGCAGGAGCATTAGCGTTGTTGCCGGTTTTTTATCATGATTTTGGAAGGAAAGGAATCTGGATGGCAGTGTTTCATTCCATATCAGCTTTTTGTAATGCTGGATTTGATATTTTAGGTACGCCAGCGAATCCATTTCCATCTATTACCGCTTATGCAGGAAATCCGATTGTAAATGTGGTGATTATGTTTTTAATTATAGCAGGTGGTATAGGATTTCTTACGTGGGAGGATATTTGTATTAATAAAACCCACTTTAGAAAGTATCATATGCAGAGTAAGATTATACTTGTGACAACCGCACTTTTGATAGTTTTACCAGCTGTTTTTTTCTTTTTTTCTGATTTTACTCATCTGTCAGTGGGAAAACGTCTGCTTGCATCGGCTTTTCAGGCAGTAACTCCAAGAACTGCCGGATTTAATACTATGGATATTTCTAAAATGACAGAAGTTTCAAAAGCAATGATTATTATACTTATGCTTGTCGGAGGTTCGCCAAGTTCTACGGCAGGAGGTATGAAGACAACAACTTTTGCAGTGCTTATATTGAATGCATTTGCCACATTCCGGAGTCAGGAAAATGTCGAAACATTTGGAAGAAGAATCGAGTGGAGTGTGATAAAGAATGCATCAACGATTGCAATGATGTACTGTATGTTATTTTTATGTGGAGGAATTACGATCAGTGTATATGAAGGGCTTCCGCTTTCGGAATGTCTTTATGAAGCAGCATCGGCGGTTGGAACAGTAGGGCTTACATTAGGAATCACACCAAAGCTTCACATAGTGTCACAATTCATACTGATTATACTTATGTATCTTGGAAGAGTAGGAGGACTTACTCTTATTTATGCGGTCCTTTCAAAGAAAAAGAAGGGAAATGCAAGGTTGCCATTAGAAAAATTAACAGTAGGATAAGTGTTAGGATTGTGTATGGTATCCGTTAAATAACACAGAGGGAGAATTGAATTATGAAAAATATATTATTAATCGGACTTGGGAGATTTGGAAGACATATTGCAATGGAGCTTAGTGAATTAGGGCATGAAATTATGGCGGTAGATGTCAATGAGGGCAGAGTAGATAAAGTCCTTCCCTACGTTACAAATGCACAGATTGGAGATAGCACGAATGCGGAATTTTTAGAATCATTAGGAATTGGAAATTATGATATCTGTTTTGTTACGATTGGAGGAAGCTTTCAAAATTCATTAGAGACCACATCTCTATTAAAGGAACTTGGTGCAAAAATGGTTATTTCGAGAGCAGAGAGGGATGTTCAGGAGAAGTTCCTTTTAAGAAATGGTGCAGATAAAGTGATTTATCCAGAAAAACAGGTGGCAAAATGGGCTTCAATCCGTTATACCGATGACCATATCCTTGATTATATGGAAGTAGATGCTTCCCATGCAATATTTGAAGTGGAAGTACCGAAAGAGTGGATTGGAAAAACGGTTGGAGAGCTGGATATTCGAAGAAAATATGATATTAATATCCTGGCAATAAAAAATAATGGAGAGCTTAGCATGGCAATATCTCCAGATACATTTTTTACAGGAAATATCTCTCTTTTAGTAATCGGAGAGCATAAGGCAATTCCCCAGGAACGCAACTGCTGTCTTCCCACATCTTTAATCGATGCTTTCTGTTCCTCTGTAC
>JABLTQ010065431.1_pt1 | contig 25104 bp, 20 predicted proteins | sample 7160101 | NCBI WGS metagenome assembly JABLTQ01 (sample SAMN14651228, study PRJNA627086) | human gut metagenome | isolation source: feces | host: Homo sapiens
TGTTCAAGAGTTATCTTCTCGGTGAGGGTGTTACCGAAGATCATATTCTGTCCTTTGAGTTGGACTTGACCCGTGATATTCGCTATCGCAATCCGCTGGAGCTTTCGGCTCATGTCCGTGAGATCGTAGAACACAGTGCAGACCAATATTATCTTTTTGTAGACGAGATTCAGATGTCCGACGAGGTTCCGAATCCCTACAATCCAGATGGCAAGAAGGTTACTTTCTACGACGCGCTCAACGATTTGAAGTCCTTGTCCAACTTGGACATTTATGTGACCGGCAGCAACTCCAAAATGCTGTCCTCTGACATACTGACAGAGTTTAGAGGACGCAGCGATGAGATCCGTGTGCATCCGCTTTCCTTTGCCGAATACTATTCAGCCGTAGGCGGTGATAAGCAGGATGCCTTTGAGGACTATGCCTTCTACGGCGGTATGCCGCTGATCCTGTCCCGTCCCACGGATGCCGCGAAAATGGCTTATCTGAAATCACTTTTTTCCGAGGTTTATCTGAAGGACATTGTAGAGCGGAAGAAGATCAAGCGTGAGGATGTGCTGTCCGCTATTCTTGACTTGCTTTGTTCGTCTATCGGCTCTCTGACCAACCCAACGAAGGTTGCTGCCGCCATCAACACAGTGCAGAAGCGTAGCGGTGAAAATGTCGTTGCCTTGAACACCGTGAAAGCCTATATGGATCACTTATCGGATTCCTTCCTCTTTACCGAATGCAAGCGCTGGGATGTGAAAGGCAAGAGCTATTTTGACTATCCCAACAAATACTACTGCGAGGACATTGGACTGAGAAATGCCCGTATCGGCTTCCGCCAGCAGGAAATGACGCACATCATGGAGAACATCATTTTCAATGAGTTGATGATCCGTGAATGCGCCGTTGACATCGGCATTGTCTACGGCAACGAGAAAAATACCAAAGGAAAGGTCGTGCCGGTCGCGCGGGAAATCGACTTCATTGCAACCTCCGGTGGCAAGAAGACCTATATCCAGTCTGCCTACGCATTGGGAACAGCGGAAAAGGCGATCACCGAGAATAAGCCTTTCGCGCTGACCGGCGATTCCTTCCCGAAGATCATCGTGCGTCATGACATCCGTAAGCGTTGGTATGATGAGGGCGGCATTCTCAATATTGGCGTCATTGACTTCCTGCTGGATAACACGCTTGTCTGAATCCTCTCAAAATAAAACTGCTCACCGTGATTGGCTCATGGTGGGCAGTTTTTCGCAGTACACCACATACCTCTCCCGCCCACCGCTGGCGTAGGGGTGGCAGGTCAGCAGCGTCAGCAGGTCGCGGTTTGATTGAATTTTGATTCTTTCGATTTGATGCGGCTGGATGATCTGAATGTCTGCCACGGTGTAGGTCAGCGTCTCCCATAAGTTTGTCAGCGTAACGCTGTCGCCCACAGCCAAGCGGTCGATGTGCCGGAAGTAGTCCGCTCCGCGCCAGCCCCGGTGGCCGGCGATGACACAGTTGGTGTTATCCCCACCGATGGGTGCGGAGGTATTGCCCAGCACCGCCGCGCCTGCGGCAAGGTGAGCATCGGACGCGCCCAGATAGACCGGCATGGTCAGCTCCATAGCGGGTATCTCTAAGACGCCTATGATCTCATCTTCGATGCCGTAGGTGGTCAGGTCAGCGGCAGGCTCCTCGCAGGCTTCGAGGTCGGTGAGATTACACTGCTTTTCTGCGTAAAGCTGGCGGTTGTACTCCTGTAGAGCCGCCAGCAGTTCGGGGTATTGCTGCTCCGGCTTTCGTTCTTCGAGGAAGCTCTGCACGGTGGCGTCTGTGTCGGCTTGCAGCCTATGTCCCGTGAGCACCGGCCACAGCATGACATAGATGCCCGCCACAGCCAGCAGTGCCGCCAGTAAAAGGGATGTCTTACGCATGGCGTTTTCTCCTTATTAAGAAGTACCCGCCGCCTATCACTGCCACCACGCCAAGGCCGATGCCAAGACCTGTAAGGTAATGCTGCGTCCACGAGGATGCCACAGGTTTTTCTGCGGCGGCAGTCGCTTCCTGTTCGGGGGTGTAGGGAACACGGTGGCCTCGCACCAGCAGCCGGTGGGTGTTGACCCCAAACGGGGTACACGTCACCAGCGTGACCTGATCCTTGCCGTCCTCAATTTGGAGCAGGCTCGTGTCCGTGGGCAGCACCGTATTGATGGTGTCCACCTTATAGGCCAACACCTCGCCCAACACGTGGATGTAAAACGTGTCGCCCTCTGCAAGCTGGTCAATGTCCGAAAACAGCTTGGAACTTGCCATACCACTGTGCGCCGATAGCACTGCGTGGCTGCTGCTTCCACCCACCGGCAGAGATGTGCCGACCACATGGCCAACTGAGTTTTCCAGCGTATCCGCGTCCGTGCCGTGCTGCACAGGGAGGTACACATTGATCTTAGGGATGTCGATGTAAGCCATGACACCGCCCACAGTGAGCTGATCTGAGTAGGCCAAGGGAGGGGCGGATGCCCCTCCCTCAGTGATAGTTGCGCCGGACAGCATGGCGTTATACTGCTCTGCGGCTTCACGCTGGGCAGTCAGCTCGGCGTCGTCGGTATCTGCAATGGCCGCAGTGTAGGTGGTTTCTACATCGGAGTGGTACTTTTCACTTAAAAGTTCTCCCACCAATGGGTAAAACAGAAGCCCCAACGCCACAACACCGCAAGCCGCCGCCAGTAGCCAGCGGTTCACCGCTCGTTCTTGTGCTTACGGCTGCGGATCACGATAAACGCCGCCGCGCCCAGCAGCGCCACGCCGCCGATGGTGAACATCCAAGTGCCGTAGCCGCCCGTCTTGGGCAAATCAAAGCCGGGGTTGTTGACCACGGTCAGGGGGACGATGGCGTTGCCGTCCGTCATGCTGCCAGCCTTGCCGTTGACGGTGCCGGCGGCGGTCAGCAGCTTGGCGCCGCACTGCTCGCAAGCGCCGTTTTCCTTAGTGATGATGACGATCTTGACCGCTTCCTTGAGGAGAATGTAGCCCTTGTCGGTGGCAGTCTCAGTCAGGGAGTAAGTGTCATCCTCCAGCCCCTTCACCACCACATGACCCTGCACGTTGGGGACGAAGGTGGTGGCGTCCGCTTTCTTGGCAGCAAAGCCCTTGGCGTAGTACACGCCATCCTTCAGGTCGGCAATCACGAATACATCATCGGTGTCGTTGTGCAGCCGGAACTTCACGTTCCGCAGGTTGCCGCCGTTGTCGGAGAACTGCTTGAGAACGTCAATGCCGTAGGTGTAGACATGGCAGCAGTCCTTCAGAGTGTCGTAGTAAGTAGTGTTGGTGCGCTTCCAAGTCAGCTCGACTTCGTTGGGGTTATCCTTGTTGCCCATCTGAGCGTCGGAGGTCAGAGTGGCCGCATAGGTAATCCGCATGGTGCAGTCGGAATAGCCGCGCTTCACGCTGTCGGTGTAAACGGTGGTTGCCTCGTTGATCTCCGCCAGACCGGTATCGGTCATGCGGATGGTCATAGTGTTGGCTGCGTCATCGTAAGCCACGGCGAATTTGCCGGAGTTCTCGGCCCAGGTGGCGATTTTGTCATTGCAGCCAGCATCGCGGAAAAACTCGAAGACCACATCGTTCTTGTTGTATTTGATGCCCTTGCTCAAAGTGTCCGCATAGGTGTACTCGCTCAGGCTGGATGCCTTGGAGGTAATCGTGGGCAGGGTGCTGATGATCTGGTAGTCCACCACATCGCCCGCGGATGCGGTGGCAGTGTGAGCGTAACTGTCCTTGATGTCGGTCAGGCTGCCGTTGTGCTTGCCGGTGGAGTTTTTGTTTTCACGGACGGTCTTTTCGAGGTTGGGGTTGCCAGTCTGGTTCTTGGGGTACACGCTCACATCGTAATTCCACGCCGCGCCGTCGATGGTGGTCATGGGCAGGGACACGAAGAAGGGATTGCAGGTGGAGGTCACGTTTTCAGGGACGCGAGTCTCCACAACGAGGTAAAGCCCCTGCTCCATGTCGGATGCAGAGGTGTGGCCGGTAACATCCGTTTCGGACATAGCCACACCGCCGTTCTTCACAGCCGTTTCCAGCGCATTTTTCACGGTGGTGGCATTGGCAGTCAGCGCAGCGGTCAGCTTGTTGTTGAGCATATCGCTGGTGAAGTAGTTGATACTGTTGTCGGTCTTGTGGGCGTCTGCGGCGGTCAGACCGATGGCAGACAGCACGGCGGTGCTGCGGTCGGAACTGTCGAATCCATACAGCACACCCACCCGACGCTGGCCATCCACCAGTTCACTGTTCATGGCAATGTCAGCGACGCGGAGGTAGGTAAACTCCACGCCCTGAATGGCGTACTTGCTCAGCTTGTCGATAACCGTGTCGTCATGTAGGCCGGTGGAAACGTAGGACTCAGCATCCCACGCGCCGTCGTTGCTGGCCTTGGTGATGTCGTACTTGTAGACGGAAAGGGATGCTTTCTTGCCGGGGTCGATGGTAGGCGCAGAATCTGTTGCGGCAAATGCTGTGGTCATCAGCCCAAGGGCCATAAGCGCCGCCAACAGCAGTGCCAACACGCGATGGATCTTTTTCATTTAGCTGTCTCCTTCATAAAATCAGATTTTTTGCAAAAACAAACACCCATGCAAAGCATGAGTGCTGCAAACAGGAAATAGGTTGTAAATCCCGTTCCGCCCGTGAACGGCAGGACGAATCCCGCATTGTTGCAAGCAGTGATGGTAATGTCTCGGTTATTGCTGTCCAACGTTCCTGTGAACAGCGGCTCGGTCAGGAGGGTGTACCCTGCGGGAGCTTTGGTTTCGGTAATACGATACTGCGCGCCAACCTTGAGGTCGCTCCACTTGGCGATGCCTGTGTTGTCGGTGGTCACTCTGCCGACCTCCGTCCATGTCTTACCGTCTGTGGAAGTCTCCAACAGCAGCTCCGCACCGGCAAGCGGTGCGCCCGTCGCATCCACCTTGCGGACGGTGATGCTGCCCTTGGCGAGTACGTTCTCGCGTGTGACTTTGATATTAAGGTTCGCAGTGGTCATGCTGAAATCGTATTTGGTCTCGTCCAGCACATAGCCGTCCACGGTGCTGATCTCCTGATAGGCGTATTTGCCAAGTCGCAGGCCGGAGAATGTCACCTTGCCGGTGGCATCGGTCGTGCCATCCGCGACCTTGTTGCCATCGGCGTCGAAAAGATAATACACCACACCGGCCAGCGGCTGCTTGGTTTCTGCGTCCACCTTCAAGACCTCAATACTGCCTTTGACCGGTATATTCTCGCGAGTGACCTTCAGCACCTGCCCGTTTTGGTTCAGCACAGCGGAGTACGCCGTGTCATCCAAAACATATCCGTCCGGTGCTTTGAATTCCTTGTAGGTATAGCTGCCCAACCGCAGGTTGGAGAAGGTCAGCTTACCATTGACGTCTGTGTTGCCCTCCGCGACCTGTTTACCGGAAGTATCATACAGTCGGAAGCCCGCGCCTTGCAGCGGTGTCTTGTGATCAGCGTCCACCTTGACGATCTCGATGCTGGCCTTGGCCGGTGTGTTGGTTCTCTTTTGCGTAATGTTCAGTGCCGTGGCTGTGATGGTGATCTGATATTTGGTGTTGTCCACTACATAACCGCTGGGCGCACTGATCTCCTGATAGCTGTATTTGCCCTGTGGAAGATCCTTGAACCCCGCCTTACCGTCCGCGCCAGTGATGGCGTCTGCCACCTTTTTGCCAGCACTGTCGTACAGCCGGTATGTCACGCCTGCCAGTGCCGTGCCGGTTTCCGCGTCCACCTTATTGATGGTCAGGCTGCCTTTCTCCTCCACAATTTTGACCTTAAAATGAATGTACGCCCACACGGGGTCGGGAAGTGAGGTCAACGCGGCGCAAGCCTGATAATTGCTGCCATTGCTGGGCTCCAGCAGCACAGCCTCCGTACCCTCCACATCCAGTGCGTAGCCGTAGTCGCTGCTGATATAGCCGTTCAGCTTCGCTGCAGCGTCCTTTGTGGCCGTCACGGTCAGTACATTACGCCGCTGGCTGACGGTTACGCCGCTGATATTGGTCCGGAAGTAGTACTGCGACAGCACACCATTGTTATCGGTGGCTGTACCCACATACTGACTGCCGTCCCATGTCAGCGTAATGGCATTGGCGTCCAAAAGCTGATTGCGGTACTTCACAGCAAAGCTGGGAATCACGCCATGACCCATGATGCGATCAATAAGGATGTCATACGCCTCCTGCACGCCGTCGCCGGCGTAGTGGAACAGGTTGGCGCAGATGGTATCATACAGGGTGTAGGGATAGGTCGTGCCGCGGTAGCCGCACACGAACTCCCAAATCACCGCCTGTGTCGCCAGCTGCGCGCAGTCGGGATGGATTCCATAAAAATCATAGTTACCGCCGTAGCCGTAGGAGAGTGCCAGCGTCACAGCGTACCGCTGATTCCAGCTCAGGCTGCTCCAACTGGTGGAGGAGTAGCTCAGATCGCCGCTGGCAGAGCGAACGGATGGCTCCATGCAGTAGGCAGGCACCGTTACGCCTGTATCATCTCTGGTAAAGTATTTCAGCTTTGTACTGGTAAATGCGCCCCACTGCGGTACGGGCGTTTTGTCCTCATGGTAACGGTACTCGTTACCGCCGCTGATCGTGCCTGTGACCGTGGCTGCGTGGGCGGTCACGATGGACAGACCCAAGATTGCTACTAAAAGGCATACCAGCGTCAACAGCTTAGGAATTGTTTTCTTCATGTTCGTCCTTTCTCCCAACGCAAAAGACCGGCAGCTCACGCTGTCGGTCTTCTGGTCGGGTATTCAGTTGGGTTATCCGTACAGCACCACCACGATGTATTCGTCCGATGCCGCATCGTAGCGGGCGGTGCAGTTGAACCGCGCATACGCGCTGACCGTTTCCGCGCCGTCCATGGCGGCGAGGCAGGCGAAGGTGGCGTCCACGTTACCCTTTACGGCGGCGGTCAGTGCCGCCTGTCCGCCGTTCTCCGCCAGCCATGCCACGCTGTCTGCCGTGCCGGGGAAGAAGCTGGAATTGGCCGCGGTCATGCTGGTGTCGATGGTCACGCCGTACTGCGCTCTTGCGTACTCGTTGCCCGCCCGGACAGCCTCCGCGATGGAGTAGATGTTCCCGCTGGCGGCAGGCTTCGGCGTGGGCGCAGGTTCGGGCGTAGGCGCAGGCGCAGGTTCTTCCTCCTGCTTCTCTGCCGGGGTAGGTGCAGGTGTAGGCGTAGGAGCAGGTTTGCTCTCCGGCGCAGGCGCGGGTATTGCCGGCTCTTTCGGTGCAGCGGGCGGTGCCGTTTCAACAGCTGTAGGCTGCTTTTCTGCGGCTTTATCCGCATTCTCTGATGCATTTGCCCGCTCAGGAGCGACGCTGCTCTCAGATGTATCGCCTCCATCTTCTGTTTGCGGCAGCAGGGATTCGGCCTCCGTGCGCTCCTCTTCGTTCTGCTCGGCCTGACTTGCTGCATAGGCAGAGACCTTGGTGTTGGACTCAGACGAATCCGAGACCGGTGCCGGCTGGACTGCGCAGCCTAACAGACACACGGCACTCAAAATAAGTGAAACTAAACGCATTCTTTTTCTCCTCATGGGCGTTCTCTCCTTTACGTAAATATCGCAGCACTGTTTAATGTGCTTTGAAGATATTTACGACTGGAGCCTCGCCTTTTTCAACACTATGTACTGTTGTTTGGGTTTTGCGGCGATTGCATTTGCCGCTCGGGCGTGAAACGCTGCTCTGCCTACCACATATAAAACACCCTCTTCCTGTATGCGAAAGACCGCCGAGTTACCACCCGGCGGTCTTTACAATTTTGACTGTACCAAGTATAGCACATGGTGATTTACGGCGAAATCGCAAAACAGTGCCAATCTGCTGCCATCCTCTGCCGATGTAGTGACGTGGCCTTTGGTGTGCCATATATTTTACACTTTTTTAACTGCAATTCTCGTGTTCTCTATGGTAAACTGGTATTGTGCATAATGATAAAGTCAAAAAAGCAGAAGGAGGGCAATATTTGATGAAGCATGATATGTCGTACCTGAAGGATCTGCCCATTGCCGTTTTAGGCGGTGGTGCGGTCGGAAAGACCTGCGCCGCAGATATGAAGCTGGCCGGACGGGAAGTGCGGCTCTATTCCCGCACCCCCAAGGCCGTGGCGAATCTGGACAAGACCGGCATCCTGCTGGATGGCGTACAGCGGAACCTGTACGGCTTTGAGCGGTCAGGCCGTGCGTTTCTGGATCTGGCCAGCACGGATATGGCCGAGGTGGTAAAGGGCGCGGGGCTTATCGTGATCGGCATTACCGCCAACGCCCAGGAACACTACCTGCGCACCCTGGTGCCGCTGCTGGAGGACGGTCAGGTCGTACATATCTTTACTGATAACTACGCCACGCTTCTGCTGCGCCGCTTCATGCGCGAGGCCGGCTGCACCAAGAAAGTCATCGTGGGCGGCTGGAGCTCCGCTCCCTACGGAACGCGGCTGGAGAAGATCGGCGGCTTTACAATGCCCCATGTAGGCGCGAAATATCGCGCCATTACCCTTCGCGGCGCGACGCAGCCCATGACAGATATCGATGATTTTCTGGAGTCCGCCAAATATCTGCCCTGCATGGATGCCGTTACCCACGGGGATGGCCCTGTGGCCGGAGACACGGTGCTGGACATTGGCTTTTCCAATGTCAACCCGGTGATCCACGTTCCCGCTTCGGTGCTGGGCGTGTCGAGCATGGAAAACTGGTCATCCATCTATGGCAACGACCCCGACAGCTATTCCATGTACTCCCACGGGCTGTGCCCCTCCATCTGCCGAGTGCAGTATCAGTTCTATCAGGAAGAATGTGCCATTGCCGACGCGATCGGCATCCGCATCCCGGACTATGCCTATGAGTCATTCTTCTCCCGCCGCAGCATATTGACGCAGGAGTACATGGGCCTTGGCTCCGAGGGCGAGGATAATGTGATCTTTCCGCTGGACAAGCCCTGCGACGAGGGCAATACGGGGCCAAATTCCATCGACCACCGCTACATCACCGAGGACATTCCCGTGGGCTGCAAGATCTACCACGACCTAGGCAAAAAGTTCGGCGTACCGACACCGATCATTGACAGCATGATCGTGCTGGGCGGTGCCATGCACGAAACCAGCTTCTTTGAAGACAATCCCTTCGATTTGGACTATCTCGGCATCGGCCATTTGGACAAAGAGCAGCTTCTCCGTTACCTGCACACCGGTCAGCTACCGGCCTGATAGCACAGGCACAACACTGATACGTTCATGATGCTTGAATAATTCACAAAAAAACAGCTGGTCGCATTTGCGGCCAGCTGCTTTTCGCGCATCCTAAATATGCTGCTTGATAATTCGGGTGATGATCCCCAGCGCAACGCCGTGTTCCTCATCCAGATGGGTAACGGCAAAGCTGACATCATCCTTTCGTCCGGGTCTGCGCCGATCATAGCAGGAATGTGCTATGGCATTGGCACCGTTGCTAAGGCGGATATACACAACGCCCTTATGGATATGGGTGACCTTCCCGGCATATTTGCCCTGAATACGGCATTTCTGGAGATTGTCATTCTTGCTGTTGCCGGATACGCTTTTGATGTCGGCTTTAATTCTGATGCGCTCCGGCTCTGTGCGGTCAATCTCCAGCACGCGTACCAGAGCCTTGTCTCCCACAGCATAGCGGTCATGAGCATCGCCGATCCAGTCCCACGAAAGATCGCGAGCCAGGATGGATGTCTCCACGCCAAACACTTCGACCCGGACGACCTGCTCCGCCACAGCGATCACACGAGCCTCCACCACGCGCCCGTCATAAATACGATACTGTCCGTCACCGTCCTTACCGAAATAGTAGATCTGCTGCTTCTTCAGCATGGCGTCCTTTCGGCTGGCAACAACGGTTCGGCTTTTGGCGTCGATGCCCTTGACCATAAGATCCACCTCTGCGCCCAGCATCTTATTGAGGATCTTCTGGTGTCGAAGGATCATCTCATTATAGTCAGCACCGTACATATCTGCCGGGAAGTCCAGCACCATCTCCTTCAAGGGGATCACAATGCGGAATCCCTTGTAGTCCACAATGGCAATGGTTTTCCCCGCCTCCGTTCTTTCAATGCCGCTCAGCATACCGGAGAGCATGCGCCGGGTGCGGTAGGCATTGTGGATCTCGTGCCAGATAATGTCCTCCATCTGCGCCTGCGTTTCCGCTTCGCCCCGGGCATCCAATGTCAAAATATCTCTCTGTTGGACAGCGGCAGGGGCAGGTTCAGCAGAGGCGGCAGCATCCTCAGTAGGCGGCGTAGCCTGCTTCTCCACCTCTACCGTCTTTTTTGCAGCGGTTCGTTTGCGGACGGTGCGCTTCGGCTTTTCAGAGGGCTGGGGATCCTCCGGCACAGTCACCACTTCCGCAGGTTCGGCGAGAACACTCTCTGTAGGTACAGTATCCTCCACAACAGGATCGGCTGCGATTTCCGGCAAACACTCTTCTGTCACCGGCTGTTCTGCCGCATCCTCGGGGACGATGGGAAGTGCCGGTGCTTCCGGCATCACGGCAAGTTCTTCTGTTTTCTTTCTCGGCATATTACTTTCCTCCTTAGCTCACATTTTGGTTGACATGATGGAATCTTTATCGGTTTTTACAAACTCACTGCGCCTGCTCGGCACTTTCTTTGACTTAATAGGCTGCTCTGTTTGTTTCGGCGCGGGTGAAAACACAGGGCTTTTACGCCATTCCGGGATATGGGCGGAGGCCTTGCAGTCCCGCAGCTTCTTTGCCTCGTAGTGATTGGTATAGTCGTACTTATCTACCTGCAGCACCTTGTTGCCGCGTGCGATGACCAGCGCGCGGTTTACCGGCAGGCGCAGCACCTCATCCATAGTCAGTAGCTTGCGCTTGCCCACGCCGCTGGTTTCGCGGAACTCCGGCGTGTAGTTGCTGATACGCCATGTACCCAACTGCTTGGCCTTGCTAGAGACATGGACGCTGACCTCTCCTGTACGGTCACTGAGGAATTTGGCAGTCAGCTCATCGGTGCAGCCCAGTGCAAGCTGATAGTCGCAGCAGCCCAATATCTCCTGCCATTGGTTGTAGGGATACCGGTTCTGTAAGCCCGCCAGATTCTGAAACACGCAGCTCATGCTGACGCCCCGCGAGCGGATCACACTGATCTTTCGGCTCAAGTCTGGAATAACACCGCAGGCTGTCAACTCTTCGCCCAGCACATGAACGGGGACTGGCAGCCTGCGGTCGGCACAGTTCTTATCCGCGTAACGGATCAGCTTGATAAACGCGAAGGATAGGAACAGGGACGTGAGGAAATCAAAGGTGCTGTCCTGATCGGATGTAATGCAGAAATAGGCGCAGGGCTGCTTGCCCGGCAGCGCCATATCAATTTCATCATGGCTGGTGATCTGGCAGATGGGCCGGTTCTGGAATACCTGCAAGCGGCTGCCCAGTCCGATGATAACGCCGCTGCGCACCGTATCCGAGGATTGGCTGAACAGCGCATAGGGCGCTCTGGCGGGATGGCTGGCCGGCAGCATGGAAAAGAGGTTATCCAGCTCCTTTTCCGCGTTCAGCACCAGCAGCTTATAGACCTCGCCGATATTCCGGCTCTCTGGTGGATAGCCCAGCGCCACATACAGCACCAGTGCTTTCAATAGGTTCATCTCCGCGGCGTTCCAGAAATGGTCGCCCTTCTCGCTGCCGGTATTCTTGATGATAATGTCACAGAAGATCTGCGCCATCAGTTCATCGCCCTCGATCTCCGCCAGACAGTTCCATGAATCGGAGTTCTCCGGCTGGATCAGGTTGAACACCCTCACCACATAGCCCTTGCTGCGCAGATACTCGCTGGTCTTTTCGTAAAGCTCGGATTTCGGGTCGGTGATGATCAGAGACTCCTTGTGGCCGTTGTGGGCCTCGGACGCGCTTTGCAGGATACGGTTGATGCAGTAGGCACGCGTTTTCATGGAGCCGCTGGCGCCGAACACGGCAATATTGCCGTTGAGCCGGGAGTTTTCCGGAATACACACCACCTGGTTGTCCAGCTTGCCCAGTATGACGCCGCTGTGCTTGCGGATGTCGGATACCAGATCAAGGACGCCCTTCATCTCCGCTTTCTCCATGAATCCGGCTGTGCCGTAGGTGCCTTTGTTGGAGTAGGTCAGATTACGCTCCGCATCATACTCCCCAACGTCGGAATAGCCCATGCGCATCACCATGACGATCAGCAGCCCCAGCAGCAACAGGCAAAGCCCCACGCCGATGATCCCGCTCTTACTGAACAGCGCTTCGCAGCAGGCGGAGAAGGACAGCACCGGCGTGGCCGGTGAGCTTCCGTCGCCGGGCGTTCCGCCTGCGTCCTTCCACTGCTGATAGTTCCGGACGAATTGCGCCAGATAGCCGCCGCCAAACAGCAGTCCCGCCAGAAAAAGCGGGAGCGAAAACAGCAGACTTCGCAGCTTCTTTTTCTCTACGGCAAAAACCTCCCTTCAAACGCATCAAAGTCAATGGCCTGCACAACGGCCCTGTCACCGCAGTAGCGGCGCAGCACTTCGGCCTGATGATCGAAGCAGATCAGGATGCCATAGCGGTCTTGGAGCCGTAGCGCCGTATCAAACCGCCTGATCCGCGGCAGGTCACAATCATAGGCGAACAGCACCGGTGCGCCCTCTGGCGTCATGGCGTCGTTCTCCACCGTTTCACCCGGCTGTTGGGGCTCCAAATCAAGGAGCAGCAGCTCACGCAGCTCATTGTCCAGTTCTTCATCGCAGATAAGGCGCAGCAGCACCTCTCCATGATGGTCGTTGGTCAGGAAGCAGAACCGTTCATAGCTGCCATCCAGAATGAAATAGTTCTTGCCGCCCTGGTTGGTCAGCAGCTCATAGGCCTGTTCCATACTGTCACCCAGCAGAAGCCCCCGCACCGCATCCGGGTGGTACTGGTGCGGCATTCGTTCACGGCACAGCACCGTCTGCATGAGCGCCTTTGTCCGCATTTCGGCTTTATAGCTCCATTTCATCAGCGCATTGCCCATGTTGTAAACCACGTGGATATGCTGCGGTGTCAGTAAAACGCCCACGGACCGGGCCCCACGGATTTTAACAAAGGTTGTCCCCATCTCCTTGATCTCACGGGATGAATAGAAGGCAGGTGTGCAGATGCTACCAATCGCTGTTTCACCGGGACGGAATACGCCGGGTTTTTCATCGCGGAAGATACTAACGTTGGCGTTACGCATGGTGATCAATGTCTGAGAGACACGGTGGAGTCGAAGCCGCTGCTCCGGCTCGCTCCTGATGTGGTTGGTGGCGCAGGCACCGGACAGGTAGAAGGAAAAACGCTCAGGGTCACGCTCCAGCAGCAGCTTTTTCGCCGCGGCGGTGAGCCGGTATCCACGCAGTCCGTTCTTGTAGTAGGACAGCAAAAGCCGCTGACGCTTCAGCGACTTGACCACGTTCTCTTTGTAGCTGGTGCCACCGGCGAGCCTGCTCAGTTGGCTGGCCGGCAGCTCACCGGACAGGGCGACCAGGGCCAATAGCTGATAGGCTTGTGATAGGCTACCGGGAGCTTTCTGTGGTAGGGTACTCATACTGACCACCTCCTTCTGGTGTGCAGTACCCAGACTGCCATGACCACGGTATTTTTCGCCCGCACCGGTCATGTGAAAATGCCCGGAAATACAGGCTTTGCCGTACCGTGGTCATGTGTACCGTTTCTGATACAGCCAAAACACTATAAATCGGATATAGAGCGAAGCCGATTCTCGCGGTCCGAAAGCCAGCCCTGAAAACGCTCCTTATCCATCACCGACACGCGGGTACAGTCACTGTCGCCGATCTCCGTCGTGTTATAGGCATCGCACAGCAGACCCGTATCATCCTCCATAACGAAGGTGGAAATCACATCCAAAAGCTGCTTGAGCTCCAGATTGTCATAGTCACGCACCCGGTTGGGGGACAGCTCGCGGCTGTAGATATGAGAAAAGCAGACAACACAGTGCCGGAACTTGAGCAGCGTGTGTGTCTGCGCATACTTACTAAGCGTGTAGTAGATGGGGTCTGTCAGATACTCACAGCTATGCTTCTTGCTCTTCTTAGGCAGTAGGCAGGGGAGCGTGATTTCCAGTATGCCATCTTTCTCTATAACAGAGATGCCCTGCATGACACCAGCCGATGTCAGATACTCGGCTTTTCGGATGGTGGTCGTCTCATAGATCAGGTGCCGCAGCCGGCAGGCAATGACCTCACCCCGCAGTGCGGCCTCGGTGGACAGCATTTCATAGTTATCTGAATGCCGCTGGATATTCGTGTTGTCCATAGCGTAGAGCGTGTTGGACAGGCGGGTGATCTCATTCAAAATGCTCTCTATCCGCTGCGAGAGGGTGGCTCTGTCCACAAGGTTCCTCCTTCCTGAAGTACTGTACGCAGCCTTGGTCATCCACCATGCAGTAGGCGGCGATATGAGGGATGTGCAGGTGCTGCATTTGGTCTTCTTCCTCAATGATAACGAGCCGTCGCCCGGAATCATCTTCTGCGGCCAGTGCGTGCTGCAGCAACGCTTCCTTACCCGGGGTTACATAGACGACCTCATATACCTCGCCATCGGCGAAGAATACCAGCTTTGCCGGCATATTGTCGGGGCTGTGATACTCCACCTTTTCGATAAAGTCCAGCAGCACCCATAGTGCCGCTGTCAGTTCTCTGTCCTCGCGGCAGTCAGGGACATCTCCGTAGCAATCCCGGTCAGTGTTATAAAATATCCGCTGCTGCTTGACCAGATAGCGCAGCAGGTTCTCAATGACGCCCTCCTTGCCCGGATACAGGCGTAGAAGCTGGTCACGGCGTATGCAGTGATAGACGGTTATGTTCCGCAGCAGCCCTGCGGCCTCCTGTCCATAGATCTGCTCTCTGTTTCTCATAGGCGGCACCACCTCCGTAATGCGTATTAACTCCGTATTATATGCGTATTGATTTTGTAATGCGTGTTATCTCCGTATAAACGCCGTATTAGGCTTCCGGTCGCTTCATGCGGCGCAGCAGGTCAAGCAGCTCACGGCGGTCTGTGATGATAAGGTCGCGTTCCAGTGGGCTGGCCTTGATTTCCACCGTGATATTGTTGTTATTGCTGCTGATCAGGCCATTGCCCCGCTCAAAGTGGGTGATCTCCATGACCTCCGCTTCGGAGAGATGCAATACCTGCTGAACGCGCTGGGCTTCCTCGTCCTCCAGGTTCAAGATGACTTTCGTGCGGCAGTTGTTGATAATCCCCTTGCCGTACTTGCCGTTGTCCAGGGAGAAGAAGTCGTTCAGATCCTGCGTCGCGCAAATGCCGCTGCCGGAATAGGCGCGGATGGTCTTGAAGATCTCCAGCACCATCTCGGCCGCAAGACGGTTGCCGACGCCGAAGGTGCCGGAGCCGCCGCCGATGAGCTGCCAGCATTCGTCGATGAAGATGGCCTTTTCCTCCGTGCGGTTGGCTTTGGCTTTATCCCACACGAAATCCAGAGCTACGAACATGCCGATAGGCAGCAGATCGCCGCTGAGTTCCGAGATGTCCAGCACCGTGAACTTGTTGTCCAGATTCACATTGGTCTGCTGGTTGAAGGTGCTGGCCGAGCCGTGTACAAAGCGGTTGATGATGTTGGAAAGGCGTTTGGTATCGCTTTCCTCCCGCAGAACGTCGTAGAGGTCGCCCAGCACAGGCATCTGGCGGTAAACGTTGGGGTTATCCGGATCACTGAGAGAGGCGTTATCATGGGTGATACCTTTCCGTGCGTAGGCACGAATCAGGGCATCGTCCAAAAGCTGTTTTTCCTCATAGGACATATCGGGGATCAGCAGGGCAAAGAAGATATGAAGCCGCTGAATTTTTGCTGCCAGCTCAGAGCGTTCGATACCGGGGCCATCCAGCGTTTCCTCCACGGACTTGTCTATCTTACGTATCTCCAGCACGTTGATGCAGCTTTTGGAGGCGGGGGAGATGCTGATAAACTCGCCGCCTGTGTTGATGCAGGCACGGTGGAACTCGTGGCCCTTCAGGGGTGCCAGCATGAAAACCTGTATGCCCTTACGCCGCATACGGAGGGCCATCAGCAGGATCAGGAAGGTCTTTCCTGCGCCGCTGGTGCCGCATACGGCAATATTGGCGTTTTTATAGACCTTGGAGTCAAAGATGTCGATGATGACCGGAGAGTTGTTGTACTTGTTCAGACCGAACAGGATGCCGTTTTCATCACTCAGCTCATAGGACGTGAAGGGGTAGCAGCTTGCCACGCCGGTGGTCAGCGCATTGCGCTTGGAGCGTTCAAAGAGGTGCTTCTCCATGCTGACCAGCGGCAGCGACGATAGAAACGCCTGCTCCTCATGAAAGGCGCAGCTGCACACGTCCATATCACGGGACACGAGCAGTTTTTTCAGTTCATTGACCTTCCATTCCAGTTCATCCACTGTGGGAGCTGTCACTGCGATCAGCAGGTTCAGGTAATAAAAGTCCTCGTTGTTGCCCAGCCCTTCCTTCAGGAAGTAGCCGCTTCGGATAGCACCGTCCAGATCATCAAAGTCCGTGTTGGTATCGCTGGCGTCCTTGATCTTACTGCGATTGATACGAAGCTGCTGTCCCAGCCGCTGTACCATGCGGGCTTTCGGCTGGCGGCTGATGAACATATCCAGGTCAATGCCATCCCCGGCGTTGACAATGAGAGACAGCCAGCCGGCCGGCACCTGCGCCTTATAGCCGGTAGAGGGCACCAGCAGATAGGCGTAGTAGAGTCCGTCAATACAGATATGCCGCCCGTTGGTAAAGTCGATGCTGTCAGGGGCGAAAAACTCCGTACAGGGAATGGCGTCGATCTCAGATTCCAGCCCTTTCTCCTGATACTGGGCAACGATCCGGCGAACTCGATCCGGCAGCGACGTGGTGGTGTTGCGGCACAGCAAATGGTAGAGGGTATCGACCGTAAATTCATCATCGTTTTCCGGGATCAGCACCTCATTGCCGCATTGCTTGAGATAATTGACTGCGGTGCGGGCTGCCGTTTGCAGGGAGGCAATGGCCTCCGCTTCCTCGTTATCCCTTTTCCGGCCTGCCCATGCCTCATATTCAAATACCATGAAGAACCGGCGCGAGGTAGCTTCCCGTGCACCGATCCGGTCAATGAGCGTCAGGTAGTCCTGCTGCAGCAGGCGACAGTTTTCATCGGTTTCCTGCGCCATCTCCTGCTGCACGATCTCTCTGTGCCGGTTCAGGTCAGCACGCTTGGCAATGACCTTGATCTGCATTTTGACCGGGCTGATCTTGAGAAACGAGATGAACGAGTAGATGATGTTCCGCTGCTCTCTGGCACTGCGCAGCAGGAAGTTGATGGGCACGACCTCAACGATCTTCAGGTAACGGTGATCCCGTGTGTAGATGATGCCGTTTTCGATCTTCTCCACAGGCAGGTATTCCGCCACTGGATTGATGTACTTGGGCGCGTCGTCACCGCTCTTAGCTTTTCGCTTCTTGCGTTTTTTCCGCTTGTCCTGTCCCTCTTCATTGCGTGTAATAATACGGCGGTTGCAGAGATATTTCAGAACAAGAAAGATAAATGACGAGAGGCTTTCGCCGTTGATGCCAACCAGCGCGATGATGCCAAGAGGCAGCGCGGTCAGGCACAGAATGATGATTTTAGCAGTCAATGTCAGGGCGGACACCGAGAACACCGGTATGCCGATAGCCAGCACGATAACCAGTGCCTCGGCTGTATTGCGGAGCTTCAGCAGTCCGCCGAAAAAAGTCCCGCCTTCAATAAAATTGGGCGGGATGATATAGGTGTCATATTCATTTGGTTTACTCACATTTAGTTCTCCTTCCTACCCTATGATCCAGAAAGGCCCACCAGCACCGGCACGGCCGCTGGCTTCATTCAGGATGATAGACAGATCCCATGCCTGTTGGCTTCGGGTATAGTTGGCAGGGTCTGCCACCAGTATCTTTCCGTTCTCCACACCGCGCAGCACGATGAAGTGGCCGGAGCTGGTGAAATGACCTTTCAGCATGATTGCAACCACCAGCTTGCCTTGAGAGAGCGCATCCACAATGCGCTGCCCTTCTGTTTTCCCGCAGCCCTGTACCGGAAGCTCCCACGCTTTGGCAGCACCGGGGATCAGCGAATGGTAGGAACCGCTTCTACTGCACCAGTAACCGTTTTCATAGGCCCAACGTGCCATCTCAATGGGATCGACCGTCTCGCTGGTCAAAGAAGATACCACCATTGCCATACAGGTAGGCCCGCAGCCGTAGGTGCCGATGTCGTCGGTGCCGTAGGGCTTGCTCGCGTACCGCTTGTCCAACTGATTATAGTAGACCACCTGCGTCGCGCCATCCGAGAAACGAATGTCGCCCAGAGATACGAGGCCGGCGGACTCGACAGGCAGCAAGCCCTGCATCATACCATCTCCCAGGAATACGCTCAGGTTCTGGGCGTAGTTTTCCGCCAGTCCCTTTTGTTCATCCGACAGAGCGAATATCTTATCCTCAAAATAGGCTTCTCCGTTGTAGACGATGGTATATATCTTCCATATCTCTGTTACTTCCGTTTCCGTCACCGTGACCTTACCGGTTTTGGGATCCGTATTCGTTTCCGTTACCGTAGTCGTGCGAGACTCCTCCGTGCTCGTGAAGGTATAGAGGGCGTCCTTGGCCTTGCGGATCAGCGTTTCCATATCCTTGAGGGAGATAGATGTGTAGTCCTGATTTTTGGCGGCACAGTACATGGCAATGAAGCGGTTGGCATTGTAGGCCGGGGAGCTTTCGTATGGATTGATGATCTCCTTCTGGTCGGCACCGGAAGCGGTAAAATCCGTGTCAATACGGGCGCGAACATCCTCCTGCCCTTCCTCCAGCAAGTCGCTGATCGCCTGCGAGATCTGATTTATGTTCTCCACAACGGCGGCGTTGTCGTTGAGGATCGGTGTGTCTGGACTTCCTTCAACCCCTGCCTTGGTCAACCCGCCGAAGATCAGGGAAGGCAGCAGCATGATGAACAAGACGGGAAGCACCAGCACCCCGGCAATGATGGCAGCAACCGCCTTGCGATGTGTCCAGAGTGCCGCTGCCGCCGCACCGTAAGGGCCTGCGGCAGCAGCACCTTTTGCCGCGCCGCTTACCATTTTTCCTGTCTTGATGGCGCCGCGCACAGCGCCGGCAGCGTGTGCGCTGATCTCAGCGGCTTCGTTCAGACCGCTGCGTTCTTGCTGGGTCATATCAGGTCTTGTCCTTTCTGCGAGGCGGGTCAGGCAGGCGCCGGATCAGGCTCTCACGATAGGAAATGCCGCCATCCGGATTCTGATAAGGCTTTTTCTCCACTACGTCCTGTGCGTACTGCCTATACCACTTTGCACCATCCACGGTGGTGACGGTGGTGTATTCCCGTTTTGGCTCCATATACTGTTCAGTGCTGTACATGGCAAAGGCACGACCGTCAGGTTCTTCCTCAGAGGTCTCCGTGCCGGTGATATGCCCACCGCCGATCTCCACATTGGAGAAGTTCGGAATATCCGCCGCGCCTTCACCAAGAGCCGTATAGCCCATATAGGACATGAGAGCGTCCGCCGCCATATTGCCGGACATGACATCCCCATATCCTGCGCCGCCGGTGGCAATACGGCTGATAACGTTATTGGCAATATCGCCGCCCTTGGTCATAGAGGCACGGAACGCCATGCCGCCAACGCCGCCGCTGCCTGTGCCGGTGGCGTTTCGGTATGCGCCGTTATAGAAGCTGCGATTGGCAACACCGGCCAGACCGCCTTGCAGGAAGGTATTGCTGTCACCGCCACTGCCACCGGTGCTTCCGGCTCGCCCTGCATTACCGCCTCGACCGCGTCCGGCGACGCCACGGGCGGCAGCGATGCTCCGCGCGGCCAGCATCGCTTCTGCCAGCATAGAGCCGCCTGTATGACCCACATTGATGCCAAGACCCTGCATGAAGCTGTCGATCTTCTGTGAGATCTTCAAAAATGCCACTGCGCACAGAAACCAGACGAACAGGTTTCCGGCCACGCCTTCTTTACCGGAAGCTGAGACCTGAGACTGCACATCTGATTCCGTCAGAGCAAAGGCCGGGATCGTGAGCGCACATATAACCAGTACGGACAACACGATCCCTGTGATGTATTTCGTTTTTTGATTCATGATCGTCTCCTATAGGGATAAGGGGTTTGCCAGGAAGGTTCCCACCATGGTGATGAACAGGCGTAGGCACCATGCGTTCATCAGCAGCAGAAATATCTGGCCGCCGAACATCCGGCACCACGCCTTGAAGATGTTGGAGGTGGCCTGCGCCGCGCCCGTAGCAAAAGCCACCGGCGCCGTGAATACCAGAACGCCCAGCAGCACATAACGCTCCGCCGCCTCAAATAGCAGCTTGATATAGTTCCACGCCAAAATGAGCACGAGGATCAGGGCGATTAGAGCCACCGCGCCGTTGGCGCAGACCCCAAGGATGGTAAGTATGACCGAATTGAAGTCGGCAAAGTTCAGTGCGGGCAGTTCAGACGACATGATCCACGCGTAGGGAGTCCCGCCGATTTTCAGTATCAGCTCCACGATTTCATCTGCGAAATAGGCCAGTAGGATAAACAGCACGGAGCGGATCGTCAGCTTTACCGGGTCTTCTGCCTCTACGCCTGCTATAAGGCCGTAGTTCTTGAATAGCTGCCAGATCAGGTTCAGCAGGATCATGCCGATAGCCAGTGCCACGAAGATGTTGTACATCGTCTCCGCGGCGGGGAAGTAGCGCAGGAAGGTGGTCATGTCGCAGCCCAGAGCCCCCAGTACAGAGGTGTTGATAAGGTCAAGACCGTGCATGACCTGTTCCGCGATCCATTCTACAATGCCATCTAATATGCCCATAGCACCTCTCCTTTCTCAGCCGGGCAGTTTGGCGTTATCCGTTCCATCTGCCATCTGCGAAGAAGGGCGTCACATAGGACATGATGAAGCCCAGACCGTTCAGGATCGCCCATGTGATGATGATACGCTTGAGCCATGCGCGGCTCTCGTCCACAGTGCGGCCGCTGCGGGAGAAGTTCATCATCAGCAGTGCCACCGACGCGGTGACAATGGCGGCAATGGTGGAGATAAGAAGAATCTGGTTATAGACATCCTTCATGATCTCATTGGCCTTCTCCCAGACGGTGGCGGCAAAGACAGGCTGGCAAAGCATTGCGGCCATGGTCACGCCCGCGAAGGCCGCATATAGTGCCATGCCGGGACTTGCCCTGTGGAGATGTGTCTTGGTCAGGTCATGTTTTTTCACTCGTGATACCTCCTGTGATAGAAAAGATGTGGAGGGGCCGCTTCCTAAAAGCCGCCCCTCTTGGACTGCCCAAATACCCGGAAACAAAATAACACCACCCCGTAGGATGGTGTTACTCGTATCGCCTTGGCATAGTTTTGAGCATACACAGTATAGCACACTTGGATTCACGCCGAAATCGCAAAACCGTGCCAATGTTGTGGCGGGAGAATGCCACATCATCAATTTGTGCATCTTGGAAATTGGGAAATGCGTCAAATAGGGCCTTGTAAGGTGGTTTTCTGCATGTCTGCCTTACTTGGCATTCCATACGGCGGGTACAGTGGACAAGGCTAACTGATGAACGCAACAGCCATATACATTCTTCGTAACATGCTAAGCCGTCCATTTCTGACATGGTATTGCATGTCGGTTTTTATTGCAGGATCCATTTGATCTAAATAGTTCCTGATTTTGGCTTTTTCCAAAGAAGGCAAGTCACTATATTCAATCCAAGTATCTAAATCAATATACTGATCATAAAAGTGCCGATATAGCTTAGAAATGGATGAATTGTTCATAATAAGCTCGTCAATTTTGCTTGCTGTATAAATGCTTTCTTTGCTCCGACCGGGTTCCTTTTCTATAAGAAGTTTTTCAAGAAACGGAATTGCATTTAAAGTAGGGGCGACAACTTCGATAATTACGATGGCCTTGGATGCAACCCTTACCATTTCATTTATAGCGGCTGCCGAGTCGCCGAAATGATGAAGGGCGCTTTTGGCAATGGCGATATCGAAATTCTTGGATTCAAACGGAATATCTTCCGCACATGAAATTTTGAAATTAACACCTTTCTCTTTGGCCTTCTCGCGCAATTGTGTTTCAAACGTTTTGCTTGGATCAATCGCAGCTACTCTATCAAATGCGGAAACATAAAAATCAAACATGTATCCGTTTCCGCATCCGACATCAACGATTGATTTTCCATATGCTCTCACGATTCCAATTATCCATGCGGCGAGATTTGGGTCACACAGCCATTGATATTTATCAAAATTGTCTGCCCGCTGTTTCGATATCAAATTCATTTGACCACTTCCTTAGATGCGAGAAATAATTGTTCCGCATGAGTATATAAGCTATCAAACATTTTTGTCTTTTTTTCTTTTTTTATAATAAACAGGGGTCTCTCTTCCCCGCAGTGATATGTAAAATACTCAACAACCATTTCAGCACTCTTGCTCTGCGAATCAATAACTACCATACTCATTGTTGGGAGAACAGTATATGTTGACAGAGTAATTCTGTTCTTTGAATTGGGATCACTATTGTGCTCTTCACAAAATGCCTTCAGTGATCGAAAGGAGAGTCTAACATAGGCTGCGAAATCTCTGATACCAAAAAAGTCCTCCAATAAATGTGCATAATCCGTATTGCTTTCCAAATAATCTGGATCCAACATATAAAGGTGAACAGATACTGACCTCAATTGGTCTTTCAAAGAATTAGCTGCCAATCTAGCCAACTTTGACATGCCCGCACCGATAATATGGATTTCAGATTGAGCGCGATCTCTAATCAACCTAAATTCACGGTCACGATCCAACCCAATTGATGCCTTTTTTACCCCTTCATACTGGGATAGAATCCCTTTTTCTGCCTTTTTAAATTCTCTTCCGGCAATCCAGCCAGAACACTTATCGAACTGCTCAGAATTGTTCGCAAAAATTCGAGATATTGCCGCCGAGATACCACTAATTTCGTTGTATTCAGCAGACATTTTTGATTGAATCGCGCGCTTTAACTCTATATATCTAGGATCATCATTTTGCAAAGGGAGTGTTGCTGTATAAATACCATCTGAAACCTTCTTATCTAAAAAGGTCTTACTAATCACAACAGAAACTATGGGCTTGTTTTTTTCTACAGCATATTCATATTCTCTGTGGGTATAGCTCTTTTGACTAATCGGCTCAATGCTTCCATATCGCCCACCGAGTAAGATTAAGAACACATCCGACTCACGAATCCATCGTTGAATCACCGCCCACTGTTCTGCGTTTTCAGATGCAAACAACTCCATGCCCGCAGGAATATGTCCTGCGGCAAGAATTGCCTCAACGGCTTTTTGCCGTTCTAATTTCATATCTTCATATGTTGAAGATATGAAGACTTGTAGTTTTTTCTTCATTGCTATACCTCCATTTTCGGCGTGTAAACATGACTTTCTATTTCAATGCAAATAGCAGTAGGACTCTGCTCCTAAAGTATATCGTACTTCGACACATTGCGCCAGCTATTTTGTGTTTTTTTTCGACATTCTTGCTCCAAATATTTTGTGCAACTTTTGGCAAATATGTACACTTTCAAACTAATGCTCTGAGTGTTGTCATAAAAATTGCACTATGATAAACCTCGACTATGCTGTGGATATAACTAAGATAGTTGCGCTGATAAAAATCAAACGTAATGCTAAGAACCCTCACCCCTCTGGCACAAACTTCTCCAGCAGTGCCAGACTCTCCTTGGACGAATACCCCCACAGCACCGAACTCAGGGCATCAATCGCCATCTGACGCTTGCGGAAGTAGGTGCGGTAGCTGATGTCCCGGATATGCGGCTCCAGCTTTTCGATGATCTCCTGCGTGTTCGCCAACTGCTGCGGTGACAGGTAGGTGTAGTACAGGAGCCAGTAATAGCTCTCACCGTACTTGTGCTTTGTCCGCAGCAGCTCCACGGAGGTATCCAGCAGCTTCAGCATTTTGTAGCTGCGCTCGATGCAGCGGGCATGATCCTCAATTGCCGAGCCCTCGAAGGTGATGCCGGCCACATAGAGGGATTCCAGAAACTCCTCTATGCTGCTGCCATACTCGATCTGGAACTGCCGACGTACCTGCTGCACGGACAGCTCCAGGCTCCACACCACGTCCCGGTATTTGCGCAACAGCATCCACGTGTCATGGTACAAGGGATTCTCGGTCACTTTGGGTTCTTGTGCAGTCTTTTTCATCGTTCGGCCTCCTTATCGCCGCGCATCCCTGTCGGGCGCAATCTGAGTTCAAAGTGATAGACTTCCTGAGCGTCACCGCAGGTGACCACCAGTTGAAGCCACCGGCGCAACGGAGGTACCCCTTCTATCGTAACCTCGCAGTCGTCGGATAATGGTAATAACATATACTTGGATTTAGGGCATGACGCACATGGCAGCCCTTGTGCCACAAGGATTTCCCGCATCTTACGCTCGATTCGATGGCGGTTCATTTCTGAAACGCTACCGTACTCATCTGAACCGCTGGATGCCGTCGTGGTCAGGGCGGTTTCCTCCTGAAGCTCCAGCTTGATGCCAAGGCTCATGGCGATCTCTTCCTTGTCCACCACGATGTCAGAGATCTGGAACATGGTGGAGAGATAGTTCTGGAGATAGATCGTGGTGCCATGTGTGCCGGGGAATGCTGCCAGTTGCAGATAGCCCCGTTCAGCCATGCGCTTGAGGTATCGGCCGGCAGTTGCCTTAGAGATGCCCCAGCGGGATGCCAGCTCCGCGTAGCTGACCAGCGGGCAGCCTGTACCGTTGCGGAGATAGACCACCGGCCCGACGTCTGAACCGAGGACCTGCGGATCGTTATAGACCGTGTTCAGCCATAGATCCAATACGGCGTCCATCTCCGAGCAGTGACCGGCACTGACCAGTTCTGTGGCAGTGGATACAGGGAAGAAGAAAAAGCCGGTATCCTTCTGACAGGGCGCATTGTAGTCGAGAATCGTGTTGTGACGCCGCCAGCCGCGAATCTTGAATTTGACCAGCTTACCATGTCCGAGAACA
>JABLTQ010046126.1_pt1 | contig 25035 bp, 43 predicted proteins | sample 7160101 | NCBI WGS metagenome assembly JABLTQ01 (sample SAMN14651228, study PRJNA627086) | human gut metagenome | isolation source: feces | host: Homo sapiens
AGAGTGTGAACTGGCAGTTCAAGACTGCCGATGCTCGCACCAAGCTGAAGCACCTCTATCCTATATTGAACTTTTAAGTGTTACAAAGTACTAGTCGAGAATCACAAGCGTGTACTTGTTCATCTTACTTGAATTATCCCGTTCACCATTTTCGCAGAAGATAGCCTGCACAGATCGTCCACCTCTTGCAGCCATGAAGGAACTTTCTTTCTATGTCCCTTTAACGCCTTAGTCCAAGTTGATGAACTTATAGTACCAGACTTCAAAAGAGGAGACCTGAAAACTTGATTGAACTCTGTTCGGCTGATGCCGAAAGCAGTACAGAACACGGCAACCTCAGATGCCCGAATACAATTATCGTACATAGGCATAGAAAAGAAAGGGCTGCCTCCTATCGGAAGAAGCTTAATGTCGTCATCAGGGGCATTCAAACCAGTGCGCTGCAACAATCCAACTAACTTTTGAAGACTGGAGCATCCTAAGATATGAGCCAACCGAACCCTTCGATCCTTACGAAAGCCAGCTACAGCGCATAGCATATCCTCTTTACCAACATCGGCTTTTGACTGGCATAAATTGTCAACTGCTGATATTAAACACCTGTTGGCCACCAATAGGGGAAGGCTTGGAGAATGTCCATTATTTGCGGAACGAATACTCCACCCAAGACTGCCGGAAACCTCACTAAGGTCATACAAAAAATTCTTCTTTCCCATTTTTATCCTCCACATTACAACATATCCGCTTCTGAGAGTTCGCAGAACTCCAACGTCTGGGACCTGTCTCTCCAAACCAACTCGTAGTAACCCTTGCCGAAGTCAAACTTCTGCAGGAGCCTCAAAGCCTCCTCCTTTGAGCAAGGTTCGGTTCTTCCTCCTTTCCAGGCCCAGCCAAACCTCTTGATGCAGTGCCCTCCGTTCTCAATGAAGGCGAGGGCTGCCTCCTTTGTGCGTTCTCTTTCCATAACTTACTTTTTACTTATTTGGCCTAAAAAAAACAATACTCCTTCCTTACTCGGATTAAATCTGTTCATCTCCTCGAACATCTCCACGGCCAGATCCAGGCAAGGTTTCGGGGATGACTCCAATCCGACCTCGATGGTATAGCCGTCATCGAGAATTTTGGCGGGGAGGGACAAGGCATCCTTGAATCTGCATCGCCCAGCCGCCGTAAGTCCCGCGCCACAATACATGATGTCTCTGTGGCCTGGAATACGGGCGCAATAATCCCAACCTTTCGCCCTTGCCTTTTCCAAGGCCTCAAACAAGATGAACGGCTCTCTCGTGTAATAAGGCCGGACTATCAGCGTGTCCTTGCCATCCCATCCGACTTCAAGACGAAGTTCGTCCAAACTATCAGACAGCCTCTGCAATCTGTCCATCATACATACGATGTCGCATTTCATCCTGTAGTCTCTGTTGACCAGCCTCAACTCGTGGCGTGAGTTCTCGAACAATGTCGCCTCCCAGAGACGACCGTCTGAGTAGAATGCCCAGTATTTACCCATACTTCCGAAAGAGGTGGAGCAGTTCCCATCCGCCAATTTCTCTGACACCCAGTCAGTGGTGACGTTCTTCTCGTCGAACAAAGTGTAGCTTCTCATACGCCCATCGGATTACCGTAATACCTCTTAGCCTCCTCGAAGGGCAGCGGATTGAACACCGCCTTGCTGTTCGGGTTCGGCCTCCATGTCGTGATTGTGTCACCGTCATTGCTGACGTAGCACTGCACCATAGAACCATTGCTCATGGCGAAGAGCGGCTTCGCCCCGTCCGGCAGGTCGTCCATTGTCCAGAAAAGACGGTCAGTGATGTTCTGCTTTCCCCGTCTGGAGATCACCCCGTTCCAGGCCTGCCCGATCTTCTCATATCCGAAGCCCACATACTCCGCCCAAGCCTTGAAAGCCTTCACGGAGCAAAATGTCGCAAGGGTGGAAAATCCGGGGCCAGTGATGGACACCCTTGGTTCAGACCGGAGCTTGCTCGTCCTGAACAGCACGGTGGTCTCCGGTTGCTGCTTCTCATAAGGGACTATCCATCTCTGGACAAGCACTGGGAAATAGATCCCCTGATCCGCACCGGCTCCGTTGCGTCCCCAAGTCCAATATGTCGCCACACCGTTACCATTCCTCACGAAGTTGGATTTGTGGATGCTGTGCCACACCCCGCCGGACACACTGAACGATTTGCCGAACGTGAACGCGCTCCACCGCTCGCAGACCTCGCATACGCCGTTCTTGTCTATTGAGCAGACAAGGGCGTTCTTGTAAACCCTGTACCCGTCGGAGATCTCAACGAGGTCGCCTGGGTGAACATCCCCGTCCATAGGATAATTGTTCTGGAGGCGTTCCTCTACCTCACAGGCGATGTCGTAGTTTTCCTTCCATTCATCCTCTTTGTGGCCAAGGCCGTACTTTGGGTCCCATCCGGCGTTCTGCTTTATGAACTGCTCTATTCCTATCTTCATAACTTACTATCTTTTTGCTCTTGCTACTTGTCAAAAACTCCGGGCTCCATTATCTCATAGACCTTGCAGCAGACAGCTATGAGGCCTATACACATAGACTTGACTGCAATAATGGCCACTGATTCCGATACTCCTACGGTGTTTCTCGCGAAGTCGTTGAACTCCGCCGTAGGATCTCCGACAAGAACGAGTAACGATAACGTTCCGACCAATACCAAGGCGCACTTGGCGATTACTTTGATTGACTTCTTCATACTGATCTTACTTACTTTCTTTAGTTTTTTTTCGACTTACTTATTGAGCTGAGCAGCGCAGCTGTCCGCAAAAGAATAGAACTGGCCATCCGTCAATATAATATGGTCCAGAAGATTGATGTCTAACGTGTTCAGAGCCTTGCGGAGCGAATCCGTTTGTTTCAGGTCACTAGGCCCTGGATATGGACTACCACTCGGGTGGTTGTGGCATAGAATAACTCCAGTGGCATTGAGATCAAGGGCTGCCTTCAATACAAGCCGATTGTCAAGAGAGCATTCACCAACTCCTCCCTCGGCTACTTTAATGTATCCAACGGGCCTGTTGATCCTGTTGAGCAGGAGGGCGAAGCAGTACTCCTTCGCCTGAATCACGCTGTCGGTGGCCTCGTATATCTTGTATAAGACTTCGGCTGCCGCCGTGGGGACATTACACTGGGAATCCCCGACGGGAACATCGAACCCCTGCTTTTTCTCATATCGCAGGGTGAAAGCGGAGACTACCCGCCGTCTTTCTGAAACTTTGCTCATAACTCACTTACTTTTAGTTGTTTTTTGGTATCGTAAAGTTAGTGATAATTTGGGAATTTACCAAAATTAATTCGCTTATTTTCACTGAATTGCATAAGATCTTGCGTTTCTGAAAGACACGAAAAAACCGCTCATTAGGAGCGGTCTGCATAGCCGTCAGCCCAGAATGTCCGAGCCATCATCCCATCGTTGGAACATAGGGTCGTTCTCGATGGCCTCTATCTCCTCCTTGGTGTGAGTTCGCTCGAATTCCTTCATCTTCCTTTCGTGGGCCCTCTGTGAAGCCTCCCACATCTCCTCGAACTCCTCATCCGTGGGCATTCTTGTTATCCTCTGTCTCATAACTCCTGTAAAGTGAAATAGTAGATGTCGTCCTCCTTGTCAACTGAAACAAACTTGAAGCGACTTCCTTTGTCAAAGATCACTTCTTGTTGATTTTCAGTTGTAAAGATACCATTAAATTGTGAGATATCCGATATATCCCTCCCGTTTTTTGATAAAATTTCGATGTGGCAGACTGTTTCGTTGCTTTTGGTCTTTATCTTGTCCTCAAATGTTCCAAAAGCCACCGACTGAACCTTTGATGCAGATGTGAATCCATCGAATGTCTTGCTTCCACCAGATATGGCGCAATCCAGCCAATCCTTAAGGTTTTTCTTGTTCAGCTTGATAGACCGATAGGCAGATCCATCATAGACGCTTACTTTCGAGATGCCTTCTGACAATAGTTCGGAGAACGCAACGTTGAAATCAGACACTGATCCGGAACGCAGTTGCTTGTTCAAAGACCGGAATGCGCTGATATCTCCTCTTGTGTAGTGATATATCGCAGCCAGTTCCGTGTTGGGGATAGTGTCCTTGTATCTCTCTTGCAAATACTCCACGAGGGCCTTACGCATCGATTCCCTGACCCTTCCAGCACGGGTGAACTTCCTTTCAGCCGCACTGTATATATCGACATCAAACTTCCCAACGTAGCTCCGATTATCCTTGATGAAATACGGAAGGGAACTCCACCCTTTTGCACGTTCCCTATTTCCCTCTATCCACTCCCTAAATCCATTCGGCACATCCCCGACATAGTTGACAGAGGTAGTACTGTCGAAATCCTCACCCTCAACAAAAGCATCCCCGTATTTGTCCATCTCCTCTTCCGTGAACGTGATCGGAACCATATAGCACCGGCAGTTTGGATGCCAGCCGCTCCACTTGAAGTCCTTCGGGTATCTCCCTGCCAACGCCTCGCAGACAGGGCAGTCATACGGATGCGTGCTCCGCTTGATCTCGAACCCAACGACATAAGGCTTTTCCTGATAGCCCTCCCATTCGGCACTCCTGTACGCCATATTCGTCTCCGTCCTCGCAAGGCGCAGGGCGTTCCTGTAACTGCTCCTGTAAGTCCCAGATCCAGGATGGTAGGCCTTTGCGTTCTTGGATAGCCTCAGAACACCGTTCTTGTCCCTGACCCTGCGGAATAACTTGTCCGGCTCTTTCAGCAGGGACTTCATACTGGACGCTATCTTGGCGGCACTCACTCCCTCCGCAATGGATCTCGCCAACTCGACCTCGACCTTCTGATGGTTGGCCAGATCCCACACCTTTGTCGAAAGGGTCTGCCCGTTTCCGATCTTGCGCTTTTGGAATGCCTTCAAGGCTGACTCGTGGTTGTTGAAATACCTCCCCACCGCCTTGTCCGTCAAATCCCCGACAGAATCGATTCCGGCCTTGTCAAGGACATATTCCACAGTGCCGTCCGCGGTCGTGTTGCCCTGAGCCCATTCGGCGGTCGTGCCACGCAGCACCGTCTGCTCGATGCCCGTGGCAAGATTGGTGACGACCTCGTTGACCTCCTTCTTCAACTCAGGGTAATCGGAGAAATAGAACTGACCTTCACCGTCAAACTTGGACTCTGAGGCCAGATCGACAAGTCCGGACACGGCCTTCGAGTACAGGGATTTCAACCTCGCAAGATACCTCTCAACCCTTGCGAGGTGCTTCGCCTGCAATTTCCTGTACTCGTCAAGCCTCCCCATACATCACTATTCCGCTCCTGTGAAGACATCCTCCATCCGCTGGGCCTCGGCCTCCTCCCTCTTCTCCTTCATAATCTCCTCATATTCGGCATCCGCGTCCACGGCAAGTCCGGCCCGCTTGATGGCCGTCTTCTGCGACACAAGGACACCCGAGGCCTTGGAGAAGTTCGTTATGTCCGCCGCCGTGTCATTCTGGATGAACGGCGTTATGAGCTGCTCACATCTGGTGGTGTGCTGATACTGCTTCCATTCAGGCTTGACCGTGACAAGCAAAGCCTTGATCACCTCGAACTCCCGGTCAAGGAACCAGACGATCTCATGCTTCTCCTCTCCGACTTTCAGATGCGGCTCTGTCAGCAGCGTCTTTCTCGCCTCCCCACTCTGCGCGCCGAGGCTCTTGAGGTTCTCCATAGTCATGTCCGCCTGCTGCGTGGTCTCGTCATCAATCTGCTTCAACATCTGGATGTGAGCCTTGGCATCAGTTGTGGTAAGCGCAGGGCTGATGAGACCGATGTCCCCGCCATCCTTCATCTTGTACACCTGCCTTGCCGTATCGCCGACAGGGAGTGTGTCGCCGCCAGCCAGCTCTCCGATGATTTTCAGTATCGGCGACGAGTTCTTCCTTATGTTGTCCGAGTTGCGGCTAAGCGTGAACTCGATGTCGTCACGGTTGGACGATATGCCGTCGAACACAGGAATCGGCCTCTGGATATAGACGGCAGGAATCTTGCCCGCTATGTTAGGCCTGACCTCTGATGTCCACCCTCCGGCCTCCTGCCGGAAGAAGTAGGCGTTCTTCGCAGTATAGGAGTTGAAGTGGCTGACGTTCTCCTGATCTACGTACGCCACGCTGAGAGCGACAAGGTCATCATCCTCGTTGAAATACGGGTAGATGGAGGCCTGGGCTATCTTCGAGAATCTCCTAGGCATGGGAGAGAAGCTCCTGCATCGTATCTTGACGTTGGAGTCAAACCCGTACTTGTTCACCACTTCGTCTCCTTCTGCTATGTACCAGAAGGTCATCATCTCACAGGCGGCGAAATACGCATACATCCTGTTCATATTTAAGCCATCGATCCTGACGTTCTTATAGACAGCCTCTATCGCGTCTTGGAACGCCTTCTCGACATCGTTGGCCGCCTGACTGTAAACCCTCTTCACGGGAATGGAGAAGGCCATCTGCGTCATTCGTCTGGTGGCTATCTGCTCGGCCGCATACGTCAGCTTGGCCGGGCGTTCTTTCCGTCCGCCCTTGATCTTCTCCTTCGGGCGCAGCATCGGGTCAGCCACGATATCATGCTTTCTCGTGTCGAAATCCTTGGATATGACATCCCAAGATGGACAGTCCTTCTTCTGGCCGCTGAGGGCCGATATGATCTGCTCCGGAGTGCTGCCCGGAGCGAATATCTCTTCAAGGCTCTTCATAAAACAATGTTCTCTCTCTCTATCTGCAAATATAGTGAAAACGTTTCATAATGAAACGCTTTTGATTACAGAAAATCAGCCAGAATCTCTTCATCTGACAACCCCGGCTCCTTGTGGACTGGGTAAAATGAGTTGACTACTGCATCTAGCCTGTCCGGGCTTCTTCCTATCCTTCTCTTTAAATCATCCTTAGGCTCAATTAAGATGCTTCCGTTGGACTGGAAAAGCCACTTAACGCTTGTTGCCTCCTCTGTCAAAGCGTCATCTGGAGGAAGTGCAGCGTCGAATCCGTTCTTAGGGTTGAGCCAGTCCCTGAACGACCAATAAAGAAAGGCCTTCATATTGGAGAAACGGTGCTGCCCGGTAATGTCCGAATTCTTTCCAGCTCCCTCGCTGAACTTGCAGGAGGCGGCCCCCTTGACACCGAGTTCCACCAGGCGGGAATAGACACCCGCGCCCTCGCCGATAGTATCGATGAAGGCTCTTGCATCCGATGTACGGCATTTACGGAGTTCGTTGACAACCATACCGGCAACCCTCATATGGTCGGCGTGACCTGCTGACTGATGCCCAATAAGCCTGTGCATAAAGTTCCCGTATCTGGGAGCGAGATAACTGCTGTCGCGGCCCATACCTGCCACATCGACCCCAAGGCGCAGATCCTCATCAGGGATGTAGCCCTCCCCGAACTCCTCGATTATGGCCTCCCATCTCTTGTTGGCCAACGCTATCCACTCATATGGGACAAGACAGTCCTCAGACACTCTTGGGAACATACCTAACACCTTAACCCTGAAAAGATCATTTGGCCTATAAATGCCGCCCTCGAAACGGAAGTCCCCCTCACCCTCGTCCATATCGGATTCCTGAATAGGGGAGCACCAGTCCTCGACCCTCGACTTAACCCAAGGATAATCCACCTGCCCCGGAATGACAACTTTCCTCGACACGACATTCTCCGCATGAAGGGAGTTTAGCCTGAACTTGGCGAATTGCGGAGAGGACATAGATCTTGCAGCGAAGCCTACTGTGGTGTTAGGGTTCCATACTAGCAGCAAGCGAGAGTTGCCTTGCAAGTTTCCTTCTATAGCGTTGAACACGGTGTCGGATATACCCGAGGCTTCGGTTACCGCGAACATGGTGTTTACGGCGTGGAATCCTGACCATGCCTCCATATTGTCGTCTCCGGCCTTGAATCCGGTCAGGAACCATTCCGAGTAACCAGTGCTTATATACTGCGATGTTACCCTGCCTGGGAGACATCCGGAGGCCCTATAAAAAAGTCTCTGGATCTCCGGCATCATAATGTTCTGCACCTGACGTCCTGTCGGGGCGGTCATGGCCACCTTAGTGTTCTTTATAAGTACTCCTTCGCTGTTGAATCGAGGAGTCAAATACAGAAAACACATACAAGCCACAGCCGATACATAGTCCTTGCCTCTTGCAGTACCCGACGCAACCGTGGTTTTCGGATTGGTCTGAACAGAATGCAGGATGTCCTCCTGTTCTGAGTCAAGACGAGATTTGAGCACGTCCCTTGCGAAACGCGCCCAGTCCTTTCTCCAGGCTAACATGTATCTCAGCGACTTGTCATCCATGCTTAATAGACACTTCTATGGCTCAACATCGTCCGGAAGAGCCTTCATCAACTCCTCGAACGGGCTTATCGTCACTTTGTTATCAATCCGCTCAACATACCCTCGCTTCTTTCCCTTGGTCTTCAGGAAGAATATCAACGATGTCACGTCACCGTCCTGTATGTTCTGGACAAGTTTACTCTCTGCGAAGTCAAGAAGAGACTCGTCAACCTCGTCAAGCAATGCCTCAAGCTTGGGGTACTTATTTTTCCACTTATAGAATGCTGTACGCGAAACATTAAGCGCGCTACATGTAGCCGACACGTTGGCCGCCTTCTTCTCGTAAGTCTTGGCTATGGTCTTGAATGATGGTCTTTTCATACTCAATCACATTTAAGTAGCAGAAGATATAACGGCATTGATGGCGTCCCTGTACGACATATTCCTCGCAAGAAGTAGACTCTTGGGGAAATGAGCCAACGGGCCGAGCCCGGGCATCAGATTCACATCAATCAGATAATAACGTCCTGACTTGTCTCCGCGGAAGTCTATCCTTGCGCAATGCTTAATCTTCATCAATGAGAATACGGTACGTGCTATGTGTTCAACTTCGCGGTCATTAATTGGGTAACAATACTCTTCTATGTTCAGCTTGCCGTCGAATGTCTGGATTCCTCCAGCAGAACCGTTGCATTCAATGCCGATGGCGACCGTTTGCACAGATCCTTCCTCCTGCCAGCAGGACACCGTGCAGTCAAATCCATCAACAAACTCTTCAATAACTGCATCCTGACCAAAATCCTTTGAAATCATCGCAATCTGCCTTGCAACGTCTTTCTTGGATCTGCAAACACTGAGGTCTGATATGCCCTTGCTGTCGCTTCCGAAACGAGGCTTGACAAAATACGTGCCCCCATCCACAATATCATTTATCCCGAATTGGCGAGGTACACGAATGCCCCGATCCGACAGGTAACCCGAAAGAGAAGCCTTGTCTTCGGCCAATTCATACGCCCACTGGTCTTCGAGTGTAGATCTGACCATTTTGGAGCGTATGGTTTTCCACAGTCTCCTGTTGGCGGTCCTTACCAGAACCATGTCATCTTTTGACACGAAATCCAAACGGTCATCCTCATCGACAACAGCAAGTCTGATATTCTCCTTACCAATAACCTCCTGATAAAACCTGAATATCGGAGTGGTGCCGTCCTGCATCTCCGGAGTATGGACTATCGACCAGATCATGATTCCTCCACTTTAATTTCCTCCAGACGCTCGCATGCTAATTCCAATAGTTTCGAGAACGTGATACTTGGAGACTTGATTTCAAAATGTTCGCCAATCTCCGCCTGGAGTCTAAGCATGATATCCTCGTTTTCATCCCCGCTCGCCAGTATAAGAGCATCGCTTTTCTTCGCCTGCTCCCTGATGTCGCCAAACAGAGCGTCAATGCTCGTATAGGACTTGGGGTATAACACAACCGAGAAAACAAATGTCTCCTTCATCATTGAGATGTCTATCCCCTCCGAACTCACCGGCTCTATCTCATCTATGTTGACATGAGCGAACTTCTTGAAATCGACAGACTGAATCTGCTCGAACAACTTTTTCAGAATGTTCTGGTTATCCTGACCGTGCAGGGAGTTGTGCGACAACTGTATTGCTATGATCTCATCCTTGCTCAGCTCGCTTTCATCACACCACAAGATGCCTATCGTGCGGTAACGCAACTTCTTGCACGCTCTAAGCCTGTGATGTCCGCTTATCATCACGAACCTCCCATCCGGCTTTCGGTAGCAACACGGGACACTGCTCATACCCGACTTACCTATATTGTCGCAAAGGGTCATGAAGTCCTCGTTCGACATCTCATTGGCGTTCATGTCCGCCTCGTCAATGAGGCCAATGTCCACCTTGTCGTATTTCCATCTATTTTCCGTTTCCATTCTTGATCATCTTTTGGTATTTGGCTAAAATATCATCATATGTCTCATAAACTCCCAATCTTCCCTCGTAGGCGAGATAAGACGATGTGCATTTGTCGTCCACTTTCTTATAGACTCCTCTGTATTTCATGCTTACTGGCTTATGAGTATAGGCCAGACTCAACACGTTTTTGCATAGTTTTTTCATCTTCCTGCTGAGCACTCTTTGGACAGCCCTTGTCTGTATGCACAGAAGGATAAACTTTGCAAGCCTAGGGACAGCGTTGTTCGTGCTGAAATCAGTCAACTGAAACAGGTCGAAACCTTTATGCTGAGGGAGATCAAAACCGAACCCGCCTAGCGTATATCTGCCATACGAGACGATGAATGGGAAAGTGCACGCCGAACACTGGTCAACTTTCTTGATAAACTTTCTCTGCAACACTTTCAGTTGGCCAGATTCCACCAATTCGATTTTCAGCAACCTGGGATTGTCGATTTTCAGATCATCTGGGGGGATGATCTCACATAACTCAGTGCTGGATGAGCTATAAGACAGGGATGCCTTGCTTTCGCGAACCTCTTTGTTGCAATAAAGAAAACGTCCTGCCGAACGTCTTTCTCCGGAAGAGGAGTCCCAAACGGCTATCTTGTGCATGTTCCTAAGGAACGGGCTGTTGCTTATGTAATAGAAACAGCAGTCATTCGGAAGGCTCTCCAATAACTCATAGTAGCTATTCCTCTTGACATCGAAGTCAAGGAACAAGTCGCTGTTCTCGCTTATGAGCTTGAACCCCCTATTCTGTTTTTTGTCCCTTCCGTAATTGAAGAACACGGCCTTCTCGTTTGCTACGGCGTCCTGCAATGTACCTATGTGGTAGTCACAGGTGGTCAGCATTGTAATGAGCCTATCACATGACTTCTCTGTCTTTTCTATAGACTCCCTCGCTCTGATCTTTAAGGAATCGATGATAGTTTCATTCCTTTCAGAATCACTCATGTTGAACTTCTGGAGTTTGCTGACATACAAAGCGATGGCCGCCTGCCGCTGAGGAGTCGAATTGTTGAAGTCCTCCAGCCATTCTAACTTCCCACTATACTTCAACGAGGTCTTTCCGTTCGCAATCATATATAGCAGATGCATATATGGATCCTGACAGTATATCGACAACTCCACCTTGTCCTGGAAGAACAACTCATAATAGTACATAAAGCCGTTCACTATACAAAGCCTCTTGTGTCCATGAGCCCTGACAGCGTCCCATAACGCCGATGCGTATCTTGAATTGTACGGCATCGGCTTTGTGCAAAATGTCTCGATGGCACTGTAAGGGTTTCCCTGATAGATGAGAGGGCATAGTTCAGGAGGACACTTGTATTTCAGCCCTGTGGCTTTCAGAAACTCATCGTATGATGATATAGAGTTGAAATCATCCAGTTCGTGCGCGACGGCATAGTAGAAGAACCTGTAAACAGAGAAAACGCAGTTCATTGCCTGGTAGAAGTCATCTGTGCCGTGGAAACATCTGAACTCGATCGTCTTCGTCTTGAAGTATGCCGAAATATTGACGGCGTGTCTTATGAACCCCTTCTTAGACTGATTTGAGAAAACCTCCTTGATCTCGTCGAGCGTGCTTGCGTTGAGCACACCATAATAATACTTTTCAGTAGGCAGAGGCTGGCAATTGAAAGCCAATTCATCCCAATCAGACAGACCGGTGTATCTCTTGAAATAAGGATAGCATACGTAGAATAACAGGAACACTTTCTTCAACTGCTCGACATCAAGGTCTCCGGCGTACAGATGGACGTGCGTGTATGTACTCCACTTTATTCTGCCTCCTGCCGCCGACATAGAGTTATAGGTGTCTTTCAAGTTGTGCAGATCCTGCATTGAGAACAGCCGGAGCGGGGGAGTGTTGACTTCTCCTCCGAACTTCTTGTTACACGAGCCGTCAGTGTTGACTATCTCCTCATCCTTGCTCCACGAATATCCTGATGGAAGCGTGACCTTGCTCCTGTCAAGATCGCACATCTCTATCTCAATACCGAAGGTCCTGGATCTTATGTCTTCTTTCGTATCCATGATTTTCCAGTATAATGATCGTTGATGAAGCTTTCGCATCCAAGGGTCTGAACAGTCCTTCCAGACTTTCTGAAATCAATCCCGAGAGCATACCCGGACAACGAGATGAGGGAGGACGCCACCGGGGTGTCTACACCAATTATTTCCGCTATGCTCTCCAGGAGAACGAGACCCTGCGACACGTCCTCTGTGATATACCTCGACCTTATTGAGGTCGGGCTTATGGCCCTGTCCTCTGATTCTGCGTATCTGCGAAAACTCTCAACCTTGTCACCAGAGAACCCGGCTGCCGTGAAAATATCCACTGGATCGCAGTGGAGTTTTTTGAGCACTTTTTTCTTCTCATCGTCAAGCTCCAGCATTATTCTCATGGTAGCTTCGTTCTTTCTTGAATAGGCTTCCCTATACATGCAGAAATTGCCTTCCGAGAACTCTATCCTCGGGATGCTCATCACGGAACCCACTGTGTGAAGCACCATATTGGGGTTAAGAAGAGCCGACTGCAATGGGTTATACACGTTTGCGAACCCTTGATTAAGGCCGCATATAGCGGTCATGCACTCATCTTCCCTTTCTTCTTGGAACACCGACAGCGGAGACTGCGACAATCTACATCCGACCTTGAACACGACCTTGTCATCTTCCGTCTCGACCCTTCCCTCCAAGTAAGGGCCAGTGGTCTCCGCTATTATCGGTAAGGAATCGCAGTGCCTGAGAAAATAGAATGAACTCAGATAACTGCACACGACTATGACTATTTGCCTTTCGTTGAGATACTGACTTATAGTCTTAATCAGGTTCTCATGATATGTGCTTTGGATTGTGACTATGACGATGTCTGCCTCCGAGATTTTGCTCAGATCATCCGATACTTCACGAATGGCAGATTTTCTCAATTGACCCGCCTCTCTAAGCCATACGCTATTGCCATTGTTGCGTATCTTGTCAAAAATCAGACTGGGAGTCTTGGAGCTTTTCAGGAGAATAACATCTTTGCCTTTCAGTGACAGGTCAGCGGCGGTGGACACACCGACGTTACCGCATCCCAATATGGCAACCTTGTCACTCACTGTCAGAATAGAAATTGAGCGTGGCTCCGGACTCGAACCAGAATCTCCGTTCAGGACGAACGGCGCGCTGCCATTGCGCCAACCACGATTTTAAATCAGAAAAGAACCTCAAAGCTGCTCTTTTCTTTTGCAAAGATAGTAAAAACGTTGCGAAATGCAACGTTTTTGTCGAAAATACCGAAATTCTTGCCCTTGCTTTTTCGTGGCCACATAATCATATTTTTTCAACTACCTCCTTGAGGACATTTGCGAACCTACTGTCATGTCTGGCCATCGATTCCAACCAAAACCCGATATCTTTCGCGGAGCAGTGTCCGGTGACTGCCGCATCATCGCCTTTGCCGTGAAAGAACAGGCACGGCACCACTTCCTCGGCCAAGTCCAAGGATAGATCATCAACCATTTTCCTTATGTTTCGCATTGTACTTTCTGTAATAACTCAAATATCAGTTCTTTAACCGTCATAGCCTACTTCATCGTCTTGATAGCCTCGTTGAGAAAGGAAGCGAAAGTATTGACGAAAGACTCGTCGTCATAGAGGTCGTCCTTCCGCATAGTGTTCAGTATGGCGTGGACAAGCTCGTGAAGGAAGGTCTGCTGCTGAAAGGACTGCGGCACGCCCCGGCTCCCGCATGTCTGGGCTATGTATATAGCCTTCCGGATAGGATCGTATTGCCCAAAATCTTGTCCATAACTTACCGTATGCTGAATCTCGACAACGTGCTCCACACCGCCGAGCGTGAATGTTGCTGGTATTTCAAATTTCATAATCAGATGGTTTTATTCATTGCCTCGCTCACCGAATATCCTCTTTCGATGAGCCTTTTGATTTTCCTGCGCTCTTCCCTTGTGAAAAACGTCCCGGATTCCCCGAAAGTCACCGGATTGCCATCACCGTCATATTTGAACGGGATTTTCTTGAACTCTTCGTTTGTCATGTTATTCCTTGTTTAATTCGTCAACGGACTGCCAGGTCATCCAGACAATGGCCGGGACACCGAACAGCGTTTCAAGTTTCTTGGCGATTTTCGTACTGACCTTGCCCTTCCCTTTGATTATGTCGTTCAGCCAAGGAGGGGCAACGCCGATTTTCTCGGCGGCCTCTTTCTGTGATATTCCGGAGAAGAATATCAGCTTCATCAGAAACTCACCAACTGTCATTGCCCGTCCTCCTCGTCCAGGTCGCACTCGACCTCGACATCATCGTTGCCGTAATACACAACGCCCTTCAGATGCTCGCAGCCCACACAGTTGTATGGGCACTCTGATGGAGCGTCAAGCGGAATCAACTCCACTAATTTTGAACGTCTCATAGCCGCCTATTCAAACACAGCGGTGATGAACCTGTCCGCCATCCGCTCTATCACCTCATCAGTTGGCTTCGGGAATTTAACATCTTCTTTCATGAATTTGTTAAACATTCCGAGCACACCGTCAGGCACACTCACGCTCTTGATTCCGGACACGAGAGCTTCTTTTAGCATTCCGTTATCTCTGAAATGTCTCAGCAGTTCTGTCAGGCTTGTTATGATGCACCTGTCGCAGAACGGACTTTTCTTTGCCTCGCAGACTTTAAGCGCAATCGAAACGAGGGCTTTTTGTAATTTCTCTTCCATAATATTTTAGATTTTAAGGTTGTCCGCCAATTCAGATAACCCACATAACCGCAGCGAGTGCTGCAACTCGTGGACGTAGGATATTTTCATTCCCAAAATGCGCGGTTCCTGCGAATGAGACATCGTGGACTTCCGCTCATAGACGCAAAGTGTCGCTTGATCCATGATGAACTCAATGTACACGGCATGAAGGTGGGCGCTTTTCGAGAAAGTGTTGGCCCAGGTGTACCTGATTCCGTCATACTTCCAGCCGTCCGGCCCGTCCAGATTCGCATCCATTATCTCTTTTGTCAGAGGGATAGACTCCACTTCATCTTTTTTTCTGTGATAGGATTCTCCCGCTAATTTGGTCGTTATATTATAATGATCCGGCGAGGCAACAGAAATGTTCTGTATTCCCACCACTTTTTCATGGCGCGATATTTTCACCCAGTCGCCGATTTGTAGTTCAGAAACTTTCATGTTTATTCCTCCCATTCGATTTTGCAGGTCGCAACATAGTCTTTATCCTCAGATGCCATCTTTGCACTCTTTTCAGATCCGATAGGATAAACAGTACCGATAGCTACTCTACCATCTTCGTCTTTGTATAGATTCAGCCAACCCTCTTTCTTTTGTGGAGCGAAGAAAAGATCACTATCTGAGTCTCCTTCTGTGTAAAGTTTTCCATCAGTCGTATAAGAATTCCAATATTCATGAGTAGGATCCTTCTTACAAACAGCAAGAACCGGGTAAATGGCTCCCATAACATCGGTACAGACAATTCTCACACTCCTGCCGTCACGAGTGATAACTTTACGGTTCGGATTCTTTTGATATTCTTCTACAGTGAACTGTTTCATATTATCTATTTTTTAATTTTTCAAATCTACGATCGCTCTGTTAACATGTCAAATCCTATTTTAGTCTGCTGATGAGGCCCAGGACCCGAGGCATGGATAAACCAATTCCCATCCCGCCTCCTTAATAGCGTTGACAGATTTGATGTCCAGCTTGTATCCTTCCCAGTTGTAGCAGTCACCGATTCCTCCATAGCAGGTGGACACCTTCTTGATGAGTCCGGCGTCAACCAGAGTCTGAATCTTCTCCGGCGTGTTCCTGTAGAGACTCTTCCTGTCCTTGGGGTCGTCTGCCTCAATATAGTGGAACTCCAGTACATCGTAGTAATATTTGCCGAACACCTGGATTTTCCTTTCCCACGCCTTCTTCTGTATCTCCAGCCACTCCTCGGTATCGGGATTCTCCTCCGGGGTGAGATAGACTTTCCTGAGAGCTAATCCCAGACTCTTCACAACACCCTTGGCGGATTTGCTGGTGGCCTTGGTGACGTCAAAGAGCTTAGGATTATCTTCGATATACTGCATCAGCGCCGTCTTCTTGATTCCCAGTTCACTGGCTGTCTCGGTAACGAGGGCGAAGGTCGAGCAGTTAACCTTCTGGATTAACGACACGATCCGGTGTACTTCAGAGATCTGGAGTTCCGATGGTTTCCCTTTTCTAATACTTTCTTTTAGTTTATTATTCATAATGCTTTTATATCTTATTCCTTCATTGCTTTTTTGAAAGCATCGAACATACATGCACTACACTTCAACCACGGTCTTTCAGGCGTGCCATCGTCAAAGAGGTAGTCATTCACATGATACTGTAACCAGTCTATTGCTTTTTCAAGCATCCAATTTGCCCCAGCGGTAAAAGTAATCCTGCCAGTTGCTTTCAAAACGCCTCGTAAACCATTATTATGAGCATTTATGTTCTCTTTTGCATATTCTTTTGCTTTTTCCTCAATAGTCATATTATTCCTCCATTGCCTTTCTAAATTGTTTAACAGATTCATCAGCTAACTCAGCCCATCCTTGGTAGTGAACTGGATATTGATTCTTTATGTATTCACAGGCTTTTTCAAGCATCCATTCTGCTCCTTCACTAAAAGCCATTGCAATATCATCTCCAAACGGAGTTCCGAAAGTATCGCTGCGATACTTTTCTGCTTTTTGTTCAATCGTCATAATTATTTCTTTTTAAGTTCTTCAATCAACGCATCGGAATATTTAACAGAAAGTCTTACGTTATACTCCATTACCGTCATATTGGTATCATGGGCTGCAATCGTTGGTGACGGAAGTTGCAAAATAGCATTCAATACATCTTTTGCTATCTCATACCTGCGCTGCTCCCAGTCAATTTCCTTTGATTGGGATTCGCGGAAATATCTTGTCGCTGATTCCAAAAATGTTTGTTCGAGATTTGTCATATTCCAAATATTTTTCTGATTAGCAAGTAAATCAACCCAAATATAGCTACAACTGTAAAGAGTGGCCAGTATATAACTGTTATCAAAACATCTAACTTATATGTATGCCAAGCCGGGTTAGGAGGATATTTTTCAAGAAGAAGTGGTTCTATTGAATAACCCCATTTGAGAAGCGTTAACTCCGTCTTTTCCCAAGCCGAAGCGACAATGGCACCTATGAAGGCGTATCCAAGAATAATTAGTATAATCTTCATTTTAATTCTTCTTCAAGAACTAATCCTCCTTTCAATACATGTTGTTGCATCAATGGCGATAGTTTTATCATCTGCTCATAAGTAGGTCTTACCCAGTTGTGCAACTTAGCGCCAGAAATAAACTCCAATTTAAGCCATTCCGTATAAGAGATGGTCGTTTTATGTAACATTATCGCTGCTTTACAGAAACGGCACCCAATCGTAAATGGGGTTACACCTTTTGCTGTATATTGTATATAAAACCTCTCGCCGCATTTCTCGCAGATATAAACATCCACGCCAGTGCCTCTGCCGTCAAATATACGGGCAGTTTCAATGTCTTTAAGCATCTGGTCGTACTTTTTCTTTAATTCTTCCATAATATTTTTTTTGTTTTATTTTAATTCAACTGGTTCATCATCCCAGGTAATAGTCTTACCGATAAGCTTCCTATCTCCATAATATGACAATTTTGCAAAATTAGAATTATCACTTACCCAAAGGGACTGTATTTCATCTCGTTTTGGTTTATCCATATAGACGTACAAGTCATTGTCCTTATCTCGCGCTATCCACGCCATATTAATCAGTTTTAATTTTGGTTAATACATAAGTCGTATCACATTTTTCTCCAACTGTAACAACCTTGTATTCAAGAATGTATTCATTAGCTGGATAATCGTATGTTATCGGTTCTAGAGAAAGATCCCGATAGATTCCTACGACAGAGATAAGCATTCCTAGTGTTGACAGTACTGCAATTACGGCCGTACCGTCAGCTTTTTCAATTGAATAGCCAAGTCCTATAAAGGATGCTATTCCAATTACTACTAAAAACCACGACATAATTAAACGTTTTAACTAATTTTGGTATTTTTTATCATTGTTAAATATTCTCCAATTCTTGTTGCAACATGGTTATTCATTCCCATTCAGCTTGTTTAGAATGTATGCAATAAACCCATCCTGCATTTTCGCTGCCAAATCTTCAGGAAGATTCAATCCACCACAACCAGTAAGATGTCCCCATCCTCTGACTAAAAACTGAAATTTACCTTTATAGTAAATCTCTGTTACATCGTCTCCTGCTGTCCACTTAGCCTCATAATCTGTTGGACACTCTCCGTTAATGATGTCAATTATGTGGCTTATTCTCTGCTCTTCGCCAGTGGCGAGATCACCATGTTCATCATACACCAAGTCAAAAGCACTTAATGCCATGTTTCCATCTACATCCCATGCGTATAAACAATAATCAGAAAAATGTAATGGCAACTTATAACACTCTGTCCAATTATTTGGTACAAAATCAGGATATTGTCGTTTACGAATAGCCTTACCCATGTTTATTCCTCCCACCATTTATAGTATTCCGGTGACTCGTCAGTTGTGCCTACAAGATGAGCGGTTTTGTCGTTGTAAGGGATTTGTTGTTCCCACATTTCAATATGGGAAAATAGTATAGCTACCCACAAACGATCGTCATCATCTCTTACCAACACTTTATCGAACGGCTTCAACGTCTTTGGATCGAAACGCTCCTTCTTTGGCTTGAATTTGCTCCAATCACGGTTGTCCTTTGAGGGAAATAACAAGCATTCATCGCCTAATTCGCTGATTGCCCCATTAGGGAAGAATGTCTCATAGCAAATTATATTGGCAGTCCCTACATAATCGACAGTCACAAATTTATCGTCAACCGAATATAAACTACAAACACCATAAAGTGGTGTGTACAGATTCGTCCCTTTCGGGCAGTCTTTCAGAATCTCGCAGAGATTCAGTTCTTTATTTTCCATAACCTATTTTGCTTGATTAAGCCTCAACATTCTCTCCAGATACTTTTGGTTCCCGTATATCACATCCGATACCTTGAGCTGGAAGCGGTTATAGGAGTCGATATACATAAGCTGCCTCCTGAGATACTTTGTGGCGCATCTGTAAGCCTCCTTGTAAGCCTTTGTTACGGCTCTCGCCTTGGCTATTTTCCTGCCTATCGACTCATCATAGGTGTCTTCCGGATTACACTTAGCCCTGCCTATGGCATAATACTCGTGATACCAACTCGGGGTTATCTGCGTGCGTATGCGCATACGGCATTCAGTCGTATTGCCCGTGACAGAATAGTCCTCTTCTACTATTCTGACCTTGATTGATTGGTTTGTCTTTCTCATCTTAAAATTTAGTTAAATTGTAATCCTTAATCTTTCAAAACATAAACTCCGGCTCGAACACCTTGCGGAGCCATTGAACCGAGCCGTCCCCCAGCGCCCTCCTGAACTCGATGTCGGTCTCCGTGTGGGTGCCTATCTGGTGCCAGTGCTTGTACTTCGCCCTCTGGCACTCCACCGTGTAGCCGACCCTCGCCTTATACCTGACCCTCGCCTTGACCATAACTCTCAAAGAAAAACACCACATCCATGTCGTGCCATTCGAGCAGTCCGAAATCAAGGCTCTGCCTTACTTGGAAAGACCGCTTCATTATCCCTTGGCACTGTTCCCTGAGGATCCTTCTGAAATCCTCTACCGAGTTCGTCCCCTTTCTGAAATTGCACGCCCTGCATGACGGATTGAGATTTTCTACGGAATCATCACCGATGGCCGTCACCTTTGAAAGCGTCTCGTGGTCGCGTCCTCTCCAGACCGGGACAATGTGATCGACCTGCATGTCCTCAAACCTCAGCTCCTTACCGCAGTATGCGCAGCGTCCTCCATATTTGTCGTAAACCAACCTTCTCGTAGTCATATTCATTCCCCCGTCCTCCTCTTTCTACTTGAACGCGTCGGACGGCTGGATGTAGAGCGCCTCCTCCACGTGGCGCAGCCGCTTCCACAGGTTGCGCACCTGCTTCGACTTCTGTTGGAGCTCCAGGCGGTCAACCGAGAGGCGGTCGTCCGTGTCCTTGCACAGCCACTCGATGCGCCGCCACAGCGCCACTACATCATCCCTGAGGGAGTCGTACCTCCTCTCCAGCCTCCGCGCCGCCAGCACACACAGGAGCAGGGCGGCGGCCACGGCCATCAACAGCAAAATTTGAATCATTTCCATTTTGTTTTATTTTCTTTTTTCGATCCGAGTCAGCCATAAGCCTACCTCCTTGTTGCAAACAAACCCTTGGAGCCCATCTTCCCGAACATCCAGTCATCCCCGACCGGGTCCGACTGCGCCCCGGTCTTCTCCGCCTTGGGTTTCCTTCCTGACGGCACCGGCCTCGCGCATCCGCTGCTCCTCGACAGGCCGCTCCTCAGGCTCTGGGCGTAAACAACCCTTTCATGGCCGCAGTCGCAGCGGCAAAGGCACGCCGTTCTCTTGTGCCCGTCCGTTGATGTTCTGGTAGTCGTCCCCAGCACCGTCCATCTCCCGAACCTCTGTCCGGTCATGTCTCCGTATACTTCACCTTTGCTCATCATATCGCTATCGTTAAAATCATCAATATTATATCAATCTTGTTTTCAGCTCATTGTATCTCGATTCGTGGACAAAGAGACGCTCGGTGACGCTGTTGTTAGTGGTCGCGCTCAGCCTTGACCTGTGTGGGACCTCCACGATGGGAACGAAATCCACAGGGGCGGAGTATTCGCTGATAAAAAGCAGCCTTTCGCACTTCCTCGCCCAGTTCCAGAAGGCCTCTTGGTCGAACGCTGACTTGTGTAAGCCATAGCCGTCGGTGCCAGCGTAAGGCGGGTCGCAATACACGACGCAGCCATCAGGCAACTGGACATCCCGATAATCCATTTCCAGACATTCCAGACTTTGCAGCCTTTCCAGACTTTTCAGCCTTTCCAGACTTTCCAGACTTTCCAGACTTTCCTTGCGGACAACGCCACCATCCCTTAATCGAATCTGACCAAACAACGGATTGTTTTTCAAGTCCTCGGGTTTTCCGACCTGTTTCAGCCTTCTTACGATAGCCCTGCCAACTTCAATGCGCCTTGCTTTCCTCGATGCCAACCCCGCCAAGGCCTTTTCAGCGGCATCGGACACAAGTGGGCACAGCCGCCTCAACACCGCGAAATCCCCGAATACGACCGCATAATGGAGTGCCCTCTTGTAAGGCTCCACAGCTTCGGAATAAATATAATCCATTCCGTTATTCCCGAAACTCCAGCAATAGCGGACATAAGGATCTGATTCCTTCAGCCGAAAGAAATCCTCCCTTGAAATCCAGCGCGACTCGCCCTTGTACTGCCCGTTCACCGCGGCGACGAAAAGGCGGCTGACATCACCCTCGATGTCGTTGACGACCACCCTCGCGAAGCGTCCCGAAAGCAGGGCGGCGTGGGATACAGCGCAGCCGCCGCAGAATAGGTCAACAAATACGGAGGCGGATGGAATGCAGTCCAGAATCCTCTGTGCGAGTAAGTTCTTGCTCCCCTTGTATGGCAATCCGAAGTTCATCCTACCTCATCTTGAAGAACCTTATCAGAGCCTCCGCGTCGAACCCCGGCACGGCCTTGAAGTTGGCCACCGCCCGGTGGATCCTCGCCCTCTTCTCCATCCCGTCCGGCGAGCCGTCAACCCTCGAATAGTACAGTATCAGCAGCCGCACGATGTCATCGGCGTAGGACTGCAACGCCTCCGTGCGCTCCGCCATGCCCTCCGGCACGCGGCACATGGCGTAGTCGAACGTCTCGTCAAAGGCCGCCTCCAGTCCTTTCAGAAGGCCGTTGATGTTCTTCTTCGCTTCGTTGAAGGCGTGTCTCTTGCGCTGCACGAGGCAGTTCCTCGCGCCTATCTCGTCGAGGGCTCTCGCCATGCGCGCCCCCATCGTCTGGATGCCCCAGACCATCTCCAGCAGCACGCCCAGCGCGGCGTATCCCTCCGCGCTCAGGTCGGTGCCGGAATCGTTTATCAGTATGTTAGTCCTGCCCATTGTCAAATAGTGATAACTGCTTGTTTTTCTGTTCTTTTCCGATAATGAAGTCGCAGATGAAGTTCCTGGCGTAGTCTGGGCTTATCTCCGACCTCACCTTGGAACACATCCCCGCCGGGGTGTTATCATGTATCTTTAGTATTAACTTCTTTTTCTTGTCATTCTGATACGTATGCCCCCCCCTACACGGCTCACAGCCCACGAACCAGTATGCGGTCGGCTTCACGAAGTGGTCGCCGCGCGTCATCCTGTTCAAGTCTATCAGCGTGGGTGCCGGAAAGTTCTGGCCGTGTATCAGATAAGGATTGCCGGACGGGTTCTCTATTATCAGCCTCAGCTCCCTCTCAAGGCAAGTCCCATAGAGCTTGTAGAGCAGCCTGTGGAACTCGGAACGCCTGTCCAGCCTGTCCATAGCATAATCTATCTTGCGCCTCATCGGCCAGCCCTTCGTTCCGAAAGACGAAAGAGTGAAGAACGTCTGCTGGAGCCCCTCAAAATAGATGCACGGGAAGAAGGCTATTATTAGGTCATCGGGCGTGATGCTGTCGAAGAGCGAGGGCTTCCCGTCCCAGCACTGACGGATCTCCCTGAAAAGGTCGATCTGTTGGTCTGTCTGGCCATACTCGTTCTGAATGTCGTAGTCCTCAGCCGGAATCCCCAGCTTGATGAACTCGTTCTTGAAGGTTCCGCTCTGCTCGAAGAAACAGTGCACCTTGCCACCTATCGTCATTTCGTTTTCGCCTTAAAGTCAAAATAATGCCCCTTGTCGGGATTCCTGCCCTTCTTTTCAAGCACCGGGCAGCGTCTGGTGTCATCGTTGTAATAAGCCACAAGATTCCTCACGTCAACCTCGTAGCCGCGGCTGCGGAGATACCAGACGCTGTGATGAAACCTGTGCCCTCTGTTCAGGACCCTTAACCTTGTACGCTGCGGCACCCCGAACAGGCGCCTCGCCCTCTCCTCCCTCAACGTCTGCCTTCTGGTCTCGGCGGACTTCTCCACCCTCCGGCGCTCCTTCCTCGCGCCGAGCCTCTGGAGCGGAGTCTCGCCCGCCTTGAAGCGATACCTCTCGCTCCCGGGGATGATGTAGCCTTTCGGCGGATATGTCCCGTTGACGATGTGGGACTCCCTCGCCCTGGCCGCCGTGTCACGCTGGCACCCGCGCATGAACCGCTTCGTCTTTGTCAGTCCCAAAGCCCTCGCCGTCCTGTGGAGCGTGCCGAAGCTGATGTCCAGCTTAAGCATTATCTCGTCGTTCTTTGTGTTCCTGTACATCTTTTTGAGACGCCCGACCTTGCCGGCGTTCTCCGGTCTCTCGTGCCACATCATGTCCTGTCACTTTTTACGGCCTGCATCCTCACCTCCCACCTCGTGTCCAGCGTGGCGAGCAGCTCGGCTCTTTTTTTCTCGCGGCCTCCTCCGTCTCGAACCATCACTCGTCGTGGCGGTTGAAGTAGTCCGAGGAGACCATGTAGCGTGTCGTTGTCATGTTTTCCTGTTTGTTTTTACGGGCGGTAGCGTTTTCCAGCGACCGCCCGGGATTAAAGCCTAAGCCACGCCGTCGGCGGCAGTGTCCAAAAGCACGAGGGGAGCCGCCACGCTCCTGATGTCCAGGATGTAGCCGTACGCGTAACCGCTGCTGCCGCTCGCGATCCACCCGTAGTTCGGGTTGCACCGAGAGCAACTCCAGACGCTGGAGCTAAAATCTTCCAGAAGATCCGCCCCGTCTATCTCTCTTGCTAACTTGTCGATCTCGCCCTCCTGCTCCGTTATCTCCATCGCCGCCAGCAGGGTCGGCAGTCCGAATCTGCCGAACCTTTCGGAGGTGAACTTTGTGACAAACCTCGCCGCCGGGCTTTCCGCTTCGAGAAGCGCGGCGGTGGCTGCCTGGTTGTCCCTCAATCTCAGCGCGGCGGTCTCGGAAATTCCCGCGTCGAGCCACCTATCTCTATCCTTTGGATCCAGCAACTCCTCGTTGCTGTACTTCGGATAAATGAGAGCCTTCTGGCCGTTCAGGAGGTCGATCTCGATTCCCTCTATGCATTCGAGCCTTCGCCGGCCATCACATCCGTCCTTGTAGATAATCCTTGCCATAATCAAAATTTATTAAAAAAATCTTTCTGTGATACATGACTCCGCGCCTTGCGCCGTCGTCATCATAGCTCCAGCCCGTATTCCTTGGCCACCCGCCTGATAACATCGCCGCCGTAGTCGCCCGCGGTCTCCGTGAGGAACGTCCTCAGGGTGATGCTGTCCGTCGGCTTGTAGCAATGCTCCTCGCACCACTGCCGCCTTCCGAACTCGCAGGAGCCGGTGAGGACGTGATGCCAGTCGAACAGGTCGCCATACTCCTCATCCAATGCCGGGTGGGTCTTCACGAACTCCGCTATCCTCTCGTCAAGCGGCCTGTTCTCCCTCCATTTGGCCTCAACCGCCTCAACCGCCTCGTGCAGCGTGTCCCCGTGGGCAAAGAAGTTCCCTCGCTTGGCTATCCAGCAGTCCCTCAACGTCAAATCCCTGCACAGAGCCGCGCCCTTGGCGACATTGCCACGCACGGCATAGATAAGTGTCAACACTCTGTCGATGTCATAGACCTTGCGGCCGTCGAACTCCTTGACGCCATAGCCATCGCCATCGCCATAGCCAGAGCCATCGCCATAGCCAGAGCCATCGCCATAGCCAGAGCCATCGCCA
>JABLTQ010136362.1_pt1 | contig 24929 bp, 16 predicted proteins | sample 7160101 | NCBI WGS metagenome assembly JABLTQ01 (sample SAMN14651228, study PRJNA627086) | human gut metagenome | isolation source: feces | host: Homo sapiens
GATGAGTTTTTGAGGCATTTCCGTTTGTGTGATGAGGAAGATAGCGGGCTATCTGACGAAGAACAGAAGCGGAAAAGACCAAAAAATAGCCCAAAGCACACACGAAAACGAATACATCAAGCCAAGAAAAACTTTTTGGAGAAATTCAAAACAGTTTCTAAGCCATCCGGTGCCTTTTCTCCCTTTTTATTCGTTTATTCCGGAAATATTTCGTAAATTCGGGACAAACCAATGAACAGCAGCTATGAAACCCATTTTTCACTTCGGATGCGGACTCGTCATGGGCTCCTTCCTCACAATGTTTCTGGCCTCGCTTTGGGGAATCTCTTCGCTGAACGAAAAAAGCCAGACAGATGAAAAAGAAACGGCACAGGTGGTGCAGCAGGAACAACCGTCCGCACCCGAAACTACCGCCGGCGAGAGCAAAACGCACCAGTCCCGAACTGTCGAAAAGAGAACGGTATCCGCACAGCCACAGAAGCGTGCAAAGAAACAGGAACCCGAACCTCAGCATACAGCAGCAAAGCCGCAGCTGAAACCGGTGACAACAGCGGAAATAGCTGCAGAAACGGAAGCCCTTCCCGAAGAAATAACACAGCAGACACCTCCGGAGCGCAACACCCGGACGACACGGACGCAGGAGGAAGAGAGCAGACAGTACACGGAAATACAATGGAAAGGGGAATCTTATTCGCTTTACATCGGAATGCCGAAGGAAGCCGTGCGCGAAATATTCGGAAAACCCGGAAACGTAAACGTGATGAATCTGTACGACGGGGTACACGAAAACTGGCAGTACCGGTCGAGAGGGCACATGTTGATGCTCTCGTTCATCAACGGAAAACTGGACGGGATCATGCAGCTATAATTCCCCAACCAACAGACGGGCAACAGACCGGCATCTGCTCCCCTGTCTTTACAGCAGGCTGTGAAAGGAAAGGTTCTGCCAGCCTATGAAACAACGGCATTTCCTGCGGAATAATCTGTATCTCCAGGCTAGAGATATACATCTCCAGCCTGAAGACATACATCTTCAAGCTAAAGATGCACGTCTTTAGACTGAAGACAGACTTTTCTGCGGGAAATCCCGCCGTTGTTCATGCGAAACAACCCGAAAATGAAACGGCAGTTTCCGCATCGGGAACGCGCCGAATTCAAGACGACGACAGAAGCTATCATTGGAAAAACAGGTCCCGCATACCGACAACAGGCATGATTTGACCGAAAAACCACTAACAAAGCCTCTAAAATCACGGTTTTTGATGATGCCGTATATCTTAAAAAAACTTTTCTTTGCAACATAGTTCTAAACATAGTACTGAATTGATGGAAGAAGGGAAAGACATACGGATGCTACTGGTGGACGATCACGAACTGGTATTGCAAGGATTGAAATACATCATAGAATGTTCATTGCCGGATGTGAAGCATATCTGTACGGCATCATCCGGCCGAGAAGCCATTTCCCTCATTACATCCCAACATTTTCATTTGTGCGTGCTGGATCTGGAACTGCCCGACATGTCGGGGCTGGATGTCATCGCCTGCATCCGCGAGAAAAATGCCGGCACACGCATCATTGTGAACACCATGCACGAAGAGCTGTGGTGCATCAAGGAACTGCTGCAGCGCCAGGTGGACGGTATTCTGTTCAAGTCCGTTTATCCGAGCGAAATGCTGGAAGCCATCCGCCGCATATTGCGGGGAAAGACCTATTACTGCGAGCAAGTGCGCCGGACACGCGCCAAAATGGAACGCAGCGACAAGCAACGGCGCGACACGCTGACTCCACGAGAGTTGGATGTGCTGAAACTGCTGTCTGAGGGGAAGACCACGCAGGAAATAGCACGCGAACTTTGCGTATCAACCAATACCGTCGACACGCATCGCCGCCATCTGCTGGACAAATTGGGGGCGCGCAACGTGGTCGACCTCCTCATGACCGCCATAGCCAAAGGAATTATCACGGTCCGCAAACGCTGATTCTTTATTAATATACAATTTACCATTAATCTTATAGCTTATGTTACGAAACTGGTTACTGTTATTATTTCCTCTTCTGTTCTTCTCAAGTTTTAGCGGCTGTTCCGATGATCCCGATGACGAATGGTCAGATAACAATGACTCGTCGATAGGGGTATCCGACAATGAAAGTTCTACACTTGACGGCGCCCCCGCCTTCGCGCGTTTTGAGGATTCACAGCTTGACGTACCCTCCAATCCATTGGAACCCATATCGGTGGTTCTCTACACCAACCTGGCTGCTCCGCAGGTCGAAATTACGACGGACGAGATAGAAGAGTTCGTTTACGTCTATGAAATAACGCCGCCTGACATGGGAAACGACGGACGATGCGAGGTGATGCTGAACGTATTTCAGAACCATCTGCAATATAACGATGAAACAGGCAGTGAAGAAGTACGCTCAAGACAAGCCACACTGAACATCGTTTCCGGAGGAAAGAACCTTGCCTCTCTGAACATCGTACAGGAAGCGCCGCCCTTCTGCTCGCTGGACGGCAATGTACAGTCTACCTTCAGTACCCTTAGTTTCCCTTTCACAGCTACCGAGTCCACCGCAGAAATATGCTATTATCTTTCTGAAACTCCCCTTTCCAGTTCGGAGGCGTCAGACATTCTTTCTGACAACTGGCAACATGAACATGAAGAACTTGTTTTGTCAGAAGGACAGACAACGTTTTCACTGGATTTCGACGGCCTTTTCGCAAATACAACCTATTATCTCTATATCCGTCCGCGGGACGAGTTCGGCAACATGTTAGACGATGACTATTACAGCGAATACACCGCTTCCACAGCTGCCGGGGAAAGCGAACAAGACCTTGTGCTGCTGGTCAGTGCCAACCCTGCCAATAACTTTACGGTATATATACCTCTTCACAGCGATTACACAACAGGTACGTTGGATTGGGGAGACGGCACAGTGGAAACAGTGAACAGCGGAACATACCATAGCAACATTTATCATAAGTACAATGTCACCTCGACCACCGAGTTTCAAGTACGTTTCAGCGGGAAAATGACCAATATGAGCCTTAGCGCCTTCGGTACTGCTCCTACTTCTGCACGGGAAAATACATTGTTAGGTATTCTTCAATGGGGATATACGGGATTGGAAGAAATCGATCTGGGTTATTTCACAAGCCTTTCGTACGTGGCAACGGATACACAAGGTGCTTTCCGCAACATGAAACACTTTGGTGTAGAACCATACGGAGGAAGTTTCACGGAAACCAGCATTACAGAAATCCCCGAAGGTTTCTTTGACTATGCTGTCAATGCAACGAGTTTCGACTTCACTTTTGGCGGATGTTCAAAGCTGGCTTCTCTGCCTAAGGGATTATTCAAGAACTGCACGAAAGCAAAGAGTTTTCAGCGTACTTTCATCAGTTGCACCTCACTGACAGAATTGCCTGCCGACCTGTTCAGCAATTGCCCGGAGGTAACCACATTCGAAACAACGTTCCACAGCTGTTCCGGACTGAAAGCAATCCCTGCGGGACTTTTCGATGCCTGCACCAAGGTTACCAGCTTTGAAGGCACTTTCGGCGACTGCACTTCGCTGACCTCAATTCCGTCCGGACTGTTTGCCCATAATAAGCAGGTGAATTACATAGGCAAATGCAGTCGCCGTGATGATCATTTAAACGGCGGCAAAGGAGTGTTCGAGGGTTGTACAAGCCTGAGAGAAATACCTGACGGCCTGTTTGACTCATTCACAGAGCTTTGGGATGCGTCTTTTGCTTTCAGCGATTGTAAAGAAGTGAAAACATTGCCTGCTGATTTGTTCAGAGCTTGTACTAACCTGCAATATCTGGAAAGTACTTTTGAGAGATGTTCTAACCTTCAGTCGCTGCCAGCCTCACTGTTTGACAATAACCGTCAACTGAGATTTCTTATCTCACTGTTTAAAGGTTGCACTTCTTTGTCCGGTGAATCACCTTATACAACGATAGGAAGCGGCACGAAAGTACACCTCTATGAACGCAGCAATTATAATACCGAATTCGTAACGCCCAATAATTATACGGGATGTTTCCGTGAGTGCACAGGCTTGTCAGACTACGATGCCATGCCGGGATATTGGAATTAAAATATCAGGCATCCAAAGCCTTCTGCCGAAAGACCGCCGGCAAATGCATGGATGCTGAGATTTCTTGCTTGACTGACGGGGGTGCGGCTTCAAAAAGCTGCGCCCTCATTTTTTTTCACAGAAATCCGGCAAAAAACTTGTACATGTCAACACCTGTTTCTATATTTGCGGCAGAACGATGAAATAGACCAATCATGCTTCAAAAGTTTCAAATCAAAGAAAACAGACAGAAAATCATTTCCAGCCGGCAACAAGACGTTGCTAGGGTTGAAAGTGAATGTTGTCGTGTTCTTTGATTTGATGGACACCCCTCCGGCAAAACAGGTTAAGTGCGCCCAAAGCAGACGGGGCCGGAGAAATCTTGGGAGATCCGAAACACTCCAATGTTCTTAAATGCATTTCCTCATTTTTCAAATGAAGACATGTTATCCTAATAAGGATATGCAGACTGCATGTCCTCTTTTTGTTATGCACCTTATTGAAATATCTCACCGTTAAAAACTTGAAGCCATGATTGATAATGTATACAATGAAACACCACTGACTGACGGATTTGACAAATTTATAGAAGACTCCAACAAAACAGAAACCGAACGCTGCACGTATGACAATATAGACTACATTGTCCCTGCAGGCTTTTCGCCCGCCACCTACTCCTTCCGGTCGGCTGAACTGATTCTTGACGGGAACAACCTGATGGACAAGGAAACGAACTTCAAGGCCTGCCTCCCCGACACCCGGTTTGCAATATCCTTTTTTCTGTTTGTCACGCAGGTAGAAAATGAAGGATGCTGCGACGATGAAGCAGTGCAGGCATGGCTGTATAAGAAAGGAAAGCGGAAAGCACTTGCTGTCCGAAAGGAAATCCCGAACGAAGACGGCATTTATTTCGATTTCTCCGAACTGGGCGACAGCCTGAGTCCGGGCGAATACTTTCTGCTTCTCAACAACCTGGAAGCGTCGGAAAGCGACTGCAACTTTGAAGCCATGGGGACAAACCTCAGGTTCTCGTTCTCCATCCTGCCCGACGGACGCCATCTGGCACATCCCGACATACGGAACATCCGACTGCATCGTGACCGGACACCGCTTGCCGGCACTTCCGGACGGATAAGTCTTTCATTCAGTCTTTCAAGAGCCATGCGGAAATACGATGAATTCACAGCCTGCTGTTATGACGAATCATTTTTCCTCATGGACAGGATTTTCATCTCACAAAGCCCTGAAATGCCGCAGAGCAGAAAAGTCTGCACCAGCCTCAATTCACCGTTTATCTGGATGCCGGGCCAATACACTTGCCTGCTCAGCCACAACGGAGAACCTTTCCATAAAATATCTTTCAGCCTGGAAAATGAAAGGATATCCGTAAAGATGAGTGAAAGCATCAAGAAACACTCATCCGAGTACATACTCTTGAGATACATGGAATCCGACCGAAGAAACTCGTTCTATTGGAGCGAGCTGAGGCGTACCCCCGGATTCGGAAGCATAAAGCGAAAGGCGATGGAATACTTTCAGGACAACGCACTGAACTTAATGCGGAAAGACTGCGATCTGGGTCCGATAAGACGGAACATGAATTTCCTGTTCATCGGAAAAGAAACTGAAGGAACAAAGAACGCAATAAAAGATTTCGCCTTCATTCTCTGCGAAACCAGAAATTTCAACTATGTGGATGCAGAAGAACTGACCGAACAGAAAAACCTGGCTGACCCCTATGCCGCGGTCAACGGACTGTTCGAGGGACTGACAGAAGGCGTTGTCTGCATCTCCAATCTGTATGCCCTGCTGAATGCCAACGAAAACAGATTCTTTCAAAAACTGGAAAAGAAACTGAAGACAGAGCGGAAGCTCACGCTGTTTTTCCTTGGAACAGATGCCGAAATCAATCAAGTGTTCGAAACCAATCCGACGCTAAAAGGCCTCTTCCCCGAGAAAAACAGCGTTGGATTATGCAGCTATACGGTTTCCGATATCGCCCATGCTCTCCAGAACACGCTGAAAAAGCAGCAGTTCTCATTCTCGGAAGAAGCGGAGCTGCGCCTTACCAAACTGCTGGCAGGCATGGATGCCAAAGGAAAACTGAAGAATTGGGGGGCAGAACAGGTGGAACAGTTCTTCACCGGTTCCATTCTTCCCTGCTTCCGGCAACGCATTCTGGACATGGAATGCCAGGAGGAAACAAGCATGAAACAGAAGCTTTCAAAGATTAAGGCCGAAGACATACATGACGGTTTTACCGACGGAAAAGACACATCATTCGAACAGGAAATGAGCGGACTGAATGCGATGACCGGACTTCACGAGGTGAAACAGCTCCTCAACGCAACATTCAACCAACTGCAGTTTGATGATCTCCGAAGCAGAATGGGACTGGCCGTCCGGAAAAAAGGCATCCACCACATGATATTCACGGGCAACCCGGGAACAGGAAAAACGACAGTGGCCAGAATGATCGGAAAAATCTTCCATGCGATGGGACTCCTTTCGAAAGGCGACGTAATCGTGACGGAAAGAAGCCGGATGGTAGGACAGTTTCTCGGCGAAACAGAACGCAACATGCAGGAGATTTTAAGGAAAGCGCAAGGCAATGTTCTCTTCATCGATGAAGCCTACACACTGACAGCAGACAAAGACAATCGAAAGGATTTCGGATACCGGGCTGTCGAATGCCTGCTCACAGTCCTGTCCAGAAACAGCCCGGACATGATAGTCGTTCTGGCCGGATATGAAAAGGAAATGAACCAAATGCTGGCAACCAACCCCGGACTCCGCGGACGGTTCCCTCACACGCTCCGGTTCGAGGACTATTCGGCAGACGAGCTGATGGAAATAGCCCTGCAACTCTTCCGGAAAGAAGAATATATCCTGACCGGCGAAGCGGGCAGGCAACTGTACGAAACCATCAGCGAAGCGGTTGCCGACAAGACAGAAAGCTTCAGCAATGCCCGCTGGATAGAGCAATATGTGTATAGCGGCATTCTTCCGGCTATGGCCGCACGGGTGCTGAACCGGGGCGGAGCAATTGACAAAGAGTCTTGCCGGACGGTTGAAAAAGAAGATGTTGAAACGGCATTTCTCAAATTCAAGCCTCGCCAGATAGAAACGGCCGTGATACCTCGCATCGGCTTTCGGGCATAAATCAGCAAAAAGGTGTGCCAAAACGGGAATCCCCGCATGGCACACCTCTCTCCATTTTATATGATGCTCCGAGATTTATCCTCCAAAGTTATCATACATGATTGAACTTGGATCAACTCCCAGACTGTCAAGCATCTTAACTACTGCATTCGACATCGGTCCGGGACCGCACATGTAGTATTCAATATCCTCAGGCGCCTCATGATTCTTCAAGTAAGTATCATACATTACCTGATGAACGAATCCCGCCGTATATTTTACACCAGCCGCATCGGCAGCAGGATCCGGACGGTCAAGCGCAAGATGAAAATGGAAATTCGGAAAATCCTTTTCCAGCTGCAGGAAATCCTGAAGATAGAACACCTCGTTCAGCGCACGTGCTCCATAGAAATAATGCATCACACGATCCTTCGTGCCCAATGTACGCGTCATGTGCATGATCTGCGCACGCAACGGAGCCATACCTGCACCACCGCCTACCCATATCATTTCTTTCTTTGAATCGAATATCGGATGGAAATCTCCGTAAGGACCGCTCATCAGCACCTTGTCACCCGGCTTCAGGGTAAAGATATAAGACGAAGCGATACCCGGATTGACATCCATAAATCCGCTGCGGTCCGGTTTGAACGGCGGAGTGGCGATACGCACTGTCAGCATAAACACATCTCCCTCTGCCGGATAGTTCGCCATAGAATAGGCACGCACCGTCGGCTCCGTATTCACACACTTCAATGAGAACATGTTGAACTTCTTCCATGCAGGCAAGTATTCGTCACCGATCAGCGCCTTGTCTATATCCTTGTCATAATCCATCGTAAACGCGGGAATCTTGATCTGCGCATACGATCCGGGGATGAAGTCCATGTGCGCTCCCGCAGGCAACTGCACCTTGAACTCCTTGATGAAAGTGGCCACATTCTTGTTGGAGATTACCGTACATTCATACTCCTTGACACCCAGGACAGACTCGGGAACCTTGATAGCCATGTCGCCCTTCACTTTCACCTGGCAGCCCAAACGCCAGTGGTCCTTCTGCTGCTTGCGGCTGAAATGTCCCACTTCAGAAGGAAGGATCTCGCCTCCTCCATCAAGCACCTGGCACTTGCACTGTCCGCACGAGCCTTTGCCCCCGCACGCCGACGAAAGAAACACATCGTTTACCGCCAGCGTATTGAGCAGCGTAGATCCCGATTCAACTTCCATCACTTTGTCACCGTTGATGGTCAGCTTCACCTTTCCGGAAGTCACCAGAAACTTCTTTGCCACCAACAGAATCACAACCAGCACCAGAATGGTCACCAGAAACACTCCGATGCTTGCCAATATAAAATGCATATCCATAGTCTTGCTTCCTTTCCGTTAAATGTCCAAACCTGAGAAACACATAAAGGCCATCGCCATCAGTCCGACGGTTATGAACGTGATGCCCAAACCTCTCAACGGAGCGGGCACATTCGAATAGGCCATTTTCTCGCGAACGGCAGCCAGCCCCACGATAGAAAGCATCCATCCCAGCCCCGAACCTAAGGCATATGAAATGGAATCCCACACATCACCTATATATTTCGGATCGGAAGGAGTAAGATTGATGCGCTGCTGCATAAAGAGCGACGCTCCCATAATGGCACAGTTCACGGCAATCAGCGGCAGAAAAATACCCAGCGACGCATAAAGCGAAGGGCTGAAGCGTTCGACCGCCATCTCCACAAGCTGCGTAATAGCTGCTATGACCGCAATGAAAAGAATAAAGCTCAAGAAGCTGAGGTCGATTCCCAGAATGCCGTCGGCCGCCAGCACTTTAGTCTGCAACAGATAATTTACCGGAAGGGTCACCACCAGCACGAAAGTTACGGCAATGCCCAAACCGACAGCGGTCTTCACATTCTTCGATACAGCCAGATACGAACACATGCCGAGGAAGAAAGCGAAGATCATGTTGTCCACAAATATCGAACGGACCAATAAACTAAAAAAATGTTCCATAATTTCTTTTCGGTTAGACGTTAATCATTTTCTTGCAGTTCTTTATGCTTTGCACGCTGGTACCAGATGATACATGCCACGATGATCAAAGCCATCGGCGGCATCAGCATGAGTCCGTTGTTCACGTAACCTGCCTCTTTCACTGCATCGTAATTCAGTATATTATATCCCAACAGGGTTCCCGATCCCAGAAGTTCTCGTATGAAAGCCACCATCACCAGAATCTTGGCGTAGCCCAAACCGTTTCCAAGGCCGTCAAGACAGGACTCCCACGGACCGTTCGCCATGGCAAACGCTTCCAGCCGTCCCATCAGGATACAGTTGGTAATGATCAGACCTACATAAACCGAAAGCTGTACGCTCACATCGTATGCAAACGCCTTCAGCAGCTCGCTCACAATGGTTACAAGCGCAGCCACTACCACCAGCTGCACGATGATGCGGATGCGGTTCGGTATAGTCTTCCGGATCAATGAAATCACCACATTGGAAAACGCCGTAATGATGGTAACCGAAAGTCCCATCACAATGGCCGGCTCCAGCTTGGAAGTAACAGCCAGTGCCGAACAGATGCCCAGCACCTGCACCGTCACCGGATTGTTCATGCTAATCGGAGCAGAAAAGACCTCTTTGTTCTTTGCTGAAAATAGATTTCCCATCGTTTATCTCCTCCTCATTCGTTTTTTAAAGTTAAGAATTTAGTGTAATGCGCCAAACAACTTTTCAGCATGGCATCCACACCGACAGAAGTGATCGTTCCTCCGGAAATGCCGTCCACCTGATACTCGGGACTTTCCACTTTTCCGAACTTCACCACGCCCAGTCCGATGTTTTCGCCGTCCATTACCTGCTTGTCCTTGAATTCGCCCTGAAAATGTTCGCCGGCAATTTCAGCTCCCAGTCCCGGAGTTTCGGAAGCGTGAGAGAAATAAGTGCCGTAAACCGTATTCTTGTCCTCATTCAAGGCTATATATCCCCAGATAGCTCCCCACAAGCCTGAGCCATAAACGGGAATCACATATTTTTTCTGGCCGTCCACCTCACATACAAAGATATGGGCACGTCCGTTCTCCTTGAACTCTTTTTCGTAACCGGTAACAAACTTGCCTTCGTAAGGGGTCAGCGTTCCGTCGCCGGCAACGATCTGATCTTCCTTCACAATCCTGGCAAATTCCGATTCCACATCCTTCACCCCCCGAATATTGAGTGCCGAAAGAATCTGGTTCTTCGTGTCAAGCTCCACATTCTTGCCCTGCAGATCGCGCAGTGAAGAATTGACAAAAGCCAGCAGGAATGCAACGATAACCACAAGTACCGAAGCATAAACAATCGTATAAGAATTACTGTTTGTATTCATCGTATCCCGTTTTAGTTGTTAGACACAGCACGTTTCGCACGGCGTGAGATATTGTTCTCCACCACCACATAGTCGATGAGCGGAGCAAAGATATTCATCAGCAGAATCGCCATCATCATCCCTTCGGGATAACCCGGATTGAGCACGCGGATAATAATTGCCATGGCTCCAATCAGGAAACCATACACAAACTTGCCGTTCTCGGTACGCGAAGAAGTAACCGGGTCGGTCGCCATGAATACGGCTCCGAAACAGAACCCTCCCAAACACAAGTGCTCATACCAGGGCATATGCGCTATGGCCGTATCCGGTCCCCACGCATTGAACACCGCTCCCGTCAGCGCGCCGCCAACAAACACCGACAGCATGGTTTTCCAGCTTGCCACACCGCTCCACAGCAAAATCACCGCTCCGATGGCTATGGCGATGACACTGGTTTCGCCGATCGATCCCGGAATCAGTCCGGTCACCATATCCCATGAAAAAGCCGGACAGTCGGCAGCCGTAGCGGCAGTCTTGGCAATTCCCAGCGGAGTGGCGGTTGTCAGCCCGTCGACTGTTGCGCCTATCCCGAAAATGCTTTCGCCGGCCACCCACACCCTGTCGCCCGACATGCTTGCCGGATAAGCGAAGAACAGGAAAGCGCGCGTCACCAGAGCCGGATTGAAAATGTTCATTCCCGTACCGCCGAACACCTCTTTCGCAAAGACCACAGAGAAAGCGACGGCAATGGCCAGCATCCACAACGGACAGTCTACCGGAACAATCATCGGAATCAGCATTCCCGAAACCAGGAATCCTTCCTGAATCTCCTCCTTCTTCCATTGGGCCACAACAAACTCTATTCCCAGTCCCACCACATAAGACACGATGATCTTGGGCAGTACGGCCAGGAAGCCATAGAAAAACATTTCCCAAAAGCTGCCTTCTATGCCGGCAGCGTGGAAATGCTGATAGCCAACATTGTACATTCCGAACAGCAGCGCCGGCATGAGCGCAATCACTACAAACGACATGATCCGCTTGCTGTCGATGGCATCATGGATGTGAGTTCCCGTCTTCGAAGTCGTATTCGGAACAAACAGAAAGGTTTCGAATCCATCGAACACGGAACGGAAAGCATGATATTTGCCTCCCTCCTCAAAGTTCGGCTTTATCTTGTCAAGATAATTTCTTAATGCATTCATTCTATTATAACGGTTTTAATTTGAAATTAGCACATTTCCTTGCGGAGCATGTCAAGGCCTTCACGAACGATACGCTGCAGTTCCATCTTCGACGAACAGACAAATTCGCACAGGGCAAAATCCTCCGGAGCCACTTCATAGATGCCAAGAGCCTCCATCCGGTCAATGTCGCCGGCTATAATGGCCTTGATCAGATATTCGGGCAGGATGTCCATCGGGAACACCCGGTCATATTCGTTTGACATAATCATGTGGCGTTCTCCGCCTTTTACACGCGCATCGAGCACATATTCCTTTTTTCTGCCCGAAAGCCAGCTGAAATAAGAATGGCTCACGCTGAAATCTCCGGTACGGGGCATAATCCATCCCAGCATTTCATGCACGCCACTGCCTTCCGGAATCACGGTCAGCTGGCTGTGGAATGCGCCCAGAAAACCATTGGCGGAAATCTGTTTTCCCGTCAGCACGTTTCCGCTGATATAGCGCAGCTCGCTGTCCGGAGTCACGTTACCGGCAAACACATTTGTCAGCAGAGCACCTACCTTCAGCTTGCAGTAGGCAGGCCTCAGCACCTCCGAACCGGTCAGCGCAACCGTGCGCGTCAGATCGACGCGCCCCGTATTGAACAGGCGCCCGATAAATATCACAGCCTGCGGATCGACCGTCCAAACGGTTTCTCCCTTGTTTACGGGAGCGATGTGATTGATCTGCACGCCAACATTTCCGGCCGGATGAGGACCGTCAAAAACCGTAACGGCCACATCTTTTGCCCCGGTCAGCGCAGAAGAAGTCTGATGCACGCTGACACCTAAATACGTTTTCGCTATCTTGGCCAAAGCACTGAGCCCTGTCTGAAAATCAGCCTCCTGCCCTTTCAGCACAAACTCAAAATCGGGAGCCAGCGGACTGCTGTCGAAAGCCGAAACGAAAATAGCTCTCGGAGCCACTGACGGGTCAGCTATCACGTCATACGGACGCTGGCGCACAAACGCAAACATACCCGATTCAAGCAAAGCCTCCTTCACAGCCTGCGCGTCCATCGACGCAACTTCTTTCCTGCCGAACTCTTCAAAATCCTGTTCCGCAGCAGCCTCCACGGTAATGCTCATCACTTTCCGTCGCGCCCCGCGCTCTACACTTGTCACAACTCCACTGACGGGCGACACGAACTTAACTTCTGGATGATTCTTGTCGATAAACAAGGGTCCTCCGGCCATTACATACTCCTGCTCCTTGACAACGACTTTCGGAGAAACGCCCGTAAAATCATCGGGACACAGTGCATAGAATCCCGGTTCCTTCACTGGCTTTACCTCTGCCGCAGCCTTTCCTTTCAGGTTTATGTCCAGGCCTTTACGCAATTTGATACAATTTGCCATATTGGATTACAAAAAATGGTTTCAATATTTTGCCTGCAAAAATAACGAAAAAAAAGAACGAAAGACATCTTTCGCCTCCTAATTACTGAAATATTTCTTTAAATCTCCCCGCAACGGTGTCATTCCACCCGGCACGGTCCGCATTCTGCAACACCGGGTGAGCAATCGGCGCATCGGCGAGAAGGCCGCAGAAAAACGAATGCAGCCCGCAAGAATCTTTATCTCCAGCCTAGAGATGCAAATCTCCAGCCTAAAGATATATATCTTCAGACTAAACATACAGATATCCAGACTGAAGACAAACATTCCAAAGGCTTCGGCCGGCTTGCGGATACATAAAAATCTCCCAATCCGCCTGCCGCAAACAGGACAATGCAGCCTCATCTGCCCCGCCAATGATTAGGATTTGTCAAAAATATTGTTTATTTTCGCAAAAACCGCGCACCTTAGAAATGATATGAAAAAAGAAAAACACCTTCTGACAGCTTGCATCGTCTTTTCTTCATTGTGCCCGCAAACGCTGGCGGCACAGGAAAAAGAACAGCATACAGAATCTGTACGCGATTCTGTATTGAACATCGGGTATGCCCAAGGCAGCCTGATCAACCTTTCGGGTTCGGTAGAACGCATCACCGAACAGCAGATGAACAAAGAACAGATCACCAATCCCCTGGAAGCCATCCAAGGACGCGTGGCAGGGCTGACCATTCTGAAAAGCAGCAACGGCATGGCGGCCCTGGAGTCCGTGCGGATGCGGGGAACCACTTCGCTGACAAGCGGAAACGATCCGCTCATCATCGTTGACGGCGTGTTGGGCGATCTGACCATGCTGACATCCATCTACCCTGCCGACATCGAAAGCTTCACCATCCTGAAAGACGCTTCCGAAACGGCACAGTACGGATCACGAGGAGCTTCGGGCGTCATCAACATCGTCACCAAGAAAGGAACGGCCGGAAAAACGCGCGTAAATTACAGCGGCAGTTTCGGAATAGCCCACGTTTACCGTCACCTGGACATGCTTTCGGGCGCAGCATACCGGAAGGTGGCTGCCGAGAACGGCCTGCACTTCCTTGACAAAGGCTATGACACGGATTTCCAGAAAGAAATCGAACAGACAGGCCTGCAGCAGAACCACAACATAGCTTTCTACGGAGGAGGAGAGGCTTCAAACTACCGCGTTTCGCTGGGCTTCCAGAACCGCGAAGGGGTCATACAGAACGAAAGCATGAAGCTGTTCACCTCAAACATGAACATGAGCCAGAAGCTGCTGGACGGACTCATCGACTGCGAACTGGGACTGTTCGGCTCCGTAAAGCGCGACCGGACGCTTTTCGACTACCAGAAGACATTCTATTCGGCAGCAACGTTCAACCCCACCTTTCCCAACCATAAGAATCCCGAAACCGGAGGATGGGACCAGATAACCGCAGCCAGCCAGATCACCAACCCGCTGGCATGGATGGAAGTGAACAACCAGAATGCCACGTCTTACTTCAGCGCCCACGCCCGGCTCACGCTCCATCTGATGAAGGATCTGAAACTGATACTGTTCGGCTCGTACACATACAGCGACAGCGAAGACTCGCAATACCTCCCTACCAGCGTATGGGCACACGGACAGGCTTACCGGGGCGACCGCAAATCGGAATCGCTTTTGGGAAACCTCATGCTGACCTACCGCAAGCGCAAGGGATCGCACTTCTTCGATGTGTTGGCTTTGGGCGAACTGGAGAAAGACACATATAAAGGGTTTTACACCACTGCAACCAACTTTTCTTCCGACGAAAACGGGTTCAACAACCTGCAGGGCGGAGCGCTCCGCCCGTGGGAAGGCACCGGATCATATTACGAAGACCCGCACCTGGTTTCGTTTCTGGGACGCGTCAACTACACGTTCGGCAACCGCTATGTCCTGACCTTAAACGCACGCACAGACGCTTCGTCCAAATTCGGGACAAACCACAAATGGGGATTCTTTCCTTCTGCGTCCGTTGCGTGGAACATCTCGGAAGAAGCCTTCATGAAACGTTTCCGCTATATAGACAACCTGAAAATCCGCATGGGATACGGACTTGCAGGCAACCAGGCCGGCATCGACTCATATACCACCATGGCTCTGGTACGCCCCAACGGGATAACGCCCGTCGGCAACACGCCTCTCGTCACATACGAAAGCCTCCGGAACGTCAATCCCGACCTGAAATGGGAAGTGAAGCGCACATTCAATGCCGGATTCGACCTGGGGCTGTACGGCAACCGGCTTCTGCTTTCGGTCAACTACTACAACTCGAAGACCACGGACATGCTTTATTCATACAATGTCAGCGTGCCGCCCTTTGCCTACAACACCCTGCTGGCAAACCTGGGCTCCATGCGAAACAGCGGAACGGAAATATCCATAGGCATCACTCCGCTGAAGACAAAAGACATGGAGCTGAACATCAATGCCAACATCACCTTCCAGCAGAACAAGCTTCTCTCGCTGAGCGGAATGTACAACGGAGAATATGTGTCGGCTTCCGAATATACGGCCATAGCCGGACTGAACGGAGCAGGCACGCACGGAGGATACAACAACATCGTATACCAAATCGTGGGACAGCCTCTGGGAGTCTTTTACCTGCCTCACTGCGAAGGGCTCGTTTCGGACGGACAAGGGGGATACACCTATCAGATAGCCGACCTGAACGGAGGAGGGGTAAACCTGGAAGACGGAGAAGACCGCTATATAGCCGGACAAGCCATCCCGAAAACGCTGCTGGGCTCAAACATCAGCTTCCGCTACAAGAACGTGGACATCTCTTTGCAGATAAACGGAGCTTTCGGACATAAGATATACAACGGAACATCCCTCTCGTACATGAACATGAACAGCCTGCCCGACTACAACGTGCTGGAAGATGCACCCGGGCAGATGATAAAGGACCAGACGGCCACCGACTACTGGCTGGAGAACGGCAATTACGTCAATTTCGATTACCTTACCGTCGGATGGACTGTCCCCTTAAAGCATACCCGCTTTCTGAAAGGGCTGCGTCTGGCAGGCACCATCAACAATCTGGGAACCATCAGCAGTTATTCGGGACTTACCCCACTGATAAATTCCAGTCTGGCAAACAACACGCTGGGAGTGGACGACAAGCGCACCTATCCGCTTTCGCGCACGTATACCGTCAGCCTTAACCTCAACTTTTAATCCGGAACGTTATGAAAACACAATATGCCTTTATCTTTTTGCTGCTCTTTCTCCTGCCTGGAGCTACTTCATGCAGCAAATTCCTGGAAGAAGATCCACGCGACAGCCTTGACGAAAGCACGGCCTACGAAACGCTGCAGCAATTGTTTCAGAACGGAGTGCTGTCGCTCTACAACCACATCGGCGGATACAGCGACAGCCAAGGACTGCAAGGAACCGGGCGAGGCGTATACGACCTGAACACCTTTACCACCGACGAAGCCATCATGCCGACAAGAGGAGCCGACTGGTATGACGGAGGATTCTGGCAAGGACTCTACCTGCACCGGTGGGGAGTGAACAACGATGCGATACACGACACGTGGGAGTATCTCTACAGGGCCATCATCCTGTGCAACAAATCGCTGGAAGCAATCCAGTCGTACGCCCAGAAGCATCCGAACGAAGACACACGCATCTACACGGCAGAAGTGCAGGCACTGAGAGCCATGTTCTACTATTACACGATGGACTTGTTCGGCAACATTCCTCTGCTCCTAACCTCTGACGTGCACGTAAGCGACATCAGGCAGCAGAACCGGAGCCAGACGTTCCGCTTCATTTTCAACGAACTGCAAGAGGCTGTTCCCCTATTGAGCAAGGAGCGCAGCAACCAGCCGGGCGTCTATTACGGAAGAATGACACAGCCGACGGCACATTTCCTGCTGGCAAAGCTGGCTTTGAATGCCGAAGTGTATGCAGACGACCTGTGGACAGACGCTGACAGGCCAGACGGCAAACAGCTGTTCTTCGACGTAGAAGGCAGCCGTCTGAACGCCTGGGAAACCGCAGAGTACTACTGCCGGCAGATCGCTGCCGCCGGATACACGCTGGAACCGGACTATACACTCAACTTTGCCATCTTCAACGAATCGTCGCAGGAAAACATTTTTGTCATACCGATGGACAAGACGCTCTACACCAACCAGTTCATCTATCTGTTCCGTTCGCGGCACTACAACCATGCCAAAGCGTATGGACTAAGCGGAGAGAACGGTTCGAGCGCTACTCCCGAAGCCCTGGAAACATTCGGATATGACACTCCCGACACCGATCCGCGCTTTGATTTCTGCTATTTCGCCGGTCCTGTAAAAGACCTGGACGGGAATCCCGTCTTGCTGGACGACGGACAAACGCCTTTGGTCTACGAGCCTTGGCAGGTCGGTATCGACCTTTCAGGAAGTGCATACGAACAAACCGCCGGAGCACGGATGAAAAAATACGAGGTGGACAAGAACGCACTGAAAGACGGGAAACTGATCAACAACGACATCGTTCTGTTCCGCTATGCCGACGTGCTGCTGATGCTAAGCGAAGCAAAGGTGCGAAACGGAGAAAACGGCGATGCAGAACTGAACGAGGTGCGCGGCCGGGTAGGTGCCGCTCCACGGACGGCCACACTTGAAAATCTGCTGGCAGAAAGGCAGCTGGAACTCGCATGGGAGGGCTGGCGCCGCCAAGACATGATCCGTTTCGGCACTTTCACTCGGTCCTACAGCTTCCGCCCCCAACTGGAGAATGAAGCGAGCGGATTTACCACCGTATTCCCCATTCCCGAAAAAATACTCGAGATGAACGAAACGATGAAACAGAATCCGGGATACGAATGACCCAACGCAGCCTCATAAAGAAACGGATTGGGCGATGATTATTTCCTGCCGCCGATTGAAACTGAAGGAACGTGTCTGGCGTTCAAGCGTTCCTTCAGCGATGCGCTGCGGCTAATGAAACCGGAATACCGTTTCAGCAAACCGGAACGGAATCATACCTTCTGGAGCCAAGACGTAAAAAATTACTAATAACCCGTTCCCCTAAGAGAGTTATTCAAACGTTATTTGTAATTTTGTCAGCTAAATCAAGGAAAATGAGCCGAGCCGCACGTATAAAAGAAACCATCCGCTTCACCATTATTTTCATACTGGTGTGCTATTTCGGACTGATAGCTCTTGTCGGTACGCCGAGAGTGCAGCAGCGCCTGTCGGCCTTGGTTTCAAAAGAGCTTTCCGGTTTCTTCCAGACCAACGTACAGGTAGGCAACATTGATTTAGGATTTCTCAACCGAATCATCATACAGAATGTTCGGATTGACGGCCGGAACGGAGAGAAAATGTTCCACATCTCACGCCTGTCTGCAAAAGTCGACCTGTCTTTTCTTTTCCACCAAAAGATACGTATCAGCAGCGCCCAGCTTTTCGGACTCAATGTCAGTCTGACAAGGGACAACCCGGAAGCTCCCCTCAACTGCCAGTTCATCATTGAGGCACTGACGCCTGAAAACAAGACACAGGCCAGACGACCCATAGACCTCCGCATCAATTCTGTTCTGATACGACGCGGACAGTTCAGCTACGACATCAAATCCGTGCCCGAAACAAAGGGCGTGTTCAATGCCGGACATATAGCCATAAACAATCTTTCAGCAACGATATCCCTGAAAGCCTTTCAAAGCGACTCGCTCAACCTCCAGCTGCGCCGCATGAGCTTCAGCGAACAAAGCGGCTTCCAGCTCAAACGCTTCCGCTTCAAAGTTACGGCCAACCAACGGGAAATCTGCCTGAACGACTTGTTCATGGGACTCCCCCGCTCGGCTGTTTCCATCGACACGCTGGCTATCAGCGGACAAGACCTCAACAAACCGGCCGCGGTTTCCGACAACCTGAAATACGGTGGCCGGATACGGGCCTGTGTCACTCCGGCCGACCTGTCAGCCTTCGCTCCGGTTCTTTCTAACTTCACAGACTCTGTGAGCATGAACCTGCGCTTCCATGGAAAAGGGAAGCAGATAAACATCCCCTACTTTTCACTGAACGGGGCAAACGGAGGGCTGGAACTCAGCGCAACCGGAATGGCTGACGGAAACACAGCCCCGCTCCGTCCTTACTTTTTCGGAAACGTGAAAAAGGCTTCGCTCACCGAAACGGGAATCGAATGGCTGGTCAAGAACTTCAAAGGAAGCGGAACGCAGGTCCCGCCCATCCTGAAACGGCTGGGATATGTTTACTTCAAAGGCGACCTGTCAGGCTATCCGACCCAACTGACCGCACACGGACTGTTCCAGACAGACCCGGGCGACATAAACGCCAACATAACCATGTTTACCGACACAGTGAGCGGACTGAAGACTTATTCCGGAAAAGTGTCGGCTGATGACTTCGGACTGGGACTGTTGCTCGGGAAAGAAGACAAACTGGGCAACGCTTCGTTTAATCTTGAACTTCAGGACTTCAAATACCGCAACAAGCTTACTGAATCTTACATTAAAGGAACCGTCACCTCGCTCGAATATAACAAATATGTCTACAAGGAAATTCTTCTTGACGGCAATCTTAAGCCGGGAGGATTTAACGGACACGTTTCGCTGAATGACCCCAACGGCAACATCGAGATCAACGGAAGCTTCGTCACCGGCCAACAGACTCCGGATTTCAACCTGAAGGCTGTAATGCGGAATTTGCGTCCGAACAAACTGCGCCTGACTGAAAAATACGAAGATACAAATGTTTCTCTCAATCTTACAGCAGACTTCAGCGGGCATTCAATCGACGACATGCAAGGAAAAATAACGCTGGACAGCCTCAACATAAACAGTCCGGAAGACAGCGAAAAAAGCTATTTCATGCCATACTTGCAGGTATTGGCAGGACCTTCGGGCAACACAGAAAAAAGCGTCCGGATCGAATCGCCTTTCCTGCATGGCGAGGTGCTGGGAAACTATTCCTACCGCACCGTCCTGACAAGCATCCGCAAAATCATATCGCAGCATATCCCCTCATTGATGTCGCAGAAAGAAAAGGATGCTGAAACTAACAACAACTTCAGGTTCCGGCTGTCTGTCGACAACAGCGATTTCTTCAACAAGGCCCTGCAGATACCTTTCGAACTGCAGATGCCCGCCACTTTTTCAGGACAGCTCAACGACAGCCTGCATAACATCAGAATAAACGGCTACCTGCCTCAGTTCACTTATCAGGGAAAATATTACGAATCGGGAACATTGCTGTGCAACGGCGACACCGACAGGCTGCAATGCCAGTTACGCGCCAGCCTGCTGATGAAAAAGGGGGCGATGTTCAACATCTCCCTGCAAACGCAAGCCCGGAATGACAAGCTGAGCACCACACTGTTCTGGGGAAACAACACCCGCCAGACATTCAGCGGAAAAATCGAGGCGGTAACCGCATTCCTCAGAAACCCCTCCACAAACGAGCTGGAAACAAATATCGACATACACCCAAGCAACGTCATTCTGAATGATACTGTCTGGAAAATGCATCCGACAAACCTCAGCATCAAAAAAGACAGCATCGAAATCCGGCATTTTCTCTTCGAGCACGGCAACCAATATATAAGCGCAAACGGAAGAATCGGCAAAAACAACGTTGATTCATGCCTTGTTGACATGAAAAATATCCGGCTGAACTATCTCATGGACATCATACAGTTCCGTTCAGTCAGCTTCAACGGAAATGTAAGCGGCAGAATCTGCCTGCGCAACCTCATGACTGACCCGGACATTCAGGCACGGCTGAATGCCGACAACTTCTCCCTCAACGAAGCGTTACTGGGACAGGCTGCCATCAAGGGATCCTGGGACAAGGAACTTGGGGGAATCAGACTGACAGCCGACATCAGGCGCGATGCAAACTGCTCGACATTCGTCGACGGATACATATCGCCCAAACAAAAGGGGCTCGACCTGCACATCCGTGCCGGAGGTACACCGCTGTCTTTTCTCCAGCCTTTTGTCAGAAAGATATTCAGCGACGTGAACGGAGAAGCGTACGGAAACGTCCGGCTGTTCGGACCGTTCGCCCAGCTCGACCTCGAAGGCAGTGCAAAAGCGCGCATGGGAATGAAAGTCAACATTCTCAACACCCGGTTCGAAGCAGAAACTGATTCTGTCCATATCTCCTCCGGAATTTTCCGCTTTAAAAATGTCAGGCTGAAAGACAGCAAAGGACATACCGGGCTTGCTAATGGCATCCTTACGCATACCAAAATGAAAGACATGCACTACCGGTTCTCCTTCAGCACCGACAACATGCTTGTCTACGATACAAAGGCAGGCTCTCCGGAGTTTCCCTTCTACGGGCATATCTACGCCACAGGCAATGTCAGCATACAAGGAGGGGACAACCAGCTAAACGTGGACGGGACGGTGCGCGCCGACGCTCAGACAAGTTTCTCATACATACTGAAGGCTGCGGCAGAAGCGACAAACAGCAGCTTCATAACATTTGTAGACCATACTCCACGCCGGCAGCAGCTTGATGTAAACGCTGAGATCTATCATTACCTGAATTCACAGGACAAGGATGAAGACAACGAGGACCAGACGGACGTCCACATCAATCTGCAAATAGAACCGACCGAGCAGGCAAGCATGAAAATCATCATGGATCCCGCAGCCGGCGACAACATATCGGCACACGGCACCGGGAACCTGAGAATCAATTTCTACAACAAAGGAAATTTCCAGATTTTCGGCACCTATAATATAACTGAGGGAATATACAAAATGAGCCTCCAAAACGTGATCCGGAAAGACTTTATACTCCAGCCGGGAGGAACAGTAACGTTCAGCGGCAATCCGCGGAGCGCCGACCTCAACATACAGGCTGTATACACGGTCAATTCGGCCTCGCTCAACGACCTGATAGCCGATGCATCATCATCGAAAGGAAACGTAAGGGTCAACTGCCTGATGAACCTGAGCGGCAACCTTACATCACCGGAACTGAAGTTTGATCTGGAGCTTCCCACGGTCAGTGAAGAAGACCGGGAACTGGTGCGCAGCCTGACCAGCACGGAAGAACAGATGAACACACAGATCATCTACCTGCTTAGCGTCGGCAAATTCTACACCTACGATATCGCAGCCGAGAATGCCACCCAGACAGACGCAACAAGCTCGCTGGCTTTCAGCACCCTGTCAGGACAGCTCAACAACATGCTCTCGCAAGTGATCAACAGCCAGAACTGGAACGTAGGAACCAACCTGACAACAGGCGAAAAAGGATGGAGCGACGTAGAGGCTGAAGCAATCCTTTCCGGACGCCTTCTCAACAACCGGCTGATAATTAACGGAAACTTCGGATACCGCGAAAACACGCTGCAGAACACCAACTTTGTAGGAGATTTCGAAGCAATCTGGCTTCTGACACCCAACGGCGAATTCCGCCTGAGAGGATATAACCAGACCAACGACCGGTATTTTACCAAGTCAACCCTGACAACTCAAGGCATCGGCCTGATGTACAAAAAGGACTTCACCAACTGGAGAGAACTGTTTGACTGGTTCCTGCGACGGAAACGGAACCGCACTACCAGACAAGCGGAAGAAGAAGAACGCAAGGCAGCACTGCAAAATCAGCCGGCTGTGCAACAGAAAAGAGAACAAGAATGAAGATAAAGCAATTCAAACATGGAAAAAACTTATTATTTACCCGCTGAATGGCATAAGCAAAGTTACATACAGCTCACTTGGCCGCATAACGAAACCGACTGGGCATATATGCTTGATGAAGTAGAAGAATGTTTTCTGAACATAGCCCGCGAAATAGCGTCCCGGCAACCGCTGCTGGTGGTAGCGCCCAACTTTCCGGAGAAACTGAAAGACTTCCCATTCAGACAGCAGATACGCTTCGTACAATGCCCTACCAACGATACATGGGCACGCGACCACGCATTCATCACGCTCATAGACAGACATGCAGACCCGCTGCTGCTTGACTTCTGCTTCAACGGATGGGGTATGAAATTTGCAGCCAACAAAGACAATCTGATCAACCGTCACCTTTCCGGAAGCGGCATACTGAACGGCGACTACACCAACTGCCGGAATTTCGTACTCGAAGGCGGATCGATAGAAAGCGACGGTGAAGGAACCCTCCTCACCACGTCCACTTGTCTGCTTGCCCCTAACCGCAATGATACCATGACACGCGCAGACATCGAACGGTATCTTATTGAGAAATTCAACCTGAGGCAGGTGCTTTGGCTTGACTACGGCTATCTGGCCGGGGATGATACAGACAGCCATATCGATACGCTGGCAAGGCTCTGCCCTGACCACACCATCGCTTACGTACAGTGTACAGACAGGAACGACGAGCACTATGGCGCACTGCTGTCAATGGAGAACCAACTCAAAACATTCCGCACGCTGGACGGCGATCCTTTTCATCTGCTCCCCCTGCCTATGCCCGACGCCATTTATGATGACGAGGGACAACGGCTTCCGGCAACCTATGCCAACTTTCTGGTCATGAACGAAGCCGTACTCTATCCCACATACAACCAGCCGGAAAATGACACGAAAGCAGCTAAAGTGCTGGCTGAAACATTCCCCGGAAGAGAGATTGTCGGCATAGACTGCCGCGCACTGATCCGCCAGCATGGCTCGCTCCATTGCGTGACAATGCAATATCCAGAATCCGTTATTTCATTATAAAAGCAAATTGAACATATGAAAAGAACCATCCGCGTTGGCATAGTCCAGCAATCATGCACCAGCGACATCAAACTGAACCTTGAAAAGCTGCATCATAACATTGCGGCTGTAGCACAGGCTGGAGCGCAACTCGTCATCCTTCAAGAACTCCATAACACTCCCTACTTCTGCCAGACAGAAGACACCGGGATGTTCGATCTTGCAGAACCTATACCCGGACCTTCCACCGGCTTCTACAGCGAAATAGCCGCAGCCTACAGAATCGTCCTGGTAACGTCACTTTTCGAACGCCGCGCACCGGGACTCTATCACAACACAGCAGTCGTATTCGACAAAGACGGAAGCATAGCCGGGAAATACCGGAAAATGCACATACCTGACGATCCGGCCTATTATGAGAAATTCTATTTCACACCGGGCGATCTGGGATTCGAGCCCATCGAAACATCCGTCGGGAAACTCGGCGTACAGGTGTGCTGGGACCAATGGTATCCGGAAGGCGCACGCCTGATGGCGCTTAAAGGAGCCGAACTGCTGATTTATCCCACAGCCATCGGTTGGGAAAGCACAGATACACAAGAAGAGAAAATGCGCCAGTTAGGGGCATGGGTCACCGTACAGCGCGGACATGCTGTCGCCAACGGACTTCCTGTGATTGCCGTAAACCGCGTAGGACATGAGCCGGACCCTTCAGGCATGACAAACGGAATCCAGTTTTGGGGAAACAGTTTCGTTGCCGGTCCGCAAGGCGAAATTATAGCCCAGGCAGACAACTTGAAAGAAGAGAATATGGTGGTTGAAATCGATATGGAACGCTGCGAAAACGTACGCCGCTGGTGGCCGTTCCTCCGCGACCGCCGCATCGATGAGTTCGGACAACTCACGAAACGGTTCATCGACTAAGGCAAACAAGCCAGAACATGAAAAAACGGACAGAACGCTAAAAGATCATACGCCAAACGACTTTTAGAGCCTGTCGTTTAAGAAACTGTTTTGAATTTATCGTGTGCTGATTTGGGATGAGTTTTTGAGGCATTTCCGTTTGTGTGATGAGGAAGATAGCGGGCTATCTGA
>JABLTQ010037451.1_pt1 | contig 24702 bp, 21 predicted proteins | sample 7160101 | NCBI WGS metagenome assembly JABLTQ01 (sample SAMN14651228, study PRJNA627086) | human gut metagenome | isolation source: feces | host: Homo sapiens
TCAAATTTACCGGATGCATCGGTACGAAGTCCGACTTTCTTGCTGGATTTACGGATGTTGGTTCCATCGAAGCATGCAGCTTCAAATAACATGGTTTGTACATTGTCAGTGATCATGGAATTTTCGCCACCCATGATTCCGGCAATACCTACCGCTTTTTCGCCATCACAGATCATCAGAACAGAATCATCCATTTCTCTTTCCTGACCATCCAGTGTTACGAATTTTTCTCCTTTTTGGGCATTGCGGACGATGATCTGATGACCTGCGATGGTATCCAGATCATAAGCATGCATTGGCTGTCCGTATTCTTCCATTACATAGTTTGTGATATCAACAAGGTTGTTGATCGGACGGATTCCTACGGAAGAAAGTCTTCTCTGCATCCATTTCGGTGAAGGTCCGATCTTGATATTTTTTATGACTCTTGCACAGTAACGTGGGCAAAGGTCTGTATATTCTACTTTTACTTTGATGTAATCATTGACATCTTCATCATTTCCGGTTGATGTTACAACCGGTGGCTTGAATTCTTTGTGGAATGTAGCTGCAACTTCTCTTGCGATACCAACCACGCTGAAGCAGTCTACACGGTTGGAGGTGATCTCGTATTCAAATACGACATCATCCAGTCCGAGTGCCTTTACTGCACTTTCTCCGACAACTGCGTCATCATCAAAAATGTAGATTCCATATTCCGGTGCTTCCGGGTACATGTTTCTGTCTGAACCAAGTTCTTCGATGGAACACATCATTCCGTAACTGTCGACTCCACGGAGTTTTCCTTTTTTGATCTTGATTCCGCCTTCTACTCTCTGTCCAGGCTCATGTCCGCCCGCAACGCGTCCGCCATCCAGAACAACCGGTACCTTGTCTCCTTCTTTTACGTTCGGAGCACCTGTAACAATCTGTACGGTCTCTGTTCCTACATTTACCTGACAGATGATCAGTTTATCTGCGTCCGGATGTTTCTCAATTTTCTCAATCTGTCCTACTACGATCTTATCCAGATCAGCATCCAGCTTTGTAAAACCTTCTACCTTTGTTCCGGAAAGAGTCATTGCATCTGTATATTCCTGCGCTGTTACGTCAAGTTCCGGAACATACGCTTTAATCCATGATAATGAAGTATCCATTTTATATCTCCTTCTGATTTGTTTATAAATTTCCCTTATTCAGACTCCAAAATCCAGCAGCTCTCCGCGCTGCTCTTTGATTTTGTGCTCACTAGAATTGCTTTAAGAATCTGATATCGTTCTCGTAGAGGAGGCGCATGTCATCGATCTCGTATTTGAGAAGGGCGATTCTTTCAAGTCCTACTCCGAATGCAAATCCAGTGTATTCTTCCGGATCGATTCCGCACATTTCGAGTACGTGTGGGTGAACCATACCACAGCCGAGGATTTCAATCCATCCTGATCCTTTACAGAAACGGCAGCCTTTTCCGCCACACTTGAAGCATGATACGTCTACTTCTGCACTTGGCTCTGTGAATGGGAAATGATGCGGACGGAATTTTGTCTTGGTATCCGGTCCGAAAAGTTCTTTTGCAAATACTTCCAGAGTTCCCTTTAAGTCAGCAAAGGAAATATTTTTATCGATTACCAGTCCTTCGATCTGATGGAAGGATGGTGAATGGGTTGCATCCACTTCGTCAGAACGGAATACTCGTCCCGGTGCGATCATACGGATCGGGAGCTTGCCCTGTTCCATCACACGTGCCTGAACCGGTGATGTCTGGGTACGAAGCACGATGTCTTTGTTGATATAGAATGTATCCTGTTCATCTTTTGCCGGATGATCTGCAGGAATATTCAGTTTTTCAAAGTTGTAAAGGTCATATTCTACTTCCGGTCCTTCCACAACTTCGTATCCCATACCGATGAAGATACGCTCTACTTCTTCCAGAGCGATCGTATTCGGATGACGATGGCCTACTGTATTTTTCTTGGAAGGAAGTGTTACGTCAATAACTTCCTGTTTTAATTTTTCTTCACGGATTGCAGCATCCATTTTCTTCTTTGTCTCATCAAGAAGTTCTTCGATAGCAGCTCTTGTCTCATTCACAAGCTGTCCTACCTTCGGACGTTCTTCCGGAGCTACATCTTTCATTCCTTTTAATACGGCTGTCAGTTCTCCTTTTTTACCAAGGAATTTGACACGTACATCATTTAATTTCTCCGGTACATCAGAAGCCTGGATCTGCTTAATAGCTTCCTGTTTGATGCTCTCAAGTCTTTCTTTCATGATATCCTCCTTAAAACTTGTTTTGGCTATTCATTTGCGACTATAACAGGAAATAAAATTTCCTGTGGAAGAAAAAAGAATGTGCCTTGGCACATTCTGGCACCTGCGGCGGTCGCTTGTGACATCTTCCTTATACGCCGCAGTACACATCCTCGCGGAGCGTTTTTATACATTAAGAAAGAACACTTTCCTAATATATAAAAAAAATCGCCCCTGAAAAGGGACGAGATAAATCGCGGTACCACCCTGTTTCCTGCTATTTGAATAACAGGCACTCGGACTGCGTAACGTGCAGGGACGTCGTTTTCTACTTTATTTTCAAAAACGCAGCTCACGTGGGAAATTCGTTTCCTGCCTGAACCGGGGAGAACTTACAGCCGGGGATTCTCCTTCTCTGTCGGAAAACAGTTCACTACTTACACGGTCATTGCTTTTATGATATGTCATATACTTAATTATTGTAACATATGATTTTTTTATGTCAAGCGGTTTTATCTGATAGATTCACCGTTTATCTACGCAAAATCATATTCCGGAACCTGGATGCCGCTTTTTGCAGAACTAATCCTTTTCCAGGATATCCCGCTTTGCATCAACCCAGATACAGTTAATAAGCCCTCCCAACAGCATCACATACATACAGAAATACAGCCACAACATCACAAGAATGATCGCCGTCATACTTCCATACAGACCGGAAAACCCTTTGAAGATTGTCAGATACATCGAAAAAACAAATGAGATCACCAGCCATCCCAGAGAGCAGAAAATAGATCCCAGAATCAGATCCCTGAACGGAAGCTTCCGGTTCGGCAAAAAGTGATATACCAGAAGTGAAATTCCAGTCATAGCAACAAATGAAATCACCGTTCTCAAACGCATGATCATATCCGTCGTCTCCGCAAGAAACGGAATCTTGTGATATATAAAAATACTGATATTGTTACCAAACACAGAAAGTACCAGAGCCATCACGATCGCTGCAATGAAAAGGATCGTATAGATGGATGCCCGGATTCTTAAAAATACATAATTTCGTGTTTCACGAAGCTCATATGCACAGTTCAGTCCGGTACTAACTGCAAGTACTCCTTTGCCTGCTGACCACAGTGCTACGATTGCAGTGATCGGAATGACCGTCTTCGACTGGTTATATACTTCATTTACAATGCCAACCATAAAATCCTGCATATTTGTCTCCGGAAACAAATTTACCACTGCAGTCATAACATCTGCTTTTGTCACCGGAGTATATTGTATGATAGCAAGAAGCAGCAAAATAATCGGGATCATACTCAGCACAAAAAAATAAGCAGACTGGGCCGCGTATGCTCCCACATGCTTTTGTGACACCTGCCCTGTAATTTCCCGAATCTTGTTTATCGTTTTCATCATATAATAACTCCATTTATCTTATCGGCAGTTTCATTTTTCAAAATAGTTTATCACATTTTCACTTCTTTGAAAACCCAAAAAAACAGTTGCTCTCGCAACTGTCCTTTATCTTTTGTAGTCCCCCGAAATGCCGTTTTCCGTTTTTTGACTCCTAGCACTCCGCTAGGTGGGCAACCGCATCTGCTTTTCTGCCTTCCCCTGCGCAATGAGGGCCTGACATATTACAGAGATATAAGAATCCCGTTTAAAGTATTGTAGGTTCAAAAATACGGAAGTCTCGAACATTCCAGGTTTTCTAAAGCCTATTATAGACTATCAGCCGTGTTTTTTCAACTGTTAATCGTTGAAGATATTTACTTTTTTTACCAGAAATTAAAATACGTTTAACGTACCCATTTCCCGCTTTTTCCACCGGACTTTTCAAGCAGATGGATTTCTCTGATCTCCATTCCCCGGTCAACCGCCTTGCACATATCATAGATTGTAAGAAGAGCGGTATTTACCCCGGTCAGTGCTTCCATTTCCACACCGGTCCTGCCGGTACATGCCGTGTGGCAGATTGCCCGGATCCCATGCTCTTCTTCCAGATATTCAAAATCAATCTCGACTTTGGTAAGGTTTAACAGATGGCACAGCGGAATCAGTTCTGCTGTCTTTTTTGCACCCATGATCCCGGCAATTCTTGCTACGCCAAGAACATCTCCTTTTTTCATGCTGCCTTTCTTTACTTTCTGAAAGCATTCTTCCGACATGCGGATCACCCCTGATGCAAGTGCTTCTCTTTTTGTCTCAGCCTTTGCCCCCACATCTACCATCACTGCATTACCATCTTCGTTAAAATGTGTAAATCCACTCATGATTTTTAACCTCTTTATTTTCTGGCACATTCGCCTTCTGTTCCCCGGAGGATTCCAAGCCCATGTCCAAGTTCAGGAAGCAGAAACTCCAGTGCTTCCTGTACTGCTTTGGGACTTCCCGGGAGATTGATGATCAGCGTTTTTTTTCGGATACCTGATACAGCTCTGCTGAACATAGCACGCTTTGTGATCGTCATCGAATAATTCCGGATTGCCTCTGCTATTCCGTTTGCCATCCGGTCACAGACATTTACCGTCGCCTCCGGTGTCCGGTCCCGCTCGGAGAATCCTGTTCCTCCGGTGGTGAAGATCACATTAAGCTGTCTCTGATCAGCCAGTCTGATCAGCTCTTTTTCCAGTTTTTTCTGCTCATCCGGTAATAAAATCGTTTCTTTAATATCATATCCGGCATCTTTCAACATTTCGACAATCATGGGTCCGCTTTTGTCTTCTCGTTCTCCGGCAGCCCCTTTATCACTTAAAGTAATAACTGCCGCTGAAAATGGACGGTCACTTTTCACCTGTTCCATGACAACTTCATCTCCTACCTTGATATGACCTCCGGTGACGACTTCTGCAAAAACGCCCTCTCTTGGCATAATGCAGTCACCCATTCTCTTATAAATCTGACAATGACTGTGGCATTCTTTTCCAATCTGTGTCATCTCAAGTACCACATCTCCGATATGAAATCTTGTTCCAACCGGAAGCGCGCGAAAATCAAATCCCTCCACGATCAGATTTTCACCAAATGCACCATACGCAACTTCTGCCCCTTTTGCACGAAATTCCTGAATCTTTTCATCGGAAAGCAGACTGATCTGACGATGCCATTTTCCACCGTGCGCATCTCCTTCAATCCCCCAGTCCATTTTGGCCATGGCTTCACGAACCTCATGTTTTTCGGTTCCTCTCTTTTCACTGATGCAGATTCCCTTCAGTCTTCCCATTTTTATGTTTATCCTCCGATCTGTGACATATTTTTCTGTTCTGTAATAAAATTCCGCTCCTCAAAATGATGCATCTTCGGTTTTCCACGGATCGCCTGTTCGAGACATTTCCGGATTTCTTCTTCCGATCCGTGTCTTGCTGCCTCAAAAACGGAGATAGTATCTGCATAGCACAGACACGCTTTTAACTTTCCGGTTGATGTCATCCGGATCCGGTTACATCTGTCACAGAATTTTCCATGCAATGCACTGATCAGACCGATTTTCCCCTGAAAACCAGGCAGTTGATAATACACAGCAGGTCCGTTCCCAAACCGTCCCTCTAACGGATAAAACTCTCCTTCTATCCCATAAGCTTCTTTCAGTTTTCCAAGCACCCAGGCACCGGAAATGCCATTCTCTGCTCTTCCCTGTCCAATCGGCATCAATTCAATAAAACGGACATCCAGCTTGTTCTTTTTCGCCAACTCTGCCAGACTTTTCCATTCCTCATCATTGACTCCTTTTTGCAGGACCGTGTTGATCTTTACCCGGATCTCGCTTTTTTCTGCCATGAAAATGGATTTTCTGACTCTTTCCAGTTCATCTGCCCCGGTAATCTCCTGATATTTTTCCGGAATCAGTGTATCCAGACTAATATTCACCGCATCCAGCCCCGCTGCAAGAAGATCTTCCAGATTCTCACCCAGAAGAACCCCATTTGTCGTCATTGTTACTTCTTCTGTGCCCGGAATCTGCCGGATCATCCGGATCAGATCTGCGCATCCTTTTCTGACCAGAGGCTCCCCTCCGGTAATCTTAAACCTGGTAATCCCGATCCGGACAGCCTCCCTGCAGATTCGTTCAATCTCCTCATAAGTCAGGATTTCTGACATAGGAATCCACTTTGCGCCATCCGGCATGCAGTACCTGCATCGCAGATTACAGCGGTCTGTGATTGAAATTCTCATATATTCAATTGTTCGTCCATAAGAATCTCTCACAGCCTTTTCCATCCTTTCTTAATTCCAGAGTGGTTCCAGTAACACCTCGATCGTACCTCCGCAGACCATGCCTTCTTCCTCCGCATCATCTCCGGTCATATCCACATATTCTGTCTTTAGTCCTGTATTATTTTCATGCATCATGACTCTCGCTTTTCTTAAAACCTCTGCCTCCATACAGCCGCCTCCAATGGTTCCAACACAGCTGCCGTCTTCCAGGATCAGCATCTTGGATCCCACATTTCTTGGTGCAGAACCCTTTCTTGTAATGATCGTTGCAAGCATCTTCTTTCCCGGATGAACGATATCCAGGATTGCTTCCAGCAAGTCTTCCGGATAACCGCAGACTCTCTTGTTCTGATTCTTTACTTCGATGATTTCCGCCATGATCGCCACACCGATCTCCTCCGGTGTCTCAGCACCGATGTTCAGACCAATCGGACTTTTTATCTCGCCGATTACTTCCTGGCTGCATCCTTTTTCAATCAGATTCTGCTTTACCATCGCACTTCTTCGCCTGCTTCCGATCATTCCGATATAAGCATGTTCCTTCCCAACGATCTTCTCCAGACAAACCTGATCATATCTGTGACCTCTGGTCAGTACAACAAAATACTTATCCTTGTCTCCTTCGATCTGATCCAGGGCATCTTCAAACGGCTGGCAGATCACTTCCGTTGCACCCGCATTTCTGGCATGATCGGCAAACTGCGGACGATCTTCAAGAACCGTGACCTTCCATCCAAGCATAATCCCGATTTTGATCACCGGCACCGATACGTGACCACCGCCACAAATAACCAGATGCTCCTGCCCTCCAATTATATCACAAAACACCTGCTGCTCTCTGATTTCATAAAGTCCACATTTTTTCAAGTCACCTGCTTCTGAAAAATGTGCTGAAAAGAAACCGTTTTCTTTACTTTCCCAGATTATTTTTTTCTCTGCCAAGATTGCTTTTTCTCCGGCTGCGGATCCTTTTGCCACTGTCAAAAGAACGTAATCCCCAGGCTTTGGTAAATCTTTTAATATCTCAAATACATTTTCCATCAAATCTCATCTACCCTACTACATATTTATTCAGTCTGTCAAATGCTTCTTTTAATACGGTTCCATCCTGAAACGGATCGGAATCTTCCGGCATTTCATCTCTCGCATGACATTTTCTTTTATCCCCATCACATTTTCTCTGCCATGCAATACTTTTATTGTAACAAATTTTTCCGCCAAATGAAATAAGAAGGTGCAGCTCTTTTTGTCTGCACCTTCCCTTTTCCTTTATTTTGTGATCTGATTTTAAAAATACTTTGCATTCAGCTTTTTGACTGTCCATGCAAACCATACCAGTACTGCAAGTACCAGCACTAACATCACCCAGAATAATTTTCCTGTACTCTGCACGTAAGTATTATACAGATCTTCTGCGCCGTACAGGATCAGCACTACCGCAAGCACAAGAAGCTTCGGTCCTGCTGCTGCCCTGTATGCTTCCTTATCCTTACACTTCTTTATATTCGTATCTTTTGGTACAAGAATTGATGTATTGATGATTCCTTTGAATTTAAGCTGAAACCATGCATACAGGCTGTACAAGCCCGCCCCAATACCAATGATACCGAAAATTCCTTCCATTCCGTTCATTCTTTTGCCTTCTCCTGTCTATTTTACGCCAAGAATATTCTTAACGGTCTGCTCCATCTGATCCACATCACATTCCGTATTGTGACGGATCTGGGCATTCATGATCTCTTTGATGGCATTCGGAAGCTCTGTACCGGATACTTTCTGAAGCTCCTCGATCAGTTTGAAATCATCCTGTCCTTTATACTTCGGATCGATCGCTGACATAACGCTTCCTGCAAATTTGTATGGACTTGCTGTGGATGCGATTACTGTCTTTCTGTCATCTTTACTGTCTTCTCTGTAAGCTTTATACACCGTTGCAGCTACCGCCGTATGGGTATCCATTACATAACCGGTATCTTCGTATATATCATGGATTGTCTTTGCGACCTGCTCTTCTGTCGCATATCCTGCCGCAAAATCAGCCAGGTTTGCTTTCATCTCACCTGTAATCGCGTAACTTCCCTTTGTCTTCAGCTCAGTCATAAGATCCGTATCTTTTCTTGCATCTTCTCCTGAGATCTTGTAGATTAGACGCTCTAAGTTGCTGGAGATCAGAATATCCATGGACGGAGATGTTGTAAGAACAAATTCTCGGTTACGGTCATAAGTTCCTGTCTGGAAGAAGTCATAGAGAACTTTGTTCTCATTGGATGCACAGATCAGCTTTGCAATCGGGATTCCCATATTCTTTGCGTAGTATGCAGCCAGAATATTTCCAAAGTTACCGGTCGGTACAACTACATTGATCTCTTCATCTTCCGCAATCTCTTCATTCTGAAGAAGCTTCGCATAAGCATATACATAATATACAACCTGCGGAACCAGACGTCCGATATTGATGGAGTTGGCAGATGAGAACTGGTAGCCTGCTTCATTTAACTCTTTTTCCAGCTCTTTGTTCTCGAACATTGCCTTCACACCGCTCTGTGCGTTGTCAAAGTTACCGTGGATCGCAACAACAGAAGTATTGTCTCCTTTCTGTGTTACCATCTGCAGCTCCTGTACGCGGCTGACTCCGTTCTTCGGATAGAATACGATGATCTTAGTTCCTTCTACATCTGCAAATCCTGCAAGTGCAGCTTTTCCTGTATCCCCGGATGTTGCAGTCAGAATGACGATCTCATTCTTCACCTGATTCTTCTTTGCAGAAGTAGTCAGAAGGTGCGGAAGAATGGAAAGTGCCATATCTTTGAATGCGATCGTTGCTCCGTGGAACAGTTCCAGATAATAAGCATCCTCCACCTTCGCAAGCGGTGCAATCTCTTCGGTATCAAACTTACTGTCGTAAGCCTTTGCGATACAGCTCTTCAGCTCTTCTTCTGTAAAGTCTGTCAGGAATTCCTTCATAACTGTATATGCGATCTCCTGATAGGTCATCTCTTTGAGCTCACCAAGCGACACCGGAAGCTTCGGAATCGAAACCGGTACAAATAATCCGCCGTCATCTGCCAGCCCTTTTAAGATTGCCTGGGAAGCTGTTACTGTCTTTTCTGCATCTCTTGTACTCTTATAAAGTAAATTCATGGTTCTCCACCCTTCTTATTCTTTCTAATTCACTTCAGCAATCTGCTAAAGTATTTTCCTATTTAGCGATTATAGCATAAGAACCTTTCAAGTGCAATGCCATCCTTATCTGCGTTTCCACATTCGTCCCCACATCCGGCTCAGAAGAAAACACAGGAGCAGTGCCCCGGTCAGAATAACGCCTATCAGAAATACCAGAATCTTTACATAAGATCCATCTCCTGTTGCAACCGTCTTTGCTTTCTCAGTTTCCTTTGGCTTTTCCGGACTTTCCGGTTTTTTCTCTTCTACCTGCTTTTCCTTTTTATAGGTTACACTCTGTCCTTCGTCCTCCAGATCTGCGTGCACTGCAACCAGCTTCTCTTCCAGATACACTTCCTCAAATACAACAACCTGTTCTCCGCTAAGCTTCGTTGCATCAAACGTAAATTCCATCTGAAGTTCTCCGGAATCTGTATCCGGAATCAGCTTTTTCTCTGCGGTCACTTCTTTTCCATCCTGAAGAACCGGCTTTTTGGTCTCCTTATCCATTAATGTGCCTTTAACTACATATTCTTTTCCAATCTCCAGATTTTTCCATTTTACCCGATCTATGACCGTTACCTGTTCTGTCCGTTTCCCATTATGCGTTCCCGTTTCCCGGTCAGATGCTCTTGTCCCGATCTCCGGTACGGGATGTTCATCATTTGTCAGTGTCCCCAGATCAATTATTCGCATTTCCTTTGTTACTTCCACCTCAAACGCAGGAATCAGCATCCGGTCTTCATTATTTTTACAAGACAATTCTTCCACCAGATACGTTCCATAAGGAAGCGCTCCTCTTGTATTATCCGGAGTTCCTTCCCCAAACCAGATCCCGTCTTCACTTGTCTTCCCCTCATTCGTGTTGACAGTATGTGGATTCCAGTATGCTCCCGTCGAGGCCTCCCCGTTTTTGTCCGTCAGGATCACATGGCTTTCCCCTGTCGCCTTGGATGTGATCTGAAATGGAATATCTGACAGTCTCTTAAGTGTCTTATCCGCTGCTTTCACCAGCTTTAAATCTCCGCGGATGATCTTTTCTTTTATTTCTACCGGATTCCATATTTTCAGGGCTTTATTGCTTCCATTTTGCTCTGTTCCAATCCTAATACAATGTGTAACGGTGTCCACCAGATATCCTTCCGGCGCATGCATCTCCCATACTGTAATCGTTCCAAGCGGAAGCTCATTATTTTCAAAAAACGGATCCCCGCTGATCAGGTGCGCCTCATCCATCCGGACCACACCATCCGCATCCGACTTCAACTTCCAACTCCTGAGCGGCACCTTCACACCGATCTCATTTTGATTGTCAAAAAAGCTATCAAAAAATGCTACATGAAATTCTGCTCCCGCAAGAGAAAGTCCTGCCTGCGCCTGCCCTTTCCCTGTTTCCGCATCCTGCTTTCGGATCAGGATTTCCACCTTTGTCTTTTCCGGTTCATCCTGACACTCATAGGTCACGGTCTGTCCGGCATTCACCGTGATCTGCCGCAGCTTTGTGTCCAGTACATAGCCTTTCGGTGCTTTAGTCTCTTTGATGTCATAGGAACCCTCCGGCAGATTTTCTGCCTTCCCATATCCTTTCTTGTCCGTCCGGATTACGCAGACTGCCTCGGATGTCCCACTTTTACAGACGGTATACTCTGCCCCTTCCAGTGAGTAGAGCTGATTATCAGCCGTAATCTCTGACCTTGCAGAGCTCTTCATGATCTCCAGGCTTCCGTTATGGGTTGTCTTAAAAAGATATACCGTTGATCTGGATTTTGCCACAAGCTGTGAAATCTGATTACCACTCGACGGGATAGATGCCGAATGCCAGAACCGGTTATCGTTGCTATTATCTCCCCAGAAAAATCCGATATGGCAGTCTGCATCTTCTTCCTCCCAGGAAACCGGCTCAAAATAGATCACATCTCCTTTTTGCGCTTTTCCGCCCGCAAGCAGCTCCTCAATGGTGTTGTAATGATAGGATTCCACAGCATTGTCTGTCATCCAATGAAACCAGTTGCTCGCATTGACCTTGCCGCCACGGAGACTTCCTTTGTCAATTTCTGACAGATCCGCTCCACATTTTTCCAGAACATAAGCGACAAACCCGGTACAGTTCATTGCCCCATTTCCACCGTAGGCTCCGTTCGGACGCATGCAGTTCTCTGCTGTCAGAGGATATCCGCTGTAAGGCGTTCCCAGATAATAACCGTCCTTTTCGTGGTTTTTTAACTCCTCAAGCACTTTTCCCGGCTCTGCTCCTAATTTTTCATCAAGTTTTACAATCGTTTCTTTCTTTGCGATTCTCTCTGCTGAGTTTGCAGATACGACAGGCATACTGCTGCCCGACAATGATACTACCGCCAGAATCACACTTAGTATTCCGGCAAAATGATTCTTCATATATTTCATAAAAGTTTCTCCTTCTGCCTTTTCAGGTCAGAAAAGAGAATATAAAAGACGAGTACCCTTACTATAAAGGAAGAGTACCCGCTTGTCAATAGCATTTTATTGTTGATCTGCCTCCAGAACGATCACACTTCTCGGTCCCACAAGAATTCTTTCCTCCGAAATCCGTACCGGATTCTGATAAATTTCCTGCTTTTTATCTCCAGTATTTGCCGCCACATGCCAACTATATCCGCCCGGAAGTTGTGGAAGTTCTACCCAGACACCTTCCCAGTATGGATTCATCAGAAGATACACACAGTCTTCTTTTGCCATTTTGTTATCATATCCGGCAAACATGACTGCCGCCGTCCGGATCTCCGGTCTGGAAAAATCCAGTTTCCACGGCACTTCACCGTGAAAACTGATCTCCGGAAATCCAAGACTACTCGCCCCTGCATCTCCTGTGATCGACGGATGCCGTTTCCGAAATGCCGTCATATAAGCACAAAAATCAAATACATCCTGAAACTTTTCTTTTCTTGTCCAGTCCAGCCAGGAAATCTCGTTATCCTGACAGTAGGCATTATTATTCCCGAACTGAGTATTGCCAAACTCATCACCTGCAAGGAACATCGGTGTCCCTCTGCTGCAAAGCAGGACCGCAAAAGCATTTTTCATCATCCGGTGGCGCAGTTCAACAACCATCACCTGATCAGTGTCCCCCTCTGCCCCACAGTTCCAGCTCCGGTTATCGTCACTTCCATCAAGATTTCCCCATCCATTAGCCTCATTATGCTTCTGGTTATACGAATAAAGATCATACAGGGTAAATCCATCATGGCAGGTCAGGAAATTCACAGAAGCATGTTTTCCGCGGATCCTGGTATCATAAATGTCCGGAGAACCGGCAATTCTCTGAAGCGCTGCTCCTGCTGCCCAAAGTCCCCCTTTTAAATATTCCCGCACATCATCCCGGTATCTTCCGTTCCACTCTGACCATCTGCGGAATGCCGGAAAACTTCCGACCTGATAAAGTCCGCCGGCATCCCACGCCTCCGCGATCAGCTTTGTGTCTGCAAGCAGCGAATCATAGGCAAGATTCTTTACGAGTGGTGGATTTTCCATCGGTGACCCATCCTCATTTCTTCCCAGGATCGAGGCAAGATCAAACCGGAAGCCGTCCACCCGGTACTCTGCCACCCAGTATCGCAGACAATCCTGGATCATTTTGATCACCACCGGATGATTGCAATTCACAGTATTTCCACAGACACTGAAATTATAATATTTTCCATCGGGTGTCAACATATAATAAATCTGATTGTCAAATCCTTTAAACGAAATAAACGGTCCGCATTCATTTCCTTCTGCCGTATGGTTAAACACCACATCCAGGATTACTTCAATCTGGTTATCATGCAGTTCCCGGATCAGTTCTTTTAATTCTACTCCTTCCCGGTTGTATTCCGTTGATGCTGCATAGCTCGTATTCGGCGCAAAAAAGCTGACTGTATTATACCCCCAGTAATCAATCAGTTTCTTTCCATCAACCTCACGACTCCCCTGCAGTTCATCAAATTCAAAGATCGGCATTAGCTCCACTGCATTAATCCCCAGTGTTTTCAGATAAGGAATTTTTTCTTTGATTCCGGCAAAGGTTCCAGGATGACGGACACTTTTGTCCATCTTCGTGAATCCCCTGACATGCATCTCATAGATGATCAGTTTTTCCATCGGGATCTTATCCGGCTTTTCACTGCCCCAGAAGAAATTATTCCGGACTACTCTGGCACGATATCCCCCTGTATTTAGTGCTTTTCCCCATACACTCTGCCCGGTAACTGCCTTTGCATACGGATCCAGTAAAATATGCTTTTTATCAAACAGCAGACCTTCCTTTGGTTTCCACGGTCCGTCCAGCCTGTACGCATATTCAAATTCTTCAATATCCAGTCCGAATACCATCATGGAAAATACATCCCCGATCCGGCAGTTTTCCGGGAATGGGATCACCGCATAAGGTTCCGGTTCCTTTCTGTGAAACAGAAGAAGTTCACATGTCACAGCCCCTTTTGAATGCACTGTAAAATTAACTGCCGACTGAAATGCAGTCGCACCCTCATCACGATACAGTCCGGGACAGATTTCAAATCCATTTACATTTTCTGTCGGAACCCATCTTGGCATCATTTCTTCCAGCATTTTACCAGCTCCTTCCATGTCATGTTTTCAGTATAGCACATTTTTCCGTTTACACATCTTTCCTTTCTGTATATAATATAAAGGATTACATATTTTTTGCAGCAGACTCAAGGAGGTTTTTTATGACTGCACAGCATCTATATTATTTATTTCAGTGCTTCTTTATATATGCCTTTTTAGGCTGGTGTACAGAAGTTGCGTTTGCCGCTTTTAAAGAACGTCGTTTTGTCAACCGTGGATTCTTAAATGGCCCGATCTGTCCGGTATACGGTTTCGGCGTGGTTGCAGTCATTCATTTTCTGACACCGCTTCGTTCCAACCTGCTCCTGCTATATCTCGGAAGTGCTATTCTTGTTACTGCAATCGAATGGCTGACCGGGTTCATTCTCGAAAAGGTTTTCCATAACAAATGGTGGGATTATTCTAATATGCCGCTCAATCTGAATGGATATGTGTGCCTTTTGTTTTCTCTGATCTGGGGAGTGTTCTGTGTTTTCATCGTAGATGTATTCCATCCACTGATTGACACACTGCTCTCACACATTCCTTTCCTTGTCGGTATCATTCTTGTATGTATTCTGGTGATTGCCGGACTTGCCGATCTCTATGTAACAGCATCCGGTATCCTGAAGCTCAACAAACGTCTTGAAAAAATGCAGGCCATTGCAGACGAACTTCATCAGATTTCCGACAAGCTTGGTGAATCAATCTACAAGCGTACCATTACAGCTATGGAAAAACAGGAAGAGTTCAAAGATACTGTATCTGAGAAGCAGGAAGAATTTAAATCTGCTATTTCCGAAAAACAGGAAGCAATTTCAGACACCCTTGCCGATGTTTCTGACGAAGTAAAAGAACGGATTACTCTTCTTCGCAGAAGCTACCTGGAAAATGTCAAAGCAACTTCTCATATGCAGAAGCGTATCATGAAAGCTTTCCCGAAAATGCAGAGCCGCAATTACAAAGAATCCTTTGAAGATCTTAGAAACAAACTGAAGGAAATGTCTCTCAAAAAATAACAGGTTGTAAAAAATCCATCTGGTTTTCTTTTAAAAAAAGAAATCAGATGGATTTTTTATCTTTAAAATTATGATGTGAGTATCAAAAGTAAATTTTGCCACTCACTAATGTTTCCTCTTGATCTTGTCCAGATACGGAATCTCGATTGGATCGATTGCATCAAGTGGCTGTTCTTTATTGATCTTCTTTTTGCGTGTGTGCTTTTTCAGAAGTGCACCACCCCGGTTATAAAACCAGAAAGAAAAGATCAGAAGTTTATTGAATTTTCCAATTTTGTCTTTTGTCGTCTTCGTGTAATACTCCCCACCGGACTGGATCTCTCCTTTTTCCCTGATCTGCCGGATCAGATCCAGCTCTGTCTCAATCCGTACCGGAAATTCCGTATACCCCATGCCGACGCAGTCCAGCTTATGCGCATCACTTCCTCCGGTTCCCGGTTTTCCATATTTTTCAGCAAGATACTTCGCCCCTTCATTGGACTGTGGTGGCTCACATGCATTGAAAGTCTCTATAAAATCAAATTTTTCAATCAACTCCGGAGATTTCTGCCATCTTTTCGTATTCGTAAAACTCAGATACTTTTCCCCACACGGATGTGCCGGTCCACAGATTCCTCCATTGTGATGCACAAAATCAATCAGCAGCGAAAGCGGAAGCCCTCTCAGCTCCAGAAGGCGCATCTTTACTCCCTGTGGCATAATGATCAGAATGTGTCCCGCATCCAGTGTATCATACTCTATTCCTTTCAATACGACAAAATCTTTGTATTTTCTCCCTTTGACCGTATTCTTCCAGTGCCGATATCCATTATAGGTGTCATGATCTGTAACCAGCATTCCGCCAATGCCTTTAGACTGCAGCTTTTTAATAAATTCTTCAATCGGCACTTTGCTGTCAATTGATCCTTCTCTTACATGACAATGCATATCTATCTTCATATTTTCATCTCCAGATCTTATATCGTTGATACTATTTTTATTATACCTCTTTTTTTATAACGCTGCAAGAAATACCGGTTTCTTCCAGCCATTCCTGATCAAATGCAAAAGAGGATGTATCACATTCTGATACATCCTCTCATCCATCTTATCTATTCTTCATCCTCGTCATCATCATCATCCAGATCGATCAGCATGGTTCTTGCCATCTCTATTTCTTCTTCTTTTGATGTTTCTTTCTTGATCGCATTTGCTCTTCGAACCTGCTTCTTGTTGATCTCACTTGACTTCATGATAAACTGGATCACGATTCCGATAAATGTAATCACAATCGAAATGATCCACATGAAAATCACATTTTTCAGACCTGCCAGATCATAGATCATCATTCCTGCTCCAAAACCGCCTGCCAATGCCGTCGCAATAATCACAAACGGTTCAAACCAGATCATCGCAAGGATTGCGAAAATCAGTCCGACTGCTCCGCAGACTGCCAGCATGATCCAGTTTCCCGCATTTGTAATCGCAAGTACTGTGCCAGCCATTCCCAGAAAGCATACCCAGAAAGCTCCGAATTTCTTAAATACACTGTTCAGTATTGCAAAAACCAAACCCGCAACACCGGCTGCGATCAGTACCGGAACAACTTCCAGTCCCATAAGATATGTCACGGCAAATCCAAGCAATGCCCCTGCAACAAATCCAATCACTGCATTCCAGACACGGATCAGCTTCAAACCTAAAATTCCAATGAAAACCGATATAACAATTGATACCGCCGAAACAATCACGGCTTCTTTTCCTGCTATAAATACCGCACTGTTTCCCATGATATCCTTCAATACTATACCTATTGATTCCATCCTAATCTCTCCTCCTGTCGTACTTTCCTGTTGTTAAGTCAGACGCTTATTTTGATGAAGAGTCTGAAGATGTATCTGTATCTTCGGTCGTGCTCTTAACCGTTACGCCCTGATCAGCAAAACTGATCGTATTCCATACTTTTTTATGTACTTTAATATCCGTTTTCTTTTTCCATTTCTTACAAATTGACTGATACTGGTCACTCTTTCTCTGTGATACAATGGACTCTTTCTTGGTATCCGTTGCATCACGGTCAAGAAGGCTGACTACTTTTGCAACATAATAGCCATTGTCTGCTTCGATCACGTCTGTTACTTCGCCTTCTTTTAACTTATCAGCAGCTTTGATCAGATCTTCGTTTGGCGATGTCGTATCCGAGTCAAATGTCAGATCGGTGGCTGATGCACCTACTGCTGTTGCAAATACAGAAAAATCTTCTGCCGAAGCCGCATCTTTCTGGAAATCTTCTGCTTTCTTTTTCACTTCTGCTTTTTCGTCATCTGACATATCTGTCGAATTTCCATCACTGCCCTTTGTCTTTGTAGAGAACAGCACATACTGCATTTTCTTCTGTGCTGCTTCCTCATCGGATACATTCGTATCTACATCCGCAGTCATGGCAGTTTCCATCTTCTTCTGAAGTGTCAGAAGTTCCAGTACTTTCTTTACCGTCTTTTCATCGCCCGATACTGCATCTTTTGCAGCACTGTCATTGCTGTCAGTAAATTTCTTCGCAACATCCTCGATGCTTTTTTCCTCATCATCACTTAGCGAAACTTTATAATCATCCTTGTGCTCATCCAGAATATACATTTCTTCCAGAGAATCCATGATTGAATCCTTATAATTCTCTTCGTAAGTCTTTCCGTCTGTAACTTCTTTTCCCCAAAAATCATCTCCCAGATAACTGCTATATGTTGTTTCAAACTGCGCCTGCTGATATCTTGCAAAAAAGTTCGCCACATCTGCAGTCACTTTCTCATCTCCGACTTCTACCACTGTATCCTGTCCGTTAAACTTGCTTCCACATCCGTTTAAAGATGCAATGCAGGCAACTGCCAGTATACAGGCAACCACTCTTTTTTTCATTTATAAAATTTCCTCCTTGATCTTCGCTCCATTGTACACACTTCTTCACTATGCACTCGTATAGTATATCTTTTTTTTACCTTACTGGCAATCTTTTTCATAAAAAATACACATTATTCTTCGACAAGTCCCTGTATATCTTCGACAATTTTTCCTGCATTTTCAAGAATCTGCTCTGCTTTTTCTTTTTTATTTTTCCGAAGTTTACAATAAATAAAATATGGATTTTCTGCATCTGTCTTAAATGTCAGTTCTCCCTTATATTTTGCCAGCAGTTCCGGAATCTTTGCTACATTTACCCTTGCCTTCTCATACATGGTAAATTTGTATTCATCGCCTTTTTGCTCTACCGAAATTACATAAGCCGCATGTGCTTTCGCCTTCAGCTGCGCGATCATCAGAAGCTGCTGCACCTTGCGTGGCGGATCGCCGAAACGGTCAATCAGTTCTTCTAGCATATCTTCCTGTTCTTCTTCTGTCTCAATTGCTGCGATCCGTTTATAGATATCCAGCTTCTGATACTCATTCGGAATATAAGATGCCGGAATATAAGCATCAATATTCAGATCCACGTTTGTCGCATAGGTTTCTTCCGGGATCTCTCCCTTCAGGTGACGGACTGCCTCACTTAACATCTTACAGTAAAGATCGTATCCCACTGCATCCATATGTCCATGCTGTTCCTCCCCAAGCAGGTTTCCTGCCCCACGGATTTCCAGATCCCGCATGGCGATTTTTACACCAGAGCCAAGATCTGTAAACTCACGAATTGCCGAAAGACGTTTTTCTGCAACCTCCCGGAGCATTTTGTCTCTTCTGTACAAAAGAAATGCATATGCCATACGGTTCGATCTTCCAACTCTTCCACGTAGCTGATAAAGCTGGGAGAGCCCCATCCGATCTGCATCATGGATGATCATGGTATTGGCATTGGAAATGTCAAGACCAGTCTCGATGATCGTCGTCGATACCAGAACATCAATTTCTCCATTGATGAAATCGTACATAATATCTTCTAACTTGTGTTCCCGCATCTGCCCGTGTGCATATGCCACATTTGCATCCGGCACAAGTTTCTGGATCTTCGCTGCCATTTCAGCTATATCCTGGACACGGTTATAGACATAGTACACCTGTCCCTGGCGGGAAATTTCTCTTTCGATTGCCTCCCGGACCATCTCATCATTCTCCTCCATCACATAGGTCTGGATCGGCATCCGGTCAATTGGTGCTTCTTCCAGCACACTCATGTCACGGATTCCGATCAGACTCATATGAAGCGTTCGGGGAATCGGTGTTGCCGTAAGTGTCAGAACATCAATATTTTCCTTCAGCTTTTTGATCTTTTCTTTATGCTGTACTCCAAAACGCTGTTCCTCATCAATGATCAGAAGTCCCAGATCTTTAAATGCCACATCCTTACTCAATACCCGGTGGGTTCCAATGATGATATCAACCTGTCCCTTTTTCAAATCTTCGATCGTTTTTTTCTGTTGTGCAGGTGTGCGGAAACGGCATAACAGATCCACCCTTACCGGAAATTCTTTCATCCGTTGCACAAAAGTGTTGTAATGCTGCTGTGCAAGAATCGTAGTAGGGACCAGATAGACAACCTGCTTGTTCTCCTGCACTGCCTTGAATGCTGCCCGGATTGCAATCTCTGTCTTTCCAAATCCCACATCCCCACAGATCAGACGATCCATGATCTTTGGACTTTCCATATCCCGTTTTGTTGCCTCGATTGCAAGCTGTTGATCCTCCGTTTCCTCAAATGGAAACATTTCTTCAAATTCTTTCTGCCAGACCGTGTCCTTTTCATAGACAAATCCTTCTTTGGACTGCCGTACTGCATAGAGTTCCACCAGATCTTTGGCAATCTGCCAGACTGCTGTCTTTACCTTGCTCTTCGTGCGATGCCATTCCTGTCCTCCAAGTTTGTTAAGTTTCGGCTTTTTAGCATCTGCACTGGCATACTTCTGGATCTGGTCAAGCTGTGTGGCAAGAATATAAAGATTTCCACCATCAGCATACGAAATCTTCATATAATCCTTTGTCACCTTATCAACTTCTATCTTTTCAATTCCCCGGTAGATTCCAAGTCCATGATTCTCATGCACTACATAGTCTCCCGGTTTCAGATCCGAAAAGCTGCTTATTTTCTGTCCATCATAACTTTTTCGTTTCTTTTTCTTCTTTGTCTTTCCAAAAATATCTGACTCAGATATGACAATAAATTTAATCATCGGGTACTCGTATCCGACTTCTATATGCCCGTAGCATACCATGATCTCCCCTGGATTCACTTCACGTTCCTGATCCTCACTGTAAAAACTGCTCAGATCATAATCACGTAGATCCTCTGCCAGACGTTTTGCCCTTGTTCTGGACCCAGAAATCAGAACCGCCCGGTATCCGTTCCTTTTCAGTCTTTTGAGATCCTGTGTCAGCATCTCAAAGCTGCTGTTATACGGGTTAACGCTTTTTGCCTGGATCCCAAACCGCTTTTTCACAAAAAATGGCTTACATTTCATTTCCAGAGCACACATCCCGATCATACAGAATTTGTTCAGAAATTTTATAATTTCATCAGTCGTAAAAAATTCCGGAGCTTCTTCCATTTCCCCGGTCCTTTCCATTTCTTCTGCACGGTTCTCTCTCGCTTTTTCCACTTCATTTTCTGCCAGACGCCCTTTTTCCAGAAGCCTTGCTGGTTCATCCAGGAACACCAGTGTGTCCTTCGGATCAAAGTAGTTGATAAAAGAAACTTTCCGGTCACTTCCCAGTCTGTCATCTGCCGGATAAATAACGATCTGTTCCAGATTCTCTACAGATCTCTGGCTGTCCACGTCAAAAGTCCGTATTGAATCCACTTCATCTCCCCAGAATTCAATACGGATCGGCAATTCCTCGGTAAGTGGGTAAATATCAATGATTCCACCACGAACTGCAAACTGCCCCGGACCATCCACCTGGGCTTCCCTGTCATATCCAAGTTTTATGATCTTCTCCTTCAGCGATTCAAATTCCAGCGCCTCCCCATTGGAAATGGTCAGAATGTCTCCTTTTATTTCTGCTTCCGATGGCAGTTCATCCATGAATCCGTCAATCGTTGTAATGACCGTAACCTGGCTTTTTGCCTCCATCATCATCTGCAAGGTTTCCATCCGCTGTTTGACCAGCTGTTTTCCGTGGATATCTGCCTGATAAAAAAGGAGATCCTTTGCCGGATAATAGCTGGTATTTTCATTTAAGAAACGATATTCTTCGTATAATTTTTTTGCTTTATCTTCACTGGAAAGAACGATCAATGTATGCCCATAACCTTTTCCAAGCGCATACATCAAATGCGTTTTCTGTGATGTCACACACCCGGAAAGAAGCAGCATGCCCGGTTCCCGTCCACGCTCTTCACAGATTTCTTCAATCTCTGCCAGTTCAGATAAAGGAGCCGTAAGTGCATGCATCGCTTTTTGCCTCCTCTTATTCTTTCTTTTTCTGGTTATATTCGTTCATTGCCTGATCGATTGCTCCCTGCATGATCAGAGCAGAAGCTTCACAGGCAAGATCATATCCTTCTTCCATAAGTACACGGTCCTCTTTGGAAAATTTTCCAAGAACATAATCAGCAAGATCATATCCTTTCGGTTTTTCTCCCACACCTACCTTGATCCGTGGAAATACACTACTTCCTAAATTGGCAATGATATTTTTGATTCCGTTATGTCCACCGGCACTTCCTTTTCTGCGGATCCTGAGTTGTCCGACTTCCAGACTGATATCATCATAAATTACAAGAAGTTCTTCTTCCGGATCGATCTTGTAATATTCCACCAGACTACGGATACTCTCTCCACTTAGGTTCATATAAGTCTGCGGCTTCACAAGAAGCACTTTCTGTCCCTCGATCACTCCTTTTCCGATGAGGGCACGGTGTTTTTTAGTATCGACTGCTATCTGGTATTTCTCCGCCAGGCGGTCCACCACATCAAATCCAACATTATGTCTTGTCCCCTGATACTTTTCATCCGGGTTTCCAAGTCCTGCAATTATAAACATTCTATTCACCTCTGCTTTTTCTCTTTCCTGATTCTACTAAATCCTTTCTCTTTTGTCACGCATTTCTCATGCATAAACTATTTTTTCTTTTCATATAGTTTATTAAGCGGCATAACCTGCCGAAATTCCATACTGCCTAAGGAGGTTCTTTATGAATTCCAAAACAAAAATCATCGTACTTCACATGAAAGAAATTATCTATACTGTTATTTTTGCCACTTTAGGTATTCTCATCCTCTGCCTTTTATTCTTTATGTTCTCCGGAGACCGGCATTCCTCTGTATCCGACAAAAAATATACTCCCGGCGTTTATACCTCTTCTTTTACACTCGGAAATGAAGATCTGGAACTGGAAGTTTCTGTCTCTGACACCTCTATCAATTCCATCCGCATTTCCAATCTAAGTGAGACGGTAACTGCCATGTATCCTCTTCTTCAGCCATCTCTTGAGAATCTGGCTGACCAGATCTGTAAATCCCAGTCCCTTGATCATCTTACACTTTCAAGTGACAGTCCCTATACTTCTCAGCTTCTTCTCAACACCATCCGTGATGCGCTCAAAAAAGCTGCGGCAACCAACTGATGCCGCAGCTCTTTTCCTTTTATTAACCTTCCACGATCAGATACTGTCCGTTCGGAAGTGCGAATACTTCTGAAGCCTCTTCCAACTCTTCATCACTCATACCACTGATGTCCGCTCCGCTTTCATCCAGATAATCTCTCACATCCTTGATAGAATCTACAACAACCGCCATACAGTCTTCCAAAAACGCTTCTGCCTCTTCCAGTGTCTCTGCAACCGGCTCATCAAAAAGCTGTGACTGCATATTCAGGAATGTCTGCAGACATTCTTCATCATACTCATACATACAGGCAACCCTCCCTTATCTTTCTCACAGAAAAATTTTCTCATCTGAACTATAAATAGTTAAGCAATTCTTCAGCATGTGCAATTGTTGCATCTGCTCCTGTCTCCACAAGAAGTTCTTTGGTCCGGAATCCCCATTCTGCTCCGACTGTAAACATACCGGCAGCTTTCCCTGTCTTCATATCTACATCCGAGTCTCCTATGTATATTCCTTCTTCCGGCGATACCCCTAATTTATCAAGTATCCACAGAAGTCCTTCCGGATCCGGTTTCTTCGGAAATTCACCCGACTGCCCCTGAATATGGTCAAAATATCCTTTTCCAAATGTACTTTCCACTACATCGATCGCCTGCAAATGTGGTTTGTTGGAAAATACTGCAATCTTTATTCCCTTCTTCTTCAGTGAATCTAACATCTGAACAACGCCATCATAAGGACGTACATGGTACATACAATTTTCTCCAAAGATTCTGCTGTACACTTCCATACCTTCTTCAATCCTCTTAAGCTCTGTGTCTCCGGACGCACGAAGTGCACGTTCCATAAGGCATCTGGCTCCATCCCCAACGAAGCTTCGGCACTGATCTTTGGTAATCGTCTTAAGTCCCATTTCTTCTAACGTCTTATTCGTTGAATAAGTCAGCGAATCCAGCGTATTTGTCAAAGTTCCATCCAAGTCAAAAATACACGCTTTATACATTGCTGTTCTCCTGTTCTTCTGTTCTATGATTATAATAGTATGAACCTTGACAAATTTCAACTGGAAATCTCTATTTTTCTATTCACTTCGCAGATATTGTCGCATAGCCCTGAGTGCATTCTTTTCCAGGCGGCTTACCTGTGCCTGTGAGATTCCGATTTCTTCTGCTACCTCCATCTGCGTTTTACCTTCAAAAAAACGAAGTCTGATAATATACTTCTCCCTTTTTCCGAGTCGGTCCATTGCCGCCTGAAGGGACAGCTTCTCCACCCATCTGTCTTCTTTGTTCCTTTTGTCACTGATCTGGTCCATCACATACATAGCATCTCCATTGTCATTATATACCGGCTCATTTAAGCTGACCGGCATCTGGATCGCATCCAGCGCATAGACGATCTCTTCCTTTGCGATCCCGATTTCCTCTGCAATTTCCTGAACAGTAGGTTCTTTCTGGTTTACTTTGACATAATTTTCTTTCGCGTAAATGGCTTTATATGCCGTATCACGAAGTGACCTGCTAACACGGATCGAATTATTGTCCCGGATGAACCGCCGGATTTCTCCAATGATCATCGGTACCGCATAAGTTGAAAATTTTACTTCCAGCTCCGGATTGAAATTATTGATTGCCTTGATCAGTCCGATGCACCCGATCTGAAACAGATCATCCGGATTTTCACTGCTTCCCGAAAAGCGTTTGATCACACTGAGTACCAGACGCAGATTTCCTTTGATATACTGTTCTTTTGCCTCCTCATCCCCCGCTTTGATCTTCTCAAAAAGCACCTCTTTTTCCCCGTCGCTAAGCAGGGGAAGCTTTGCTGTATTTACACCACAGATTTCTACTTTATTAAGTACCATCTCAATAAACCTCCAAATCTTTACTGGTATAAATTTTTCTCAAAACTGTTTTTATTTATTCGATTCCCACTAAAATATTAAAAATATCGCTCCTTGACTTTTCCCATACTCTTCTGAA
>JABLTQ010020897.1_pt1 | contig 24694 bp, 18 predicted proteins | sample 7160101 | NCBI WGS metagenome assembly JABLTQ01 (sample SAMN14651228, study PRJNA627086) | human gut metagenome | isolation source: feces | host: Homo sapiens
AATTTGACCAGCTTACCATGTCCGAGAACAAGAAAACTGATAAGCCCTTTCTTTTGCAGTCCCTCCAAAGCGGCCAAGGTCTGGCGGCGGAAGCGAGTGCGGAAATACCGGGACAATTCCTCCACAGACATGATCCATTCGCTGGGGTAGATGGTGTAACTAATGCCATCAATGCGCTTGTATGAGGTGCGGAAATTGGCATAGGCGCAGAGCACGACAAAATAAAAAAGACCGGAGCCTCCGCTCACGCGAATGCTCCGGTCTGCTATCAAGGCTTGCACGAACTGTCGGTAGATCCGACATCGTGGATAATCTACGATCTGTTTGATCTCAAGTGTATATTCTGACATGAAAACCTCCTGAAATGCGCTTCCCTAGTGGGAAGCCGCGTGTTATGATTGACATAGAGCAAAAGCGGCGCAGCATTACCGAAGGTGGAATGATGTTTCGCCGATAATGCTGCGCCATTGCGCTATTTAGATGTTGGTACGATTCATGTGCCTGATGGTTTGTTTCTTGTTTTGTCTGAACCCCAATGAACCGAATCCCTTAGAGGTAAAAACCTAAAGGTGCGTTTCTTGCGTGGTTAGGCCAACAAAATCGGTCATCTCATGGATCTTCTCTTGGAGTTGACACCAACGCTGACACCAACCGCTACAGGATTTCATGGTACGGGACGGGAAAGAAGAGGAATGCAGATTCCTCGGAGCCCTTGAAAATACAGACTTCCTGGGATTATATGCGCCGCTATGGGACTATAAGAAATTCACGGTGCATTTCTCATAACCCGGAGGTCGGAGGTTCAAGTCCTCTCTCCGCAACCAGAAAGTCCTGATTTCTTGTGAAATCAGGACTTTTTCCGTACTTTTTTACTCAATAGCTTACTTGCCGTTTTTTCTGACCCAAACGCTGACCCCAACGGGAGCGGATAGTGGAAAGCACTATACCGCGCCAGAGAGAATGTTACCCATTGTCTTTGCCGCTTCACGCTTAGCGGAGGTCGTTACATGAGCGTAGGTGTCCAGCGTGAAGCCTGCCGAAAAATGCCCCAGCATGCCAGATACGGTTTTGATGTCCACACCGTTTTGCAGTGCCAGCGTTGCGAAGGTGTGGCGCAGGTCATGAAAACGCACCTTCGGCAGCCCTGCCCGCTTCAGGACGCGGTGCAGCATGTGCAGCACACTGTCCGGGGACATGGGGCCTCCGGTGGGTGACGGGAACACCCATTCGCTGTTACCCGTTTTTATTCTTTGTTGCATCAGAACGTCTATCGCCTCTGTCGACAGGGGCAGGGTGCGGTAGGCATTTTTTGTTTTCAGCGGCATCTCAATGATCTTGCCGTCGATGCGCCCGATCTGCCGTTGAACCCGGAGGTCTCCTTTTTCCAAATCAATGTCCGACCATTTTAATCCGAGCAATTCGCCCCGCCGCAGGCCGGTCGCCAGATCGATGTAGTACATCTCGTACACGCCGCTTTCCTTGGCCTCCCGCAGGAAGGATGTCAGCTGCTCCACCGGCAGCGTCTGCATTTCCTTGCGCTCCACTTTCGGCAGCGCACATCCCTCGGCGGGATTACGGGCGATAAGCTTTTGTTCCACGGCCAGCTTCAGCGCAGAGGAGATGATCTGATGGATATTGCGGACGGTCTTGGCCGATAGGCCCTTGGGCTGCTTCTTACTCTCGATGCGGTCCACCCTGCCGTCGGACAGCAGCTTTTTATACAGCCGCTGGAGGTCGAGGGATGACAGCTTTGTCAGCGGGATGTTCCCGATGTAGGGCTTGATATGATGATCCAGATAGCCGCGATAGGTCTGGTGGGAGGATGGGCGGACTTTCAGCATGGCATAGTCGTTGAACCAGACCTCCAGCCATTGCCCCGTGGTATACTCCCCCGCCCTTGCCACATCCAACCCGCGGGTTTCTTCTATGGTGCGGCGCAGCTTCTCCCGCACCTCCGCCTGTGTTTTGCCCAGCACGTTCTTGGTGATGCGCTTACCGGTGACCGGATCGTGTCCCGCGGTGTAGCGCCCCTCCCAGCGACCATCGCTGCGTTTGCGGATGTTGCCCTCACCGTTTGCGCGTTTTTTGGCCATTGAATCAGCTCCTTTGCTTTTTGTTAGCCAACATACATACCACAAAGCTGAGGGAATAGCTAGGAAAAGATTTTGCTTTTTCTTTGCTTACTGTAACGCAGATTTTGCGCCGTTTATTCCCCCTGATAGAACGACAGCACATCCTTGAAGGAGATCGTACCGTGGGTCGCCGACACCTCACGGACGCTGCTGCCGCGCATTTTGTTGTACTCCTCGCGGGTCATATCCACATCGCCGCCCAGCAGGTGGTTGGTCATGTTGTGCTCCACCGCCAGCTTAAACAGCAGTCTGCCCAGCCGGTCACCGAACACGCCCAGTGTCCCATCCAGCACCTCTTGCAGTACGCGAGGCAGATATGCACCTGTTCTTTCAGCGTGCAGGCGACCGCAATACTGCCGCAGGGCCTTCTCCACAAACTCGTTGCGGGTGGGACAGTTGTCCAGCTTGTAGAAGGCATCCACCTCCTGCCATACATCGTCTGACAGCCAGACGGAGTGCCTGTTTTTCCCGTTTTTGTCCATTGAGCTACACCTCCTTTCCGCGCGTGCCTGCGCGCCCCGAAAGCCTTGAAAACACGGGGCTGACGGGCATTTTTACAAAAAATAGCGTCAAAGTCCATTTGGAGTCTGACAATCAGCGTCAATCGCAAAATGCCGCAAACCCTCGTGGCAGTCCGCACTGCGGGCTGCTGTGAATGGGCGTTGGCGCGGAAAAGCGCCAATGCCTTTCTCCTGCTCCGCTTTCGGCGCACCGAAAAGTGGTCCGAAATCCCTCCAAACCTCCGGGGCCGCTATCCTTACCCTCCCATGTTCCTGCGAGGCCACACAGCGGCTCACAGGGGCGAACACGAGGGTTCTTTGGCCTGTGCTGCCAGCCTCTGCTGTGCGCGGTGACGCTCGGCGGCCATCTCCGCGAGGTGCAGTTGGTGTTGATTGTGCTGCGCCAGTGCCTGCTCCACCGGCAGGATCGTGTAGAGCAGGGAACCGTTCCGCTTGCGTCCGTCCTTCAGCGTGACGGTGGTACGCTCCGTGCGGATGAGGCCTTTCTCCTCCAGTGACCGCACATATTTGCACACCGTGTTGCGGCTCATGCCCACCGCATCACCGATGGTACGGTAGCTGGGGTAGCACTGGTAGGTCTTGCGATCCTCACAGAACAGCAGAAACGAGTACACAGCGATCTCGCCGGGAGACAGGCCCAGTTGACAGATGACTTTCGGCACGGGATAGTAGTTCTTGACAGGGTCGGGCTTCTGCCACGGCAGGGTATGGGTCATCTCGCACCGCCTGTCTGCGCTTCTACCCACTGGCAGAATTTTTCTTTCGGGACAACGATGCGGCTGCCCACACGCAGGGCGGGGAAGCTCGTTTCGTGCATCAGCTCATAGGCGCTGGAGATAGAAATGCCCAGCACCTTTGCCACCATTTCTGCGTTAAGGAACAGCGGCAGTTCGTCGTAGTTTGTATAGACAGATCGTTTCATGAGATCCTCCTCGTTTCAAATTCAGAGAAAAAGAACTTGCGTTTCGGAGGCCTCTCTGTTAGACTTGTCGCAGATGGCGTCTGCGTTTTCCGAAGCGCGGCGTGCCGCCAGACTGTTGCAGCAGTTTGGCGGCTTTCATTTTTGTAGGGACGATATACGGTTCTCACCTCTTTTCGTTGGATCTGCCATGCACCACAGGCCGTTCCTACCACGCTTTGCTTGCGCGGCGTTTGTCTCAGCCTTGGCACGCTCGACTGCTCTGCGCAGCGTCGTGGCATACTTCCCCAGCGAGTATCTTCTCTGGTGATGGGTATGTAGTTGTGAAGGTACAGTATATACCCGATTGACACATCTATCATTATCGGGTATACTTAGTATAACAGATTTCAACTCGTTTTCAAGACGTTCAGAGAATATCGGCACGTCTGCATAAAATTGATCGGGTACGGAGGTCCTGTCATGTTTCAGATGAACCACGATGCGGTGGATTTCTTTTCCGTAGACTTTACATCGGCCTGTACGATCGTTGCGCGGGAGGAATACCCTCTCGGATATTTCGCGGCGCAAGCGATGGAGGTATCCGGCAGGCTTGACGGTGATATAGACGCTGCGGCCAAAGAATTTGCCGCGGAAGCGCAGATGTTCTTTGCGGCACGTGATCCCTCCAGCGCAGGGATCGCCAATGACGCATACGGACGACTGAGGGCTCTGCTGCGGGAGCTTCCACTGTACAACATTCTCCTACCGCGCTCTGACACGATGCTGTCATGCTTTTCCAGTGCTTCTGAATATCAGGCGATGTGGGATGAGATGATGACCAAGGGAACACGCGGCAACAATGACTACACCCATTGGATCTCGCGGATATGCAGGATCGGCGCGGACCTGCACGAGTTCCGGCGCAACACCAACTGGATGCTGTCAACGTATTTTGATAAGCTGACCTCTCACCGGCGCGAGGACTATATCGATGCGTTCGCCCGGTTCAAGGAAGATATCCGTGACGCCAAGCTCGTTGATCTCGATGACGACGACCAGCGCTATCTTTCCGGAGATCCATCCCCGTATTCTTTCCGTTTTGACTTCCCTGCACATATATCCTTTATCCCCTATCATGACGAGAAGACAGGAAAGCCGAAGTTGGCGGAGCGTTCTACTTTTGATGACCTCATTTCTTTCTATTATTTGGACTTGACGCGAGGGCTTGCCGCGGGCAACCTCCCCCGCAGATGCAAAAACTGCGGCCACTGGTTCGTCGCGGTCGGCGGATACAACATCCAGTACTGCGACAGGCCCATCCCCGGTCAGGCCGGAAAGAGCTGTCGCAGTGTGGGTGCCCATGAGACAGCGAAGCGGAAGCTGAAAGAGGCCTCCGCGAAGGAATATGCCCGCACCTATAATCGGTTGAAGGCAAGGAAGCAGCGCGGCGCGATCTCCAGCGATGAATGGAATCAGACGGTCGCCGTCGCAGAAGAACTTCGCGACGCTTTTCAGCGCAGCGAGATATCAGAGTCGGAATACTGCCGCAAGCTGAAGGCTCTGTGAAGCCTATGGAATGAAGCGAACAAGAGAACGCCTCCGGCTATTTTGTCTGCCGGAGGCGTTCCTGTATTCTTTGCTTACACCGGCACAGGTTTTGGGCCGCTTAACCGTCGTAGAGGACGTAGATCAGCAGGCTCCCGCCATCTTCCACGATGCAGACATTGCAGCGGAATCCGGCATCCGCAAGGCTGTCCACGCCAGCCTGCATCATATGACCTTTTTCATTTGTGCGTTCTCCCTTCGCTTTGGCAGCAAACACAACTACCACACAACCGTCCGCAAGTCAACTGGAAGATGCCACATGAAAAATTTAATCCATCTCCGAGGACTCAACGCGATCCAGCAGTTCGCGGATCTGTGCTATCAGCATTCTGACCGAACCCATAGTCCGAGGATTGCCGCTGATTAGGAAATCTACAGAGACACCCAGTTCGGCAGCTAAATCAAGGAGCAGGTCAATAGAGATGCCGCGTTGACCACATTCGATCTTGCTAAGGTGTGTCGCGGTGATATACAGTGCATCTGCCAACTGTTCCTGTGTCAGGCCGTGTTTCCTTCGAAGATACTTGACCCGAAGTCCAAATTCTTTTTGATCAAAATACATATCATATTCCTCCAGTCTGTTGTTTTGAGAGATGTGAAAACGACAGACATGGAGGCCCACGGCAATGGGCCGGTATGTGCGTAATAAAAAGCGGAGAAAAAGCCATGATGGCCGCAAAGGGCCATCATGGCTTTTTCTCCGCTATACTGTATTGCCTGACCGCATGGTTAGGTAGCCTCTCGAATATCTCCAGAGGCCAATGCGTTCTGGGAACTCCTTCTGTATCAGCAATTCCTGCTCTATCACTGTCCGTAACCGCAGTTCTCTGTCAGATGCCCGCGTAGCGCCAGACAATGACATCGCCGCCTTTGATCGGGCTGTTTGCCGAATCGCGGCCGGTAGACCTGCCATTGACCGTAAAATCCCATGCCCTGGAAGAGCCGTCAGCAAAGCAAACTATCCCCTCTATTCCATTAACAAACACGCCGTCCCCTTCCTCGATCACATCGAGCGTAATCCCTTTATCCTTGCATACACGGTCGAGCAGGGTGTAGACCGTATCGCCGTCGGATATCTCCACATCCGTGGCAGGCAAGATCACGCCGTCGTTCGGTGCAATACTCTTGCTTCCCACGATGGAGAGAGTCACAGTTTCCTTGCCCATAGGCTTCTCCGACTTATTTTCTCCTTTAGAATCGCTGCCAGACTCATTAGCGTTGTCCTTTACGCTCGCCTGAGTCGTGTCAGTGGCCTTTCCATCAGGATCAGCGTTTGACGGCTTGCTCACATCCTTGTTGTCAGTAGTCTTTTCCACATCCGCACTATCGGAATCCGTCTTTTTACCGTCGGTCTTCGTCTGCTCCTGCCGGGTGTCGGTGCTGCTGTCCGACTGCTGTGCATCTCTCCCGCCGCAACCCGCGCTTACAAAGAGCATTGTCAAAATCAGCAGAGCCGTTATGATTCTTTTTGTGAGTTTCATTCTTTATTCCTCCTCGTTACTTTTTTTAATATTTATCCACCCATGCCGCTGCCCAGATCGTAGCCAAGGTCACAGGTATAGCGCCACTCGACTACATCGCCGTCCTTCACCTGATAGCGGGAGCAGCCGTAGTTGGGATACCAGCCGTTGACGTTATACATCCAGCCGGAGAGGCTTCCCACGTCGAACTCGTATAGGTTGTTTATCCCTTCTACATATGCACTGTTATACATAGGCGTCCAGTTGGATTCCATATGGATGGCGTTGTCACGACATACACGCTGGAGCACATCGAATACGCTCTCGCCCTCGCTGAACTCCACCTCTGTGGCAGGAAAAATGATACCGTCCTCCGGTACGAGGAACTTCTTGTTCTCCACACACTTGTCCATGTTGTCCAAGATAGTTTCACAGGAAATGGAGAACGTGCAGGTGTGCGTTACGGTGGTATCCACCGTTGTGTCCTGCGGCTCTACCGGGTCAGGCTTGCCCTCCGGGACAGGCTCAGTCATGTATTGGTCCTTATCGCCGGTGTCCTCCGGCTGCTCAGTCTGCTTCTGCCCACAGGCAGCGCAGGACAACAGCAGAAGAATTGTCAGAAGCAGGGTAATGATATGCTTTATTCTTGCTTTCACATTACTGCTCCTTCTTGATGCGGCGGTAGCGGCGGACCATGCCGAAGGCCAACAGTGCGACGATGATGACCGCCAGCAGTATCGCTCCCAGCGGCGTTTCCGTCAGAGCAGCACTTACGATCTCGAACACGCTGTTGCCCTTGCCGTCTGGGCCAAACTTGCCGTTCTCAGCGGCTTGGAGGTAAGTCAACGCAGAAACGGTGCTGGTTACTCCCATCGTTATTTTATACCCCAGCGTGTCCAAACCGTCCAGCGGCGCATCCACCTCAAAATCGCTGATAAACCCTACACCGTCCACATAGAACGTTCGCATAGCATCTGCCACTGTATTGCCATTTTTCACGAAACGCTCATCGTCTATAGAAATATCCAACTTATCCATTAGACTCAGCATCGACAGCGTCAATGCACCGTTGGGCGTTTCTTCGTCCGTGTATGTGAAACTACCGTCCGCCAACTGCACGGTGGAAAGATATGCCAGTCCGTCCTCAATAGCCTTAGCGACATTTTCCTTGTCTTTGTATGGAGCCAGAACCTGCAGCGCACTTATCGTATCACGCGCATTGCTTGGTTCAAGAGCTTTTTGGCCATCTTTCGCTGTAGCTACGGTGTACCCATAATTATAGTAAAATCCGCCATCCGAGGTCTGATCCGCCAAAATACGATCAATGAAGCGTTCTGCTAATGCATCTCCGTCTACACCGCGGGAGCGCCACACCTCTGGATCAACTGAACTGATGTCGTACAAATAGCTGTTGAAATCCAAAGATGCTGTAGGTGCCGCCTTAGAGGTGTCAGTCAACGGCGTCAGGTAATCCCAGCCGTTTATATCGCCAGGGTCCATACCAAGGTACTGCATAGCACGCACCGCACCGGCAACATAGGTGGAAGAGGTACGCCCCGCATAGTACTCACCACTGGCCCCCACCATAACGGTCATGATCTCCCGCAGCTTCGCCTGCTCCTCCTCGGTCATTTTGATATTCATTTTTTCTCGTGCCAGTAATTGACTGGAGAACGTGCTGATCTGACTGGAAGTTATATAGTGGGAGCCGCCGTCCAACAGGTAGCTGTATTCCTCGATGAGCTTTTCCGCCGACAGCTCCTCTGTCAGCTCCTCCGACTTTTCCGCGATAAGCTGTTTGTAATCCAGCTCCGCACCGACATCGCCAACGCTTCCGATCGGGGCGGTGATGCTACCACCGACAGCGGGGACCGCCTGCAGCATGACTCGGAGCATTGCAATACCCGGGAGGGCTGTTTCGTTGATGTAATTACGTTCCGCTACAGATCTGCCTCCTTCGTCGGGCGCATTTGGGTCGCGCATTAGTACCTTACCCAACTGGGCCCAGCCCTCCGGCGTAGTGTCCTGCTCACCCTTCCTCGTGTGATACCCCCAGACTATGCGCTCCCGGTAGAAACCCATGCCCGGTGCGGGTGCCTTGTCAAAATAGAAACCCTGATACATTTCCAGCATACCGTCCAGCAGGGTATTTCCGTCCTTGGTAAAACGCTCGTCGTTAAGGGCAATGCCCAGCGCGGCCAGCATTTCTATGACGGCGGTATCCTCCTCCACGTCATTGGCACCGAACTTGGCAAATCCACCGCTGGGAAGCTGCTGCTCGGAGAGATAAGTCAGTGCGTTGCTGACAGCCGCGGAGACCTCTGGCCGGTCCATATAAGGAGTGAGTGCCTGCACCGACTTAGCCGTGAGCAGGATGCAAGCAAAGCGTTCGGGATAGTCATCCAAATTATGGTCATCCCGCATCAGTTTAGGCCACTTGGTATAGCTGAACCTGCCATCGCTCTGCTGGCGGGCCAGCACCTTCGCCAGCATAGTCTCCCTTGCGGTGTTGAGTTCATCCGTTTTGCCGGCATCACCGGCGGCGTCTAGATCCAGCAACATATCCACCTGATCCTCGTCCGCGTCCACCAGTTCCGGCCGCTGCATGGCGGCCAAAAGGTCATGACCGGCAAAGTCGGTCACATCCAGCCCCATGGCCGCCACCGTGCGGACAGCGCCGGGGACGTAGCCCGCCTTGCCGCGCTTCGCCGCGATATCCATCCAGTTGGCCAGCGCCCGCAGGTAGTCGTCATAAAAGCCGTCCGGCACGTCTGCGCCGGAGGTCCACAGGGCATAGACGTTTTTCGCGTTCTCCTCCTGTGTGGCAGTGGCAAGGTAGTCCTTGCTCTCTGTTACACGCTGGACGACCAGCTGCGTCACCGTCTGATACGCCTGCTCCGCCTCGTCCGTCCAGCCGCCCGTGGGGGCGGCCTGCGCGGTCACGGGCAGGAGCATCGCCAGCGCCAGCAGGATGGTCAAAAGTTTCGTCGTATGTTTTTTCATGTCACTGCTCCCTCTTGATGCGGCGGTAGCGGCGCACCATGGCAAACGCCAGTATGGCCACTACGATAACCGCCAGCAAGATCGCGCCCAGCGGTGTTTCCGTCAGGGCGGCGCCTACCACCTCGAACACGCTGCTGCCTTTGCCGTCGGGGCCGAATGTGCCGTTCTCGGCGGCTTGGAGGTAGGTCAGGGCGGAGATGGTGGAATAATTCCCCATGACCGGGTTTTCATAGACCGGTAGGCGGCTCAGATCATCCAGCGGTGCCTCCACCTCGAAGCTGGAGAGAAAGCCCACGCCGTCTATATAAAAGGTCTTCATGGCGTCTGCCACGGTATTTCCGTTCTTCACGAAGCGTGGGTCGTCCAGAGAAATATCCAGCGCTTCCATCATCTTCAGCACGGTAAGGGTCGCCCCGCCGTCCGAATCTCCGGTCATGCCCGGAAAGCTGCCATCCGAAAGCTGTACGGAGGACAGGTATTCAATGGCACGGTCTATCGCCTTGGAAATGTACTCCTTGTCCGCGTGGGGAGCAAGGGCGGTGACATTCTCGGCAGTGTACTGCACATAATCCCGGAGTATCGGGGTAACTATCCCGCTATAGCTTGCGTAAGGGTCAAATTGCCCGTCTGCCGTCTGATATTGCAGTATACCGGCGGCGTACTTGTCCACGACCGTATCCGCGTCCACGCCGCGCTTACGCCACATAGACGCATCTACCGAGTCAAAATCCATCAGCGCCTCTCTGTATTCCGCAGTGTCCATGGCAGAGAGATTTGTCAACGGTGCCAAAAAGTCCATGCCGTTTACGTCTGCAGGATCCATATCCAGCGCTTTCATGGCCTGCACCAGAACCGGCGAGTAGGTGTTCGCCTTGCGTCCCATCAGATATTCGCCGCTGGCTCCCGACAGCATCTCAACAAGGCTTTCCAGCTGTGCACGTTGCTCCTCCGGCAGCTTACCGCCGCCGGCTTCGGACATGGATAAGATCTCCTTGGCCAAATGGCTTAGAGCACCCTCGGAAACGATCGTGCTGTTTCCATCCCCGTAATACCCCTCTGCCAGCTTCTGTGCATAATCCGCAGACTGCGCCTGTAAAAGTTCACTGTAATCTATGGCATTGTCTTGACGGTTTCCCTTTTCCGGCGTGCTTGCGGACGGTGTTCCCGCCACAGCCACTGCCGGTCTGACACTACAAAGCCCTATAAGTCCCGCTTCGTTTATGTAGGTTCGCCGTTCCACAGCCTTGCCGCGGTCATCCGGGGCATCCGGATCGGACATCAACGATGAGCTGGAGGCGTACCAAGCATCCCCTGATCCGCGGTACCCCCAAAGAATATCATGTCGGTAGAACCCCTGTCCCGGCGCGGGGGCACCGTCAAAATAGCTCTCCTGATACCAGTCCATCATGCCGTCCAGCACGGTGTGGCCATCCTTGGTGAAGCGCTCATCCGTGAGGGAGATACCCAGTGCGGCCAGCATCTCCAGCACCGCCGCGTCCTCCTCCACGTCCTCATCGCCGTACTTGACGAAGCCGCCGCTGGGGAGCTGCTGCTCGGAGAGGTACTTCAACGCCTTGTCAATGGCTGTGGATACATCCTTGCGGCTTTGGTAGGGCGCAAGGGCCTGTAAGGACTTTGCCGTCAGCAGGATGTAGTCGAACCGGTCCGGCTCGGCAGCCACGCCCTTTTGCTTCAGCTCGGCAGGCCATGGGGAGGTATAGCGAAACTCGCCGCTGTCCTGCTGCCGTGCCAGCGCCTCGGCGATCAGCGTTTCCCGCAGCGCGTCGAACGCCTCCGTTCTGCCCGCATCGCCTGCCGCGTCCAGATCCAGCAGCATATCCAGCCTGTCCTCGTCCGCCTCCACCAGCTCCGGCTTCCACAAGGAGTCCATCAGGTCGTGTCCGGCAAAGTCCGTCACGTCCAGCCCCATGGCCGCCACTGTGCGGATAGCGCCGGGGATATAGGCTGTCTTGCCCCGCTTGACCGCGAGATCCAGCCAGTCGGCCAACGCTTGCAGATATTCGTCATAGAAGCCGCTGGGGACAGTCGCGCCGGAGGTCCACAGAGCGTAGACCGCCTTGGTGTTTTCCTCCTGCGTGGCCGTGGCAAGGTAGTCCTTGCTTTCCGTGACACGCTGGATGACCAGCTCCGTCACCGTCTTGTACGCCTGCTCCGCCTCATCTGTCCAGCCGTCCGTGGGAGCAGCCTGCACTACGATGGGCAAAAGCATCACCAGCGCCAGCAGTGTGGTGAGTAATCTTGTGATATGCTTTCTCATTTGCTCTCCCTCCTGCGGCGGATGACCACCGTCACAGCCACCATGACGACCACCACACCGCCGATGATAAGGAACAGATTTCTCTGCGCCGCGTCTGTCTGCGCCTTTACCGCAAGTACGGCATCCCAGTTCTGGACGAGGTCCTTGTCGTGGTCAGACAGCGCCTTGTACCGCTTTACCAGCCTGTCTACGGTAGACTTCTCGCCCAGTCCCGGTTCGGTCATGGGGACGATCTGGCTTTCTATATCCGCATTGATGCTCTCAATCTCCGCGTACAGCGCATCTATGTCGCTCTTGGCCTGCGTCAGCTTTGTCATGTAGGTATCGTAACCGTCGAAATCGCGGCTCATTTTCAGTTTGTTCAGCAGAGAGGTCACTTCCTCGTCGTTCTCCGTGGACAGCTTTTTGGGCAGGGCGTCCACCTGCTGCTGGTCTGCCTCGGTAAACTCGTAGCTGCCAGCGAAGGATACCTCGCTCTCCTCCGGCGTCAGTATCTTGGAGGATACGCCGCCGGGGCGGAAGTCGTACAGCGGGCTCATGCCCTGCGCCTGCCGCCACACGGACACCAGCGCCAGTAGCGCCTGATCCGTGGCCATGCTGTCGCTCTCCCCGGGTACGGCGGAGGGATTACCCTCATCCAGCTCGTAGGAGTGGGCAAAGCCGCCGTCCTCTTGTTGGTAATAGAACAGCGCGTCCAGCAGGTTCAGTCCGTTCTTCACAAAGCGGGGGTCGTTCTGCGGGTCGATGCCCACGCTGCACAGGGAGATGATGACCTGCGAGGTGGACTCGGAGTTCCGCGTGCCCCAGCTGCGGAAATCCGCCGTGTCCAGCTGGAGCTGCGACAGGCGCTCCAGCGCTCTATCCACAGGGTCCTTCACATTCAGGGTGGAGGTGCGGTAGTACGGCCCCATGGACTGTATGGCCATGGCCGTGATGTCCGGATCGGCGGTGCTGCCCTGCGCCACCCGCAGGTTAAAGCCGTCGTCGCTGAGCTGATAGGACAGGATGGTCTTTACCAGCTCCGTGCGGGTATAGCTGGCGCCTGCGGGGATGGTGTACTTCATGCTGTCCAGCGTAATCAATCCCCAGAGCCAGCCGTTCAGCCCCTGCCGTCCCAGATCCGCCGTTTTGCCCCGGTCATACACGCCGTCGGCGATCAGGTTGATATCCGCGCCGTTTTCATCCCTGCCGAAGTGGGTGGGGTCGCCGCCGCACGCCAGCACCGCCAGCGCGATGCGGTGCCATTCCGTCGCCTTTGTTCTGTCCAGCTTGTCCGGCTCGCGGTATTTCTGCTCCACATACGTTCTCAGCGCCGCCAGATAGCTGTCGTAGTCGTCCTCCGCGCCGTAGCGGGACAGCCCGATGGGCAGCCAGTCGGCGGCGGTGCTGCCGGCATAGGTCAGCAGCTCGCCGCTCAGCAGCGGCTGACCCTCCGCCACGCCCTGCTGCGCCCGCTTCCACGCCAATATGCCGTCGATGGCCTCGGTGATGTCCGACACGCTGTATTTCCCCTTGGGCACCACCTGACGCTGGTTGGTCTTTGCCGCCGCGTCCGCCTGCTGCTGCGTCATGGGCGTGACGCTGATGGTCACGTCACCGGTGAAGGTGCCGTCCTTGAACTGCACGCGGCCGAGGATGTTGGAATCCTCCACAGGCGTGATATTACCCCATGTCTCCTCGCTCCATTGGGCATCCCTGCCGATCTGGATCTCCACCGTGCCGGTGAAGAAGTCGGGATGCTCCAATGTGACCGACTGCACATAGTACATTCCGTTGACAGAGATGCCGCAGGAGGCCTCTCCGTCCTTGCCTTTGCCCACCGCCAGCGACACACGGGCGACTTTGCTTGTGGGCAGAGTATGCCCCTCGTTGGCCGTCAGGTTCAGCACATCTGCGCTGTCTACGCCCACTTTCTCAAACACCCAATAGGGCAGGTCGTTCCCTGTCGGGGCGTTGACGGTGATGCTGTACCCCGCCGCGTAAGCTGTGGGTATCATGCCCAGTACCAGCATCAGCGCCAACAGAAACGCTGTCCAATTCTGTACTTTTCTTCTCACAGAGGCATCCCTCCTACTTCCGTTTATATAGCCGTATTCGCGTGGACGGAATTTCCGCCCACGCGAATCGACAGACTACGCCCTCGGCGCAATCAGGTTTAATTATTTCTCGTCACGCTCGTCGCGCTTCACCTTGTGGTAACGGCGCACCGCGCCCACGATGATCAGCGCCGCGATGACGGCTACGATGCTCCAGACGATGATGGGGTTCTCCCGCACCACCGTGCCGATGATCTCCCACACGGAGTTGCCGCTGGCGCCGCCCTCGGTATCCTGTCCATCCGGCACATCATCCGGGGCGTCGGAGGTCTGGGGATCGTTGGTGCTGTCGGTATCAGGCTCCTCCGCATTCTCGGACAGGCTGTCCATGCTCACCTGCTGGGCATCCAGCCACACAGGGAAGGTCATAGACGTACCGCTGGCCTCCCACTTGCTGTACAGACGGTCTGCCAGTGCCGCAAGACTGCTGGCGTACTGGCCGTAGATGCTCTCGTAGGTGCCGCTGGCCATGCCGCCGCCACCGGTCAGCCACGCGCTGAATACCTCCTCGCTGCCGGAGTCGATGTACTTCTGCAGCGCCTTGGCGATGGTGTCGCCGTTCTTTCCGTCCACGCCGGTGTGCTCGTTGAGGCTGGCCAGCAGCAGAGCCGCCAGATCCTTGGCCTCATCGGTCTTCTTACCCACGGCTGCGGTGGCCATGTTGTCCAGACTGTTGGTCAGCAGAGCGCGGACCACGTTGGGATTTTCTTCCAGCCACTTCTGGAAGGACTTGTTCCCGCCGTTGGCGCCCCACTCGGCGTAAGCGCCCAGCACAAGGCCCTTGATATTGTACTCCACGTCCATGTTCAGGCCATCCTGCAGGCCCTCGTCGTCCTTATCGCCGGTGCCGGTACCATCGCCGCTGCCGCCGTAGTAGTAACCACCACCGCCACCGCCAACGCTGGCAAATTCGGCGCGGATAGTAACGTTGCTCTCTGCAGGCATGACGATGTTCGTCGTGCCCTTAGTAGGCAGAACATCGGTCTGGCCGTTATGCGTCCATGTCAGGGACTTCAGGCCGAAGGTGTTGTCCTTGGGCGTGGCCTTGATGGTCACGCTGGTACCCGCAGGCCCATAGACTGCTTCTTTGCTGGAGAGCTCTTTGACCGTGTTACTTGCATTGCGGGTCAGTTCCACCTCGCCGCCAGTACCGCAGTCCACGTCTGTGCGGTAGTACCGCTTGCTCATATCGGGTGTTGGCAGCAGTGTCGGATACTTGTCATCCTTGTCCTGCTTCCACCAGCCGAGCTGGGCATCCTGGCCGGTGCCGCCCTGGGAGCCTTCGCCCTTGCCGCCGACACCCCATGCTACCTTACCGCTGGCAAAGTCATCCGCGCTGGCCCATTCGCCGGCGCTGGAAACGGAGTCCTTCTTGTCCGCCAGATAGTAGCTGTCGGACACATTTTTCTCTTTCAGCTCGGTGGGCGCAAGGCCGATATTGGCGCCCGGGACATAGCTGAAGGAATTTCTGACCCTATTATACGCACCCCGGCCGTAGAGGATGCCGAAGGCCTTGACGGGCGTGCTCGCCTCGACCTTTCCGGTGTTCCAGCAGAATTCTACTGTACCGCCGTAGCCGTCGTTGGTGAGGATACCTGCCGCATATCCTGTACCTGTACCTGTACCTGTACCTGTACCTGTAACGGCACCTGTATTGCTACAGTTCGTTGCCTTGCTGCCATTGACGCAGATGCCCGCAGCCTGCTGGCCGGTCACAGCGCCGCTGTTGCTGCACCGCTCATAGCTTCCGCCCGCCGCAATGCCGGAGGCGTACCCCTGTGTCGCAGATATGCTTCCACTGTTGGCGCAGCTCGTGTAGGAGCCGTCGCTATGTGTTTCATTCCCAGTCATTCCGCCTGCGGTTCTTTTGCCGACTACCTTAGCGCTGTTGGTACAACCCGCTAAAACGTGATCCTGAAGGTTGCTGTATCCCATACCGGCCAGTCCGCCTGCATAACCGCCGGTCACGGAACCGCCCCTGTTGTGGCAGTTTGTCATTGCGACGCGTCCTCTGCCCAGAAGGCCGCCCGAGCCAAATATGCCGCCGCTGACCGTCAGGTTTTCAGCAACGACATTACGCAGCTCCAGCACAGTTTCGCCCTCTACAGCCGCCACAAGGCCACCGCTGCATGACGTCCCGCTGCTCGTAAACTTCACGCTGCCGTTTTTCAGCGTCAGATCCCGCATCGTCATGGGCACACCGTAAGTACCTCGCACGCTGCCGAAAAGTCCTGCCCATTGCCTGTCTGTTTCCACCTTCAGCCCGCTGATGGTCTTGCCGCCGCCGTCCAGACTGCCGCCGAAGGAATGGAGGGCATCGATGCCGATGGGCGTCCACAGCTCGTTGTTCAGATCGATGTTATTGGTCAGCCTGAACCACTTGCCGGTGTAGCTGAAGCCGTTTTCATTGACCTGCGTTTGCAGGGCAGTCAGCTTACCGACATCGGGAATCTCATAGGGAGCAGCTTCCGTGCCGCTGCCCGCCCATATCGGCGACCACACGGCATAGAGCGTCAGGCTCTTGTTCTTCTCCACCGAAACCGTTTTACCGGCATCATAGCTGTTATCCTCCGTTTTCGCATGGGGGTTCGTGCTCCAGCCGAGGAATGTGCCGTTCTCGTGCTTGAAGCCCAACTCCGTATCGGACTTAATGGTGAAGCTTCCGGTATCGCCTTCGACCCGCTGCTGCTCCGTTACAGCCGCTCCTTCGCCGCCGTTAGGATCATAGACAAGGGTGATCACGCCCTCCACGCCGGGTTCGAAGCTGCCGTCCCAGCGCGTGATGTGCACGGGGTTGTAGGGCGCGTCCTGCTTGTTGATCCACTCCAGTGCACCGGAAATATTTTTGCAGGCTCCATTCAGCACATCCACCAGCTCAACATTGCCGACTTTATAGGCCTTTTTCCCATCGACTTCGGTTATTGTGATACTTTGAGACTTGTCGGCGTCAGTGATACCAGCACTGTCCTTGACGTAGATACCGGTTTTCCCGGCAATATCAGCATAGTAGCTGTTGGCCACCGTGCCGTTACTGATGCCGTAGGCTCTGCCTTTCGCGCCGGTCACCGTGCCGAGGTTATAGCTGTTGGCCACGTTGCCCTTGCCCGAAATGCCGCCCGTCACATATTTATTCTTATCGGTTGCACCAGTGACACTCCCGTTGTTATAGCAGTTTGTTGCTTCTCCGCTTCCGACAATACCGCCGGTATATATGTTTTTCTTGGTCGTTCCAGAAGCGTTTACACTGCCGGTATTCCAGCAGAGATCCGCTGCACTGCCGACCACCTGTCCGGCTACGCCACCAATGTAACAATTCTTCTCAATGTTATCTACGGTTATCGTTCCTTCATTTAAGCAGTTGGAAATCGCACCTTGAACTTTACCCGCCACACCGCCGTATGCCATGCCGTTGGTGGTGCTGTTTGCCGCATCGACTTTAACATCAATATTACTGCGGCAAAAACGGATTTCACTTCCGGCTGCAGTCGTACCGACAATTCCGCCCACATTATTTATCTTGCCGTCTGCCTTCACTGATCCCGATACGGCAAGGCTCAATATTTTGCCAGTCGAATCCAGTTTTTCAAACATTCCCGCAGTCTTTGAATTGAAGTCATCACCTTTGTAGTTTACATTTAAGCCCGTGATCTCATAGCCCTTGCCATCAAAAGCACCTGCAAAACTTCGGATAGGCTTCCATTCGCTATTTTCCAGATCAATGCTATTACCCAACGACAGAGTCCATCCATTAAAATTCTCGGATACGCCATCAATACTTCCATTGGCCAGCAGGCAGAAACCCATCAATTCGTCAGCACTCTTGAGAACGTAGTTTTTTTCCTTCCCAGCGCTTTCATACCAGCGAATGTCGGCCTTGACCAGTGAATAGGTATACTCCACATTACTGCCGGTTATACGAAGATAGTGATAGTCTTTTCCTCCCACTTGTGTTGCCGCAGGAGCAAATACGATTTGATATCCTGTCGGCGCGGTGAATGTGACCGGCACATCAGATACGCCTTCGGGGTAGCCGCTTGCAGCATAGTAGTATTGGTTTCCGGCGGCATCGGTCAGCGTCTTTTTGTCGCTGTCATTGCCGAGTGTGACCACTACACCTTCGGGCTGATTATCCGGCTTAGTCAGCTTTAACTCGTTTGCCACCGCCATTGTCCCGGAACTGCGTCCCAACTGCGGCATCTTTTCTGCCTTATTAGTCGTATCATACACCCAAACGTAAGAAGATCCCCCCAGTTCATACGCCACACGGCCCAGCTGGAACTCCTCCGCTGTACGTGCGCCGTTGTCGCTGCTTTTTGCGCCGAAGGTGGAAGTATCTGCCAAATAGAAGCACTTCGTCACTTTGTCGCTGCTGCCGCCCACAGCAGGAGTATTTTTGCTGCCGGCATGGTAGTAATAGCATCTGTTCACCGTGCCGCTGTTCTTCCCCACCAAACCGCCGGTGCTGCCGGTCACCTCGGCGGTGGACATACAATACTGCACCGTGCCGGACTCCAACTCGCCCACCAACCGACCTTTGCCGCCGTCAATGGTCACATACTGTATGATGCCATTTACCACACCAAACAGGTCACCATTCAGGCCGGAAATGGTGTAGTAGGTACTACCGTTTCTGCCGTTGAATGTTCCCTTGAACGGGTTGTCCTTTGTGCCGATGGGCGTCCAATCGCTGCCGTCCAACACAATATTCTTACCCAGCGTGATGGTCTTGCCGGAAAAATCATTCTCGCTATTCACCAACTGTGCGAAATTCGCCAACTCCTCGGCGGTGCGGATGTAATAGCCCGTGGCAGTACCATCACCATACCAAGCAGAGACAAAATCATCCTTCGTGCCGTAGTACAAAGTGATGTCGGTTTCTTCTCCGGTAAATACATATTCCAGTGTGCCGTCGTCACCCAGCTTGGGCGTAGTTTCGGCCACAACTTCATCCGCGGAGGACTTGATATAAATAATGGGGTTATCGGTATAATCCTCCGTGGTCAATTTCAAAGTGATTTTCTCATCGGTGCCGGTATACTCGGTGCTCAGCGTTTCATTGCCGCTGCCGGCATTCTCGCCCTCGCCGGGTGCTTCAGTCGTTTCGCCCTCGCCGGGCTCGGAAGTCGCAGCGGGAATGACGATCTTCACATCATAAGCGGCATTTTTATTCCACTTCTCCAGTGTTACCGTGCGCTGGGCGACTACGGGGGTGTCAGTGCCTTCGCCCTCCTGAGTATCGGCTTCATTGGAAGATGCGTTGACATCGTCCTCACCCTCGCCGGGGTTCTTGTCCTCATCACCGGGGTTGGTAGGCTGTTCATCCCCGCCGTGCTCGGTGTCCTTGTTTTCGTCGTCCTTGCCCTCGTTGTCCCCGCTGGGGTTAGCGTCAGCCGGGTTCGTATCGCCCTCGACGATGGTCGTGCCGCTGCCGCCTGCCACTTCCGTGGCAAAGGCCGCGGGAGTCACCAGCGTCAGCGTGAGCACCAGGCTCATCAGCAGGCTCACCACGCGCCGGGACACTCTGCTTGTCCGTTTCTTCATGTGATCTGTCTCCTCTCGTTGTTGAACGTATCTATGTAAAAACTATTTAGTTACTGCTCTTTGGCATCACCACATACAATTTGCCTGTCTCCGGGTCTTCGTACACCGTGCCCTTCTGCTCGAAGCTGCTGGAGGACTGGATATCCTGCTCCAGCTCCTCGGCGTTGTCCAGCTCCTTCATCTGCTCCCGCTGGAGGATCTCCACGCGGGTCTTGCTCAGATCCACGTTCCAGTTCAGTATGACCGCCGCCATCAGCCCGCAGGCGAACACCAGCATCACGTCCGCCAGGTTCGCCACGCCGGCCATGGCGTCCACCTCCTCCGTCACATGACGGCGGGAGGAAAATTTACCCTTCAACATCGCTCGTGACCTCCTCTAGAACTGCCTCCATCAGCGTTTCCAGCGACACCATGTCGTCGTTGTACCACCGCTTGCGGATATGGGAGATGACGCTGGCCACCGCCGCGCTGATGACGCCGGCGATGGTGGTGTCGAATGCCACGTTCATGGACTCCGACAGCGTCACCGTGTCGCCCTGTCCCAGCGCCACGATACCGGGCCCCAGCGGGATCAGCGTGCCCAGCAGGCCGAACATGGGGCCCAGCTTGGCGATCATGTCCGTGATGGAGGTGGTGCGGGCGTTCCGCGCCTCCTCCGTGGCCAGCAGGCGCTCCGCCAGCGCCGTCAGCGTGTCCTTGGGCAGGCCACGGCTCTCCGCCAGCTCCAGCAGGGCCTTCTTCTGCCGCCGCAGCAGGCCGCTGTTTTCAATCAGCTCCGCAAGGCCGTCCGCGCCCGCCGCGTGTACGTCGCGCAGCAGCTGGGGGACGTTACACTTATGCTTGCGGCGCTCCGCGATGTACTCAACCACGATGTCGCCGATCTGCCAGACCGCCCCGGCCATGAGAATCAGCAGGATGATGAGGCAGGGGATCATCAGCGCCTGCGCGATGGTATGCAGTATTTCACTCAAAGAGATCATGTGTGTTTGCTCCTATTCCTGTTTCTCGCCCCGCAGATGGGGCGTATTTTCCCCGTTACCTGCCCCGCAGGGGCGGGTAACATATTTGCTTTTGTATGTGGTTTTGGTCTTGCCGTTCAACAAAGAGAGGAGGTGGGAGGGGCGGCTTTTCCCCTCCCACCCTTATGGAAAGCTGACAGTCTCCGTTCAGACCGTCGTGGCTTGACAAGGGTAACTCAGCAGGACACCTCCTGCTCTGCGGCCTTTGCCGCTTTCTCAATTTCGCGCTGGCGGGCAGCGGCATCACGAGCCTCTTTCTTTTCCTGCTCCAGCCGCTTTTTCTCTTTCAGCCGTGATTGCTGTGCCGCATGGCTGGCGGCGGCCTTGGCGCGTTTCGCCTTCTTCTTGCGCTCGGATTCCTCGTAGAACAGCGGCTCCTGCACGGCTTTTTCCCGCTTGTAGCGTGCGGTGTCTTTCAACTTGGGCTCTTTCGCCGGTGGCCGCAGACGTGCCATCTCCAATACTGCGGCCCAACCGCCGAAGCGCTCCTCGATAAACGTGCCGCCGTCTATCTCACAGGGTGCTGGGCTGTGGCGCAGCAGCTCCGCACGATTGCTGACGTATTGCGCCAAATGCGCCAGCGGCGTATCCGCGTGTTTCTCGGCAAATTCCGCGTCGCGGGCTTCCAGTGCAGCCACGGTTCGCTTGGCCACATTACGCTCGAACCAGCTTTTGTAGTCAAATCTCTCGCGTGGGTTTTTGTTGGACATAGACGTGATCCTCCCTCACAAAAAATCGCCGGTTTTCCGAAAAAAACCAGCGGTGATCCGGCAGAAATGAAAATGCGCTGACGAACCTCGCCAGCGCGCACTCCCGCCTATGCCGTCAGGGAGAGATCGCCCGCTGTCCAACACTGATCCTCCATCGTGCAATTCTTCTGCCCTAACGTCACGAAGGGCTTTTGCCCTTCTCGTACCTGAACCTACCTTCTCAGAGCGTTCGCTCCAATGGCTGCTATTCGCCACACGGCATTTCTGCCGCTTTGGTCCATTCCTTACGTCAACAGCGCCGTCCGCAGGGGGTATCACCCCGTTCCTTCAAAACTGCCGCCTGACGGTAATGATATACCGTCTTTACAGTGACAGCCACACGACTTCGCAAGACCTTTTATTCAGTTTTTGGCCTCGATTTTTTCGCAAAGTAACATACTTTGCGAAAACTTTCCAATTTCAACCGAATAACAGTATATACCAGCCGTTTTTCCGTGTCAACAACGAGTTCTAATTTTCGACTTTTTTTTGGCGTAAATCTGGAATGCCTTGCAGCGCAAGGCGTTCCGCGCTTTTTCGCAAAGTATGTTACTTTGCGAAAATTTTTGTGCCATTTTTTGGATAGGAAAAAGGACGCCGAAAGGCGTCCTTTTTTACGTTATTCCTTTCAAAAATCCTATCCCCTCCACGGCTCTGCGCTTGTAGTCCATGGACGAGTGAACGTACAGCCGCAGGGTAGTGCGGACATCAGCGTGGCCCAGCAGCTCACTGACGCTTTTCACGTCCACCCCGCGCTCCACGCACCGCGTGGCGTAGCTGTGCCGCAGGCAATGAAAATTCCGATACCGCACGCCGCAGCGCTCCAACAACACCTTATAGCGGTACTGCATCGCCCGCGGGTCAGGGACGATCTCCCCGCCGGTCAGCAGGTAGCTGTCCGGCTGCTTTGCCTCTGGCTTCAGCATCCGCAGCATCTCTTTTGGAATGGGTATCCAGCGTTCGGAATTTTCCGTTTTCGGTGGCTGCACCGTCAGGCACGTCCCGCCGCCTATCTGCGCGATGCGCTCCACCGTCCGCTGGATGTGCAGCAGTCCCGCGCCGACGTCCACGTCCTGCCATTGCAGGCCGCACAGTTCTCCCAGCCGCAGGCCGGTGTAGGCCGTCAGCAGTACACCAAGGCCGGTTCTATCCGGGCGGTGCAGGATGACCTGCCCCATCTGCTTTAACTCTGGCTCGGTGAACACCTCCACAGCCTTCTGCCGTACCTTCGGCAGCGTCACGTCCTCGCCATAGCCCACACCGGCCATGCCCACGATCCGCAGCAGAAGACCGCCGATTTCCCGCACCAGTTTGGGCGAATAGTCCTCCTGTAACTGCTCGATGAAGTCGTTGACCTCCTCCGCCGTCACCTCCACTGCCACGCGCTCTCCCAAACGCGGCAGGATATGACATCGGATGTTGCGGCGGTAGCACTCCAGTGTGGACGGCTTTACGCTCCCCGCCATATCCTCCAGAAAGATGGAGGACAGCCTTCCCACTGTGGCGTCCCTGCGGACGTATTTCTTTCTCTCCAACAAAGTCGTTTTCTCCCCTCGTACTGTATAGAAAAAGCGCCGGCAAATGCCGACGCTTTCGTAAACAGGCGCAGAGCCCCCGTTCATGCCACTCGGTGTCAGGCGTGTGCATTTCGTGATGCTTACCGGCGCAGACCTGACTTATCTCCTGCCTCAGAGGAGCCTCACAGTGACCTGTTCGCGGGGACTTTGACCCACATTCCGACTTTCACCGAAACGCCGCGGCGTTTCAGACCGGTAAGCCTATTCACTTTTCGGGAACTACGGGTGCTATTATGATGGACACTCTGTCGTTTTGCAATAGGGACTTTGTTTCGTGCGGCGACACAAATCAGGAGGTGTACTTCCTGTTTTTGCCAAATGCTTGGCAAATGCTGGATTTCACGAGTTTTTAACAGTACGCTTGCTCATGTATTATTGACGAAAGTTGAGCGCTCATGCTTCTCCATTCTCCGCCACCCATGTCCGCACATAGTCCACGAACAGGCGGGTGGAGTTGGACAGGGCCTTCTTGTCCTTGACGCCGATGCCGATGGTGCGGTAGAAGTGCAGCGGCGCATGGCAGACCTTGATGGGCGTGGGGCTGTGGCGCACCATCAGTTCCGGCAAGAGGCTGATGCCCAGTCCCTCGGACACCATGGCGAGGATGGTCCTGTCCTCCCGGGCGATGTACTTCACGTTGGGGCGAATACCCATCTCGTCAAAGGCCGCCATGATCTCGTAGTCGTCGCCCTCCTCCAGCTGGATGAAGGGTTCCTCCGCCAGCGCGGACACGGGGAACGGGTCGCGGTCGGCGTAGGGGTGGTCGCAGGGGACGATGACCTGCAATTCGTCCCGATGCAGGGCGTAGGTCTGCAAGCGCTTCACCGACGGCAGACGCAGAAAGCCACAGTCCACCGTGCCGTTGACGATCCAACCCTCGATCTGATCGTAGAAATCGCCGGTGACCACCTCAAACTCAATGTTGGGGTAGATCTTCCCGAAGCTCTTGAGGATGCGGGGCAGCCACTGGGCGGACACGCTGGAGAATGTGGCGATCTTTACCAAACCGCTGTCCATGTCCTTCAGCCCCTCCACCGTCTGCATGAGGGAATGGTGTGCGGCGCACAGCTTTTCGATCTTGGGCAGCACTGCCCGTCCGTCCGCCGTCAGCACCACGCCGCCGCGGTTGCGGCTCAACAGCTTCACGCCCAGCTCGTTTTCCAGCGAGTTGATGGCGTGGCTGATGCCGGACTGGGTGAAGTTCATAGCCTCCGCCGCCTTGGAGAAGCTGCCGCAGGAGACTGTTTTCAGAAAGACCTGATATTTGGAAATACTCATGGCGCACCTCGTTTCGAGGAGCATTATACTATACAAGTCCTCATGTTTTCAAGAACAAAGATGCGCTTCACAAATCTTTTTCGACCTGCTATGATAAGGCCATGGTTCAGCCAACCATACTTTTACTTTTCTTTTCCATGAGGAACACCACCTCAAAAGCAGCACCGGCAGCGTGTGGGTAACGCCGCCGGTGTTGTTTTATTCACCGAATTTCTGTTCCTCGTCGTGGATGAACATGATGAGGAAGCTGACGGTCAGCAGCCCGCAGGACAGCCAGATCGTCCCCGCGCCCCAATGGAGCGTGGCGGTGCTGCCGACGCCCGCGCCCAGCGCGAACAGCGGCACCACGCCGAAATACGTCAGCGCCTTGTGGAGTATTTCCTTATCCCCCGTATGGAAGTAGGCGCACAGCGCCTCCGTACCGCTGCGCATATTGCCAATGCACATGGTGCTGGCGTAGGCGTGGCCCCGCACCTTGCGGAAGGTCTGCACCTGCATGGCGCACACGAAGGACACCACGGCGTTGGCGGTGGT